>JACCDY010970984.1_pt1 | contig 37430 bp, 35 predicted proteins | sample 7446391 | NCBI WGS metagenome assembly JACCDY01 (sample SAMN15323451, study PRJNA562643) | freshwater metagenome | isolation source: river surface water | place: USA:Blue River Watershed | collected 2017-08-18 | reverse complement strand
TGGAAATAACAATTCAATCAATTCTGGTAATGTAAACAATATTCAAATAGTTAAATTTGGTTCAGAAGACATCAAATCAATATTATCTGACAAAGAAATTAAAAAGATACTCAACTGTAAATATAAAGCTATTGAAGAATCAATAAAAACAGTTCATTTTAATGATGACCGCCCCGAATATAGAAATATCTATATCACTAACCTAAGAGATAACATTGCTTATGTATATAATGGAAATAAATTTGAAGCTGTACAAAAACATTCAGTTATTAACCAGCTAATAGATCAACATATGAATAATATTGAAGTATCATATGATGATTATAAAAATAAACTTCCAGAAAAAACAGTCAGTATTTTAGATAAATTAATTGAAAAAATACAGGATGATCATACGGCTATGATCGATGAAGAAAATAACAAAGAGTTTAAAAGTTATAAGCTTTTTAAAATTAATGAGGTCAAACTAATGATTTATAATGAAACTGGTAATAATACCGAGGTAATTAAGCTAAAATATAATGGTTCAATGTTAAACAAAAATAAAGAAATTGAAGTTTAGTTATAAAAAATTGATTATAATTAGTATTAATTATATGTTAGTTTATTTAATGGAAATGTCATTAAATAAATTAAATTATTTTCGTGATAGATTATTCGATGAACAACAAGATAATAAATATATCAAAAGATTTAGAAATATTTATTATCTAATTTATGATTTTATGCTTGAAAATAAAATTAATCTTTGTCCTTTTTTTCCAGATGATGGTTTGGGTTTTATGCTTTATTCAGATCCATATGAATCATGTGAGTATATTTTCACCATTTTAACAATGTCACTTTATAGTTGTTTACAAGCTACCACAGACACCGAATATCAACAAAAAATACCAATTGATTTTATGACTAATTTAATCAATATAATTAAATCTAAACCAAAACCATCTAGTTTCATCTCAAACTTTGATAGAATTAAAATGGTTTTTAAAAATAAAACAAACACAGATAAAGCTCCTTATCACATAAAATTAATTAAAGATTTTGTAGCAAATACAAAAGAAATAACTTTTGATCAATCCCAAGAATTAATTTATAAGTTAATGAATGATACTTTTGGAGGATGTACTAATGATGATTGTAATAATTGGTATTCAATGGGTTTCCATGCTTTTTTATTATCAATAAATAATTTTGATAATAGAGAAGAATTAGTACAAAATTATTTGAACTGTTTAATTCATTTTGAAATTATTATCAATAAATTTAGTTCATTTTCTAATACAAATTTTAGGGCCACATTTAGTTATTAATTTATTTTATAATATTATGTTGATGTTTTTATTTTATTAGAACATCACCAATATACTGATCTAGAAATATATTGTTTATCTGGTTTATCAGAATCTAATGGTCTAATCCAGTTATTATTTGAATATAATGCAATAATATCAGGTTTTTCTAATATCCATTTTTCACCATATACACCCCAATACATTTGTAAAACACTACCAACATTAATACCGGATTTACCAATTGATAATAAGTATGATAAAAGAGGATTTGAATAACCACCACATGAAACTAATGCAATATCAAAATCATCTTTAATTCCATTTATTTGATCGCATAAATTTAAAAAGTTAACCATCCAATCGTTTTTAACAGTAGTTTCATCAATTTGACAAACTTTTAAAAACTCAAAACTACAATTTGGAAAAAAGTTTTTACCATAAATTTGCTCCTGTTTATTAATATTAGATTTTATACTATCTGCATAAGGAGTAATTAATAGTATTTTTTTATTTGCTAATAATTCAGTCCAAACATTTTGATAATTTATATAGTTATAAATTTCTAATACTTGATTCCAACACATGTCTTTTTTAAATGTATCAGTAATATAATCATGTGATTCTTTAGATCTTACATAAGAGTCAGAATATGGTTCCATATTTAAATATAAATCAGATTTATCAAAAGCATCGAGATATGAATGATTAAATTCAATTAAAGAATATAAATTGGAACAATTAATACCAGAATTCATAGCAAGACGTGGTAAATAATCCATTAGTAAATCATTGTAATCTGATAATATTTTTTCTTTATTTTCTAAATGTGGTTTAATTTCTTCAGCAAGAAAAACTGCTTGGCTATCAATACTATTACTTATTCTCGGAATAATAAATTGTTCATTATTTGTAATTTTGTTTTTAATATATTCATATAATTTTTTATTAGAATTATCAATATTATAAGTAGATAAATTATTTAATTCATTAACAACTGTATTTGACTGTGATATTTCTGGAATAATTATTGAATATGGACTTGGAATGTAAAAATTTTGTGTATTAGGAACAGATTCAGAATAACTATAAATTTTAACTGCTTCGGGATTATTAATACCTATAAATCCTAAAAGATCAAATAAATAAATTAATTTTGAAAAAGAATTAGGATGTTCAATTGGTAAACTAAATGTGTTAAAATAATTTGGATTAATTGAATTTATTAATTGGGAATGAACAATTAGTGCCACATATTTATTACCACTTGGTGTATTTAATACACAATCATCAAGGTTATCATTAATTTTATAGTTCCATGATAATAATGCCCAATAATTCTTTTGATAATCTATTTTTTGATAATTTAAATTGTCAATAGTATAATTTAGTATAGTGGGTAAATAAGAAAAAGTAACAAATCCATTTAAATCTAATTTTTTAATAATGTTAAAAATTAAGTCCCAAGTTAGTTCATTTTTAATTTCAATTTGAACAATCTTTTTACATAATAAGTTATCAAAATCAATGTCCAAATATGTTTTATTAACAATTAAATATATTTTTTCAATAAAATTATTTTGTAAATTGAATTTGAGTGCATTAATAACATTATTTTTATAATCATCTGATTTATTTAAATCACCAATCCATTGAATTTGATAAATTAAATTTGTTTGTTTATCTTGAATAGAAACAGGACTTGATTTGTTTATAAAAGTTACCATATATTATTTAATTAAATATAAATCCTTAAATATATATTTATATTAAATTAAGTTAAACCATTTATTGTTTTCCAGTTAAAAATTCAGAACATATTTCACCAACTAAATAAGCGGCAGTTGATGTATTATAACCGTGTAATTCTGGCCATGGGTAAATAGATGTATCTGCAATACGTAAACCGTTAATACCACGAACTCTTAATTTAGAATCGACAACCCAATCTTTGTCACTATCTAAATATCTGTTAGGACCCATTGAACAAGTACCAGAACCATGGTGACCATAAGCAGTCCATTTAGGAATGTATTTTTTCATGTATCCAATAGTTTTAGCATTATTAAAGTTTTTAATTTCACTAAAGTTATCAGCTGGATTTGTTCTTTCAATATGAGCATAACATCTTCCAGGAGACATTTCCCATTCCCAAGTATCTGCTTCACTAATAGTTAAATATTTTCTAGGATCAGTTAGTGCATAACCAGGATTGGCATAAACATAATTACCTTTATCGTCAATTATATTGGTTGTGAATGTAACTGTTTTATATTCATCATTAGCATCAGGAGTGTTATAAATTGGGATTGCCCAAGTGCCAGCTCTTTTAACAGTATAATAGGTATGAACAGGAAAGTCAATACCAACTAATGCAGCAGGATAAGCATATAATTCTTTAAATTCATAGTACAAGTTTCCTTCAGAATCGTACCAATTTTTAGGGTCTTGAGCAGTTGTTGTACCTTTAACAACCTTAGTAGCATCACCTTTAACTAATGGTTTACCATCTTGTAAAGGATTATTAGTATTAAATTCAACAAATTGACCTAAAATATCGGTTGGGACACATTTTTTGGGTGCAAATTTTTTCATTTCAGGTGTATTCATAATATTTCTAATTAAAATTGTACCTTTAGCCATACGATCCATAACTTCATCATTTTTCCATAATTTTTGATCAATCATTGGTGGTTCAGCTGGATTGTTACTTCTTAATTTAATAGTTCCGGTATTTTCTTTAACATTGTTACCAGTGTTTGGTGCAGCATTTGGATTAGGATTCATCCATGACAAGTTTTGACTTCTTAAGTTTTCATTTAAGAAACCCCAAATTGGTTTTTTAGGTAAACCAGTAATATCAATTGATACAGCTTCAAAGAATTGAACATCTTTAGAAGCCAATTGATGGAAACGATCAGGTTTAGTCATAACTTTATTATAACGATTATCGCCTTTAAATAAAACTTCAGCCATATGTTCATAGAACCCAAGTGACCAATCGGGTCTTTTAAGATCAAAAGGTCCTAAATCTTTACTTGAATCAATTAATGAATTATTTTTAGCTTCTTGTCCCATTAAACCATTAAATTTATTGACAGAGAAAATATTTGAATGGTATTTATCTCTTTCATCAATTGATGGCCATAAAGTAGTAGGTAACAAGTTCATGTATTGATTTGTTTTAATAGGATTAGAAGAGTTATCTCTGTTTCTTAATTCAACAGTATCAACTAAAGTAGATTTAGTAATATCAGTATTTGTTTTGTAAAATTGTGCTTTAACACCAAGTAAATCGGGCATATTATATGCTCCCATTGGTTGTGAAAAGTTTACTGAATCAAAATCCATACTTCCTACACCAAACATATGAATGTGTAAGTTAGGATCTTGAGCAGAATATTTACCATTGTTAGCTGATAACATACCAGGATAACCTTTATCTAATACATCATTAATTGTTTTACCAGGTGCCATATCAATCCAATCAGAATGCCAATCTAACATATGAGGTAAGTTATTTTCATAATAAGCGTTTGCTTCTTTAACCCATTCAATTTCTTGATAATTGTTTTTAAATCCCATATAATGGGCTTTTAATGCCATTTTTTGATCAACAGTCAAATGATTAATGTTGTAGTTTAATGTACGACCTAAGAAAGGTCCGGATGTTGTACCAAAACCAATGTACCATTTTAAGTAGCCACCTGCTTTAATAACTGAATCATCGGCTTCTAAACCAGTTGCTTTTAATAAAAATGATGCTAACCATCTTGGAATATATTTTCTAGGATCTAATTTATAATTAATATACATTTCATTATGATCTTGCATATAATGACCTACACCAGGTAAGTCAATAACAGGAATTGATTTATCAGAAGCAGTTGTAATTTGTGTAATACCAACTTTAGCCAAGTCATCTTTAGGACCAATACCAGATAACAATAATATTTGAGGAGTTTGGATAAAACCACCAGATAAAATAACTTCTTTATTGCAATAATATCTGTGATATTTACTTACTGTTTTTTCAGCAGCAGCATGATCTGGAAATATAACACCAATACCATTACCATTATATGGGGTAGCAAATTCATTACCTGTTTCATATAAAGTATCGGCACCAGTATTAATAATATACATACTTGGTTGATTAATTACTTCTACACCTACAGCTGAAATTCCAGAACTGGTTTCAGTTGTTGTAGAATTAACTTGTATAACAGTTGGATAACCATTTTTATAAATAGTAATAAATTGAGGACTTGAACTTTGTTGTTTTACTTCATCTAATAATACTCTTGAAACCAAAGAATTAAATTTCATTGTTAAATAAGGATCACCAGCTTGTAATAAAGGATCAACTAATGCTTTATATGAATTAGTACGTTCATTCTTATTATTAGGATTGGTTGTTGTTGAATCAATTTGACATTCAGCAGTACCAAAACCAGCAACTTGTTTAGGATCATTAAAATCAGTTGATTCTGGAATACCTAATCTAAAGCAAGCTTTTCTTAATTCTCTTGAAAAATCACCTTCAGGACTTACTCTTTTAACACTTAACCAACCAGTTTTACTGTGATAAGGAGCATCTGCATTAGGATTATAAGAATAGTTTTCTATTTTATGCCATACACGATCAATATTAGCACCTGACCAAGCTTGATCACCTACTATATGTGCAATTCTATCATAAATTTCTGATGAACCTCTACCATGGACCATGGCATGGTGTTGTGCTGAACCACCAGCACCAGCAGCTCTTGGATAATGGTAATAACGAGGGAATACAATACTATTGTCTTTAAAGTCATTAAAGCCTGTTTTAGGAGGTTCAACATCTGATGCTTTTGTAAAACCAGGTGTTGTTGAATAAAAAGTATCATCACCTTGACGAATGTTACATCTGTGTTCTAAATGATTTTGTGCAACATGTGTTTTAAAAGTTGCCAAGTCAATTGGATATGGGGCCCATGCTGAAAACCAGTATGATATTAAACCAGTTTCCCAAGTAAATTTATTATAAGCGTCTAAATTACCTTGAGATTCTCTTGTATCTTCGCCTGCTTCTAATAACAAAACTTTATTTTTAGCTTGAGCTAATCTTGCAGCTACGATTGAGCCTGCTGCACCTGCACCAACAACAATATAGTCATAATTATCGGACATTATTATATAATATACTATAAAATTTTTTAAATGATTTTTAAACTAATTTTTTTTTATTAAAATGATTCATTGGTTTATCCAATTGTTTGTTTTATTTATTTAACCTTTAATATAGACCATATATAAAAAAGTTGATTAGTAAAATTTGATTAATAAATGGTATAAAAAAATATCTTATATAATCTTAATGCTATGTTCTCTACTCAAAATGGTTAAGGCATACTTTGTTCTTACCGGCTTACTCTCAGGTAGTTACTATATGGATTCAAAAAATAATGTCGTGGGCGTTGAAATGACTTATAATGATCATCATGTTAGTGTTATTAATGATTTACACTATCAAGGATGTTTTATGCACGAATCTAAATTAACTAACCTTACACACAACGTTTTTAAAGAAACCTCATCAAATACTGATCATTATTTAATTTTTGACGAAGACAAAAATTTTGATCGTGTTCGCCAACGTTACCAAGTACATTTGCCAAAAACTTTAACCAACTCAATTGAATCAACTGATAAACATTCAACTCAAACATCAGATAAACATTCAACTCATTTTATTAATAAACATTCTACTCAAGCAAATGCACAATTAAATAGCCATCAAATCAAATCAAATTATAATCATAAAGAAGCCTCTGTGATGCCTTCTCGAAGACTGGTTGAAGTAAGACGTAGCTCCCAGGATTCTTCAAGAATTTCCTCAAATCCTTTAAGAAAATCCTCTATTAAACTTTCCTCAAAAAAATTTAGAACAGTTACCAATAATCCCCCTGATAAACGTTCTAAAAAATTAATTGGTAAACCAAATAGTAATCCAAATGCTAAATCTTTTAAGCCTGGATTACGTACCAATAACAATAAAAATGCAGTTGCTAAAAAGCAAGCTGTTAAACAAGCCAAAGTAACTGGTACTAAGAAACCAGTTGTTAGATCAACAAAAGTAACTGGTCATAAAAAACAAGTTACTAAACAAGCTAAAGTAACTGGTTATAAAAAGCAAGCTTTTAGATCAAGTAAAGTAACTGGTCATAAAAAACAAGTTACTAAACAAGCTAAAGTAACTGGTTATAAAAAGCAAGCTGTTAGATCAAGTAAAGTAACTGGTCATAAAAAACAAGTTACTAAACAAGCTAAAGTAACTGGTGCTAAAAAGCAAGCTGTTAAATCAACTAAAGTAACTGATAACAAAAAACCAGTCGTTAAATCAACAAAAGTAAGTGGTACTAAGAAACAAGCTAAAATTGCTTTTAAAAAGCAAGCTGTTAGATCAAGTAAAGTAACTGGTCATAATAAACAAGTTACTAAACAAGCTAAAGTAACTGGTGCTAAAAAGCAAACTGTTAAATCAACTAAAGTAACTGATAACAAAAAACCAGTCGTTAAATCAACTAAAGTAAGTGATACTAAGAAACAAGCTAAAATTGCTTTTAAAAAGCAAGCTGTTAGATCAAGTAAAGTAACTGGTCATAAAAAACCAATCGTTAAATCAACTAAAGTAACTGGTCACAAAAATCATGCTATTGAACAATCAAAAATCTATGAATTTAATAATCATTTAACTAAAAAACAAAATGTTAAAAATGCTATTAATAGACTTAGAAACGCAACTACTTTAATTGCAACTGCTAATCATAATAAATTAGTCTTACCAGCTAAAAAACATTCTAAAACCAATAGTTCAAAAGCAACCAGGCCTGTTAGCTCAGTTAAAACAGTAACTAATCATCCTGTTCATCCTGTTCATCCTGTTAACAAACCTGTTAAACCTAATCAATCAGCTCAAACACATTCTCAAAAAATTCGTCAAGTGAATCCACTGGGACTAGTTAGTCCAATTATTCCAGCTCAAGTTTTAGATAATAGGGGAAAAAATTTAGAAAAAGCTTTGGCTTATCAAAAAAAATTAACACATTTAAATGATCAAGCCAATTCAGATAAACAATCTCATCCAAACAAATCAACTCGTTCTAGTAAATGGAAAGAACATGTTGATGAATCATTACATGATGACTTAGAACACTATTTAAATCATGATCGTCATATTGATCATAAACATCCTTCAATTAACTATATGAAGAACAAAATTAAAGAATGGTGGCATGATGATGAAGAAGATGATGCAGATGATATTCAACGAATGAAACACATGCTTCACATAATTAAAAAACATCCTCATATGTAAAAATTTATAGTTAATTATTTTATTATTTTTTTAATTTAGTTTTTAAATTTTGTTTTTAAATTAATAAAAAGTATTTATTTTAATTTAAAAATTTAATATCATATTATTTAATGAATTACAAGTTTGGTTCTATCTACGCTGTATTTGTTATCCTCATCAGTTTAACCTCTTCTCTCGCAAACACTCGTCCATTCTTTGAATGGTTTGACTCTGTAAAAAATCACGAACTCTATGCATTTAGACCAGTTGAAAGAATTTTCAATAACTGGATTTCAAACGATAAATTTATTGAAATTACAAACAACAAAAACTTAACTTACACTTTGGGACATAATTTATATTCTGGATTAGATTCTGATGAATTTAATAAATTTATGGGATTTGAAAATAATCAAGTATATTTACAAGACAAAAATTTAAGAGGTTCTATTAATGAAGTTCAATCTACTTTATCTGATTTAACTTCTTTACCCACATCTATTGATTGGGTTGCAAAAGGAGCTGTAACCCCTGTCAAAGATCAAGGTCAATGTGGTTCATGCTGGTCTTTCTCAACAACTGGTGCTTTAGAAGGTGCTTATGAAATTAAGTATGGAAATCTTGTAAGTTTTTCTGAACAACAATTAGTTGATTGTGACTTGGGATTACGCTTAAATCATGGTTGCAATGGTGGATTAATGGATGGTGCATTTTCTTGGATTAGTTCAAATGGTGGATTATGTACCGAATCTGCTTATCCTTATTATTCAGGCACAACTAAAACAAATGGTGCATGTCAAACAACTTGTAGCTTAGTTAGTGGTTCTAAAATTACAAAATATGTTGATGTAACTCCTAACAGTGATACTGCTATGATGACCGCATTAGCTCAACAACCTGTATCAATTGCTATTGAAGCAGATCAAAAAGAATTCCAATTATATAAATCAGGTGTCTTCACCGGAACTTGTGGAACCAACTTGGATCACGGTGTGTTAGTTGTTGGTTATGGCTCAGAAAATGGTAATGATTTTTACAAAGTTAAAAATTCATGGTCTGCTACTTGGGGTGAAAATGGATATATTAAATTAGGAAGAGGATCTCAATACAACAAAGGAGCCGGTCAATGCGGTTTGTTAATGCAAGGATCTTATCCTGTTCTTTAAAATAACATATAATAAATTTAAAATAAAATATATAAAAATTTTAAAATTTTTCTATATTAATATATATACATGGGAAAAAGTGTGTTTCACCCATCTTGTAAAAAGACTAAATACTACGATGTCGAAAAAATTAATTTCGATCAGTCTCTTAATGTTGGTACAGCTCATTTAGTATCAAAATGTGATCATCTACTTATTTTATGGTCTATTAGAAATTATCCAATGGAAGATCAATTACCAGGTTCTCCATATCCTGTTAAAGTAGAATTTACCATCTTTAAAAAACATAAACACCATTTTAAATCTCTCAAATCAATGAGTGGTGAATTTGTTTTTGAACTTAATAGCGGAACTCTTCCTCAATTTAATTTAATGGGCTTGCCCGATGGCGAATATGAATGTGTTGCAAGATTAAACAATAAAGATTACACTAAAAATGTTATTTTATCATTAATAGATGGTACATATGAAGTAATAATTAATTAATAAATATAATAACAACTAATAAATATTGAAACCAAATGGCTATATTATATATTCATTTGGATTTAATGAGTCTACAAATATTAAATGCAGGAAAACCTTGGACCCAAGAAGAAGATGCATTATTGTTAAATTTATATAATAACGATAAATTAGACGTTATTCAAATTGCACAAATTCATCAAAGGGCTCCGGGTGGTATTATTTCAAGACTGGTCAAAAATAAAATTATCAGTGAAAAAAAGTCTGCCAGGGGTTATGAGGCCTTTTTAAAACTGGAAGATAACAAAGAAAAAGCAAGTACGGAAAAAGTTAGTACAGAAAAAAACATAGAATCAAATATTAAAAAACACAAGTTTTCTACTAAAAAGTTTGAAAGAAAAGTTATAAAAAAAATTATTAGCGAACCAACAAATGATCAAACAATTAAGATAGGTGAAACAGAATTTATAACTGATGGAAATTATTTATGGGAAATTAAAAAAGTAAGGGGAGAAATTTATGGCACTATAAACACCCAAACTAATAAACCAATACCTTATTCTGAATCAACTAAAAAAATAATTAATTGGTTAGAAAAATTTAAAGAACAAGAAATTGCAATTGGATATTTGGGTATGGATTGGGCACTAGTTCAAAATTATTTTGGTTCATCGTTAAAAATTATAAACTGTGATAAAACCCCCAATCAAAAATTTGATATTATTATTTCAAATCATTTTTTTGATACCAATTTAACACCCGAAGAAAAAGTTTCAAAATTAAAATCATTAAATGATAATCTTTTAAATTTTGGAGAATTAATTTTGGCTGAACAACTAAACTTTTATGAAGCCATTATTCCATTTATTACAAACACAAAAGTTATAATTAATGAAACTCTTACTGATTCCTTTTTTATTAGAACAATTAAAAGACTTAATACCGTTTCCATGCCTTTACTTGTTCTAGATACTGAAACTTCTGGTTTTCCACTTAGTAGAGATCCAAAAGATTTTGAAAAATTTAATGGTGCAAGATTAATTGAATTAGGTTATATTAAATTTGATAAAGATGGAAAAGAACTTAAAAAATATGATAACCTCATCAAACCAGATAATTTTATAATTACAAATAGTTTTGTTCATGGAATAAAACAAGAAGATGCTCTTAAAACTGGCAAAAATGTATCGGATGTATTGGATGATTTAACCGCAGATTTAAAACAAGTTGACGCAATTGTCTGTCATAATATTAGTTTTGATATGGCTATTATACTTGCCGAAGCATATAGAGCAAAGAAAACCGAACTAATTAAATTATTAGAATCTAAAACCCAACTATGTTCAATGGCAATTGGTAAAAAATTTATGAAAATGGATAAAAATCCTAAATTAGTTGAATTATATAAATTTTTATTCAATAAAGAATTTGTTCAAGATCATCGTGCATTATCTGATTGTGTCGCTTGTGCCGAATGCTATTATGGTATGATCGGACATTAATCTAATTTATTATTAAATTAATTATGGCGAAGCTAATGGATTATAAGCATATGTATCAGTTAAAAATATCATATAATGATTAACATTTGTTTTTTCTTTAATTTTTTGATCCGGATCAGGATCTTCAATTATATTATAAAACATTATATTTCTTTTCCAATATACTATTCCCATAGTTATTGCAAAATAAAGACCAATGAAAATAATTTCAAAATCGGTTACCATTAATTTATATCTCTAAGATTTGATCAATTTAATTTTTCAATATTTTAACAAAATGAATTAGTCATTAGATCAATTACGTGTTTGTCGTGATTAATTTTTTCTTCTATTGTTTTATTTGATCCAAGAACAATTTCTCCAATATAATTATCAATTAGATCACAACCAAATTTATTAGCTTTTAATATTTTAAATAATTCAGAAATATTTTCTTTTAATAAGACCTTATTACAAGCTTTATAATTACAGTTTTTTGGTTGGGTAATATAAAACATTAAATATAAAGATGTTAAAAGAATTTGGTAATTGCTTGAATGTATATGAATATTTTTTAACAAAGTATCAACAATATCACATTTAATTAACTCGCTTCTTAATTCAGGACTAAGTTCACATACTTTATAAATTTTATCGTAAATTATTGGGGATTGTTCAATATTATTTAATAATATTAAGTCATATAATTTTTCATTAGTTTCATTATTAAAATTTTCCATATTATTAATCTAATATAAAATATCTTTATATAAAATTTATTTATTAAATTAAAGTGTTTATATTATTTACTGTTATATAATTTTATACTAACATATAATTTTAATTACATAGATTCTTCCAAAATCTTGATTCTATATTTTTTATATTCATATAATTCCCTAGGATCACCAACTAATTTATTATAAAAAGATGGATTGTTTGTTTTAATATCGTGAATTTCTGGAAGTAATGGTTGACAGTTTGGTAATGAATTATTACAATTAAATCCATCTTTATGGTCATATTGAATTCTTGTATATACTTCGTCTAGTTTAATACCAGATACCGCACATTTATATTCGTATTTTTTAAGAGCTTTTTGTTTTATTGCTTCAGAAAAGTTTTTCCGTTCGCACGGAACAACTTTAACAATGAAATTTTCTGATGCATCTCCAATTCCAAAATCGTTTTTATATGCGATTGACATTTTAGTACTTTTATGTATTTGTTCATTTAATTTAATTCTTTTATTGTATTCATATTCTTTTGGTATTTTACTTCCATTAGTATATATCAATACATGGGTTATTGGCAAACCTATATCTAATGGTTCCATAAAATCAATATATATGTCATGAGTTTTATCATCTATTTCAAAATCAAGATTGTATACGGGTTTAAGTGGTTTAATTTTTTTATTTGCTCTCACAACCACAGTTTTTGTTTCTGTTTTAGCATTATAATGATGTCCATAAAATTCAAATGTATAATCAATATCTGGATTTAAATTATTAATACTAATATGGTTATCAAGAATATTAGCTTCTTGACCAGTGTTAAGATTCTTATAATGAATACCCATTAAATTAGAACATTTAAATTTAAAATGAACAAGTTTCCAATATTCATCATAACAAGTTATATCAAAAAATATTTTTGGTAATTTTATTTTGGTTTGATTAGGTTGATTTTGTCCTTGAGCTGTTTTACCAGTTAGATCAGATTTTGGTCCTAAAATAGGGCTTTGAGATGGGGTTGTGGGAGTATTTGGTTTTGGTTTATATGCTGGAGTAAAATTAATTTTTTGATTTATTTCTTGAAGTAATTCTTTAAAACTATTGTAATTGGGACAATTTTCATAAAATGATACTTTGGTTGTACAAGGGGTTGGCATTAAATTATAATCTCCTTCAAAATTTACAAAACCAATCAAACCATTATAATCATTATGTGATTTAGTTTTACCAGGAACAAATTTCCAATAAGCTGAATGCTCAATTGTTCTTCCATCTATTGCAATATGAACTCTTGAACTATTAATGTTTTTTGGACCATAAGTTGGAAATTCATTTTTAAGAGCAAAATCTTTATGTCCATCAATATTCAAATGATATAATGAGTAAGAAAATTTAACATTATTTACTACATCAACGGTTTCATTAATTAAAATACAATTTCCATTGGTAACTTCATCTCTAACACATTCTTCAAATGTTTTCCAGTTAGCTTCTAACGAACTTTCTCTAACAACCTCATTATCATTAGAAACTTGTACAATAAATTCTCTTGGCACAATTTCATTTGATTCATTAGTTATGCTAAAATATTTACGCGAATATCTGGTGCGAATAATTTCTTTAATAGCCTTAAATATTTTATTTGGAGTATCAAAGTGTTTTAAAATATCTTGATCAAAATCAATATACCATTCTAATCCTGAAGGAACTAATTCTGTTTCATTATCATCTTCAACTTCTCTTGGTAACTTTTTTAAACCATGGTATGGACCAGAATACTCAAATAATGATCCCAATCCTTTTCTTTGTTGTTTTCTATATTTAACACACCATTTGGCATTATAATCTTTATTCCATTTAGTTAAACATTTTTTACTTCCATGACCATACCTATGATGTAAATCAGAAGATTCTTTACTAGCCCAGCTAAGTAATCTATGTGGATCTGATACACCTTTACCATTATCTGTGACTTTTAAAAATCCAGTATTGTTATCATTAAGTTTAATTTCAATAATTATTCTTGTGGCTTTGCCTTGTCCTATAGCTCCATCAATCAGTTCTGGTAAAACTAACAAACATTCAGGAAAATCATTAGAATAAGGAACTGCCTCGTGTGCCGAGGCTCGCCATTGAGCACTAAAATCTTCTTCGGATATTGACATTAAATTCATATTATTATTTAATATTAAATAATAAGATCAATTTTTCAGGAAAAGTATAGTATTATAATTAAATGCTTATAATAAATCAGCCACAAAATCTTTCCAATCACTTGGAATATTTGATAATCTAAATCTATTTGATTGAACGATATCATTTGGTCCCCAATATTTAACTTTAAAAACATCATTGTCTAAATCTAAAATATAAATATATTCTATAAACAAATCATTTTCAGGCTCACAATCTATTATTTCTTCAAGGCGATATATATCTGAATTTAACAATGCACACATTATTCCTTCAAAATTAGATCCTGAACCATCATATCCTTCTCTTTGTTTAATCTTTTCAATCAATACTTTCATTTTATCAAAATCTTCTGGTTTCATTTGTTGAAGTTCTTTGACAATATCATCACCTAAACCAGAAAAATAAGAATCCCAATGATTGTAAAAAACATAATATTTTCTTTTATACCTAAAAACATAATTGCCTCTAGTACCCATTATTATTAAGAGTATAAATTATTTTAGCTTTATATTTATAAATTAAATGTCTTTTTAAGATTAAAACCTATATGATTCCTTTTCTTCTTTGGACAATTGCTTAAACCATTCAAGTTTATTAATGGTGTCGGGAATAAACCGCATATGATCTTCAAGCATCCAATCATCTTCAATATTTTCTCCTGGCTTTGTTGGTGTTAAGATAGTGTTGATATCAGCCCACCATTTGGCTCCAATTTCATTAGTGTCTTCAGGATCGACTTCATGGGGTTCGACTTCATCTTCAGTTTCAATAAAGACGATACGAGCTTTAGTTTTACTTGCTCGTTCAAAACCGAACTCAATGATTTCACCATCTTGAAATTCAGAATAAGTCCAATATCTAGGATCACGACCAGGATCAGCATATTCACCCAAAGGAATTAGATAACAAAGTGAAATTGTTTTGGATGGTATTCCAATCTCCTGATTAAGATCTTCCATTGCTCTAGATCGATCATCTTCTTTTTGTCCAGGTTCAACGTGTTCACCTGCACATGGTATTTTACGTGCGGGCGAATCTACATTCTTTCCCTTACCTCGTCTCATAACTTTGATCATTGTCTTTTTAGGACTTGACCAAACAAAAAGAGTGTCCGATGCATCTTGAGGCATAACATTATCTGTCATGTAGAAATTATAGGTGGATCCATTCCAAGTGCTAACACATGTTAGTGCCTTTGATTCCGTACCAGAAATAATTTGGTATGTGGTATCAGTTTGATAGGCACTGGGTGAAAACTTGATAATTCCTTCAGCCAATATGGCGATTTCAATTGTGTCGCCGATAAACAGGCCACTAAACCAATTTTCACTGGTTACTGTAAAGTTATTATCTCCCCATTGACCTCCCTTCCAGCGCTTGTTTGCTTGACGCGATGAAGTGTTATTAATAAATTTGATAAATGTCTCGCGTCTAACATGATTATCAAAATTAGCAACTTGATCTATATTATCAAAATTGGGCTTTATTGTTCCAGAATTAGGAGGATACTTATGACAGTAAATTACCTTATTGGTTGATGGTATAACTGCGGAAAATCCACAGTAGGTAATTTTATTAACGGTAGCGAATAAAGTTGTCATTACAGTCTCTAAATTAAATGAAGCCTAAATTATTAAATATTTCAATTTTTATTGATTTATAAATTAATTTGTTTTTTATATTTAATTTGTTTTAAATTAATTTTTTTAATAACCATATAACCCTATAACTCTATAACCATATAACCCTATAACTCTATAACTCTATAACCATATAACCAACATATTTATTTTTTAATGATAATATACTGAATCTACTTGATCTTCATCAACATATTTTGCAACATGTTCTGCTAAAATCCAAGCTATCAGCCCAAATAACATCACTACCGTCCACATCCAAAACCCCAGATCACCCAACCCTACCAGCATCAAAATCCCACAAATCGATATTCCATTAATTTTAATGTTTTCTGGAATTTCCACACATATTGTTTTCAAACCCCAAACCAATCCAACTAATACCAACCAATATGCACCAACTTTAACAACTCTACCCAATTCATTCCATGGAACTTCCATACCTAAATTCCATATAATCAAACTCATCCACACCAATTGTAGTACTAACCCACAAACTAAAACTACAAATTTATCCTCTTTCCCTTCTTTTGAATTGTCAAAAAGCTTCTCTACTAAAACTCCCAAACCATATCCTAATAAAACTATCAGTCCAATCAGCTCACCATCCGAATACTCATTAAACACTACCCACAGCATTATTCCTATCCCACACATTGACAATCCACACAATCGGACATTTTCATCTTCTGAAATATTATCACACATTGTTTTCAAACCCCAAACAAAACCGACTAACATCAAACAACATGCACCAATCTCACCAACTACACCAAATTCATTCAATTCATTCCATGGAATTTCCCATCCCAAATTCCACAAAATCAGGCCCATCCACACCAATTGTAGTCCTAACCCACAAACTACTTTTAAAAACACGTTCATTTGAGAACCAGTCTCATCGTTATTGGTGTTAACTACCAAAGGGATCTTACTCATAGAAATAGGAAGATTGTTCATAACTTTATGTAAGTCATCAACATTTGTAACATCATGCTTGTCACTAGCATTTATAACTTTATGTAAGTTATCAACAGTACTTGAGAAACCAGTCTCATTATTATTGGTATTAACTACCGAATGGATCTTACTTTTATTAATAGGAAGATTATTTATAACTTTAATGTAAGTCATCAACATTTGTAACATTATGCTCGTCACCAGCATTTATTTGAGAAACCAGTCTCATAATTATTAGTAGTTACTACTAAATGGGTCTATACTCTAAAAACCAACTATTTTATTATTTAATAAGAAACTATCTGCTTCTTATTAAATAATAAGAATTTCATTAAATTAAGGAACATGTAGACTATAGCATTTTCAATTTTTATAACAAATTAATTAAAATAATCGTAGACAATTTTTTGATTAATATGACGAATAAGCTCGTATTCCTAAATCTATATAATAACCTTGGAAACCTCCCTAATATATTCGTCCACATTCATTGGGAAAATTGTTTGATTGCAATCGCTAAAAAATAAATATGGGGTTTTACCCTTATAAAAAATAGCATTGGATGTACACGGGGTAATGCCAAGTTGATGTTCGTAATCAAATGGTTTATTGATAAAAATACCAGCTGTATAGATTAAATCATATAAACCATACTTGTTAATTTTTGCTTCCTTATCTCTAATATAAATTGGTTGAGTATAATATTTAGAACCGTATTCAAATACAAGCACATACATAATATAATTTCTTGTAAGTTTTGGAGCATCTGTAATATCATTTGGTTCTAATTCAATAGAGAAGATAAAATGTTTGTGGCCTAATATTTTATCTTCTTGACAATATTCTATTTCTTTACTTATATCGTTCAAATAGGATCCTTCTAATTTAACAGATCCAGAAACCATTTTAAGCATTTTATTAATCATATGCTCATGACCTTGTAGAATCATATTAAGTATATCAGATTTTTTAGTATATGATTTTTCATCAAATGTATCAATTAAAAATCTAATTAAAAATTTTGTATATGGATTTTCTGATTGTTCAACTTTATGAAAATTTTGTCTGTGATAGTCAAAATTTAATCCAGGTTTTCTAAACCCATCTGCTAATGAAATATGAGGATTAGCATCTAGCAGACTAGGAGGTTTTAATGGAGAAACATTTTCTTCAGAATCTGAACTGTTTGTTTGGCTCAGATTTTTGTCATTAGAAAAATCTTCATCATCACTCGGTATTTGAAAGATATCGTGGATAAAGCTGTATATTTGATAATTTGATGAAAAATAATTATGTTGAGCTAATATTGATTCAGTATTGACCCTAGACAATAATTCCCAAAACTGATTATCGTATTGATTAATTTCTCGGTATAAACTTTCAATTAAATCTTTATTGGGTTGACATATCGCCTTATTTATTTTAGAATGACGTGGCCAGTTAAAGGTATTTGTTTTTTCATCATATTCATAATAACCCAAATCAATTGCCACAGGAATTAATTTATTTCTATTTTCATAAACCCAACTAATTATTTGGGGATGAACAAAAGAACTAGCAATATAATCTTTACCTTTAACAAATATTTCGGTATAATATGCAAGCCTTAAAATTCCTAATTCACTTTTTGATGCGTATAAGCCAAATAGTGTTTCTACATTTGTTGTTTTATCAATAGATACTATTTCATAAATATCATAAGACGAAGAGTCCGCGTGTTTTACATCTTTATACCATTGGGTAAAAATAAACTGGTATTGGTCTAAATTTAATACAGGAATATTATTAGTCATTATCTTTAAGTATATAGTTGCGATAATTATAAAATTTTCACTTTTTTTAATATACTTAAACAAACATTTAGTTATTTATTATAAAAGCCTAACAATGTTCGAAATAGATTTTTATAATTTTGATCATAATTTTTGTGAGTCTGTTATTTATTCAGTAGGACCACATCCAGAGTATTTAAATGCAATATCAAGTTTGTTTATTACATTTATTGGTGTTAACGCATTAATAAAGCCATCATGTAATTTCTTTTTACAAATTCTTTTTTCAGCTTTAGCAATTAACGGGATTACCTCTTGTTTTTATCATTGGTTTAATAATATTGGATGGGGATTATTAGATCGTATGAGTATGGTTTTAATTGCAATGGCAAGTACTTATTTATTTATGAGTCATCTAGATAAATTTATTATATTAGATAAATGGAAAAATGTAAAACTATTAATGAGTTCAATTCATTTGTTAGTTTGTAGTTATTTTACTGTTCTATTTACAATAGCTGGGCTACATCTAGAAACCGTATTTAATATTTTGTTTGGATTATTTTTAGCTAGTTTAATAGTTTTTATGAAGTTGGTAGACAAACATCAACACAATTTAAAAATTCCTAACCAAATAGTTAATTATGGTTGGACTGGAATTAAATATGTTACACTAAGTGGAATATTTTGGATTGTAACTGAAAATTTATGTAACAAAATTTGGTTTATAAAATACTTATTTGGTCATGTTTGGTGGCATGTATTTGTTTCATATGGAGGATATCTAATTAGTTTAATTCCTAATTATTTAACATTAAGAGATACGTCAGACTATGTTTACGTACAATATGATTGGTTAGGAATTCCATATATTGATAAATGTTAGAGTTAATTGTCTTTAATAAATGTTATTAATTAATAAAAAAGTTGATATTAAAATAATTTAATTAATCAAATTCATTAGTAATGGATTCTATTAATAAAAGCGTGTTTGTTGATATATCTGGCTCAGTTTCTGGCTTTAGAGAATATTGGGGAGAAATTATGAGTTGGTATATGAAAAATAGAACTAATATTAAAAATGTTTATCTTTGGGATAACAATATTATTAAGTCATCCCTAAGTGAATTAGAAAAATACTGTAGTCAAGCTATTGGCAAAGGTGGTACAAATCCTGAACTAATTGCTAACACACTCGTAAAAGAAAATATTAAAAATAATATTATTATTTTTACAGATGGTGATGTTTATGATACTAGTGTACAAAAATGTGATGAAATATTAAAAAACTTTAAGATTGATAATGTAGAATGTTATATTATCTCTCAGTCTCAACCTAATTTAAGTGTTACTTGTCCTTTTACTCGTAATAATACTTCTCAAGTATTTTATAAACAAGCTCGTCAAGAAAATTATTCTTGTCAAATTAAAACAGCTCAAGATTATGAAATGATTAAAGAATTAGCAACAATTAATTTGGAAACATTTAATAGTAAATATTCAACTATTGAATCTCTATTAATTGCTAAAAATATGGGTACTACTGGAGATCCAGCTACCAAAGAACTATTAATTAAACTTAAGAAAAACTTGGCCCAAGAATTAGCTTCATCAAATGTAAAAAATTATGGTCTAGAAATTAGAAATCATCTTAAATCAAATGATTTTGACTCAGCTTTGTCTGTTGCTAAAACTATAACTGAGGAATATTTTTCTTCAGATATTGGAATGGATATCGAAAAAAGAATTGGTTATTTGATTTCATTATGTGGTGACCTCAGAGGTCAATATTCGGTTGAATCAATTAGATCAAACCGAATGATAAGAGCTGATACTGCCAAAGTAGAAACTGATTCCAATGTTGAAGTTGAAACTAATGAACTAATTACCAATCCAGTCGAATGCCCAATTCTTATGGATTTGGATGTTCCTCAAATAATGATTTTGGACAAGGGTGAACCTGTATTAGCAAACCTAGATAAAAATATCGTGGATGATATTGCAAATTGTCCTCTTAGAATTTTAAATTATCCCGAAGTTGTTGAAAAACTTAAAAAATCAATTAGTCATTGGGTTGGAATTAAAGCAGATGATATGATTACCTTTAATCCATTTACTAAAGAAAAACTGATCGGAACTATTCCACTGGGAGCTCATAGCCAACATGTTGATTGTGGTAATTATACTATTTCTAAATTATTTTCAGCAGGCAAAATTATGGGTAATCTTAATATGTATATGGCTGTTATTTGGCACTTGATTAAATCTGGTGAATTCGAATTTTTAAATGATATTAAGAGTCAAGTTACTGAACACCTTGTTTATCGATTAACAAACTCTTCAACTTATGCTTCAATGTGTGGTCTTCCTCAATTCGTACTAACTAAAGTACCTACTGATGTTGCTATTTGGTATTGTGTTAATTCATGTTTATTAAATCAACCTACTGATAGAGATACAATTAGATTTCACCTTTTTAATCTTGATATAATGTTAGCTATGCTAGATGTATTGGGATATCCAGTTAGTGAAAATACTTATAAACAAATTAATAGAACCAAAGTATTATTATCTATGTTATCATCTGTTAAACGTAATGAATTAGAATTTAGAAACAAAATTTATTGTTTGACTCAAAATGCTATTGAAATTGATATCAGTAAAATAAGTGATGAAGTTAAAATGAAAGAAAATATTGTTAAATGGATTCCAATTGATGGTCAAGCCTCTTTTAAACAAAAAGAACAAATTATGAGTTCGCTACCTAAATTTTACAATAAATTATCCATTAGTGAAATTATTGGATTGGCTCAAATGGTTAGTCCATCTAAATCAGCATCTGATATTAAATTAGATGTTAATTGGGAACCATCTGATAAAACTAATGGTCAAGTTAATTGGATTTATGGACTAAAACCATTTAATAGAACTAGTCCAACTATTTGTCTTAAAACATTTAGACCTCATTATATGGTCAATTATAAAAATAATGTAGTACCTTGGACTGAATTAGTTATTGAGGAATATGGTCCACTTGATAAAATTATATCTGTGGAACGTAAATTTATTGACTTTTTTATGAAATATAGTAAATTTGCAAATCAAGAAGAATATTTAACTTTTTGTTACAATCGTTATGTTGTTAAAAATAATACTTTTAATACTACTCTACCGTACTTGGTAGTTGATTGGTATCAAGACTGTTTGTCAGCATATAAGCCAGTTCTAGAAAATATTGTTTCAAGACAATTAACAGCGGATCAAGTTAAACAAATATTTAGTGAGTACGCACCAGTTGATAAAAGATTAGCTGCCCAATCATCATCATATTTAGCTGTACCTACTACATGTGATCTTAATTAAATAGAGTTTACTTGTAAAAATTGAAATTATTACTTTATACATCTAGGTTATATTTTTTAATGAATAAATACGTCACCTGCCTTAATAAAATATTTACCGATGCAAATGTTTGCAAATCCCATGGTATTGACCATGCGGTTGCAGTCATGAAGCATGCTGATTTGGCTTTAAAGTCAAAAAAGTACCCCATACCAAACAACCTCAAAAAGGCTGTTAAACTCGCTGCACTACTTCATGATGCAGACGACAGAAAATTTTTTCCTTCTCATAAAAATTATGAAAACCTTAAAATTGTTCTTGCCAATGAACCTGCTGATTTTGTAAATCTAGTTGTTCGAATGGTTAGTCTAGTTTCATCGGCTTCTAATGCTGATAGAATTCCAGAAGACGTGGTTGGTAATGAATGGATGCTCGTACCCAGATATGCCGATCGTGTCGAAGCAATTGGAATAATTGGGGTTGAAAGATGCTTTCAATATAACAAAACCAAGAAACGAGAACTTTATGTTTGCACCACACCAAAGGCAAAAAATGAAGAAGAAATTTTTCAAATTGCAACCGAAGAAAGATATAATAATTATGTGGGAAGTTCTGATTCAATGATTGATCATTATTATGACAAACTATTAAGAATTTGTAATGTACCAATTGATAATAACTATTTGGTTCAATTAGCTAGAGAGCGTCAAAAAGTTACAATTAGATTTATTCTTTATTTTGGTCAGCTTGAAGCAATGACTGAAGAAGATGTTGATAAATTTATTGAAAACGAAAAATTAAATGAACTTGCTTAGTTTATTTAATAATTTTATTTATAAATAAAAATTAATAATTATAAATTAATATCCTTTTTACTTTTTTTAGTTGCTTTTCCTTTTTTTGCTGGTTTGGATAGAGTAGTTTCAATATCGCTATCTAATTCACCCACAGGTAATAGTTCTAAATTAGGATCAATAATATTATCTCGCTTCCATAACTTTATTGTTGAGGACTCGTATATTTCTTCATCAAATTTTAATAATTTAAAAATAGAATCTTGTAGTGGTCCCAAATTAAAATTATTAAGATGGAAAACATATGCAACTTGATAGAAAAATGGAATATTTTTACCCTCAGATGAATAATAATTTACTTCTTCTTTATATTTTTTTATTTTATTCAAATCATTTTGAGTAAAAAGATCAAAGACATTAGATTTACACCATCCCAATTTCAAAATAATATTTAAGTTAGAATAATTTAAATTGATATATTTACTATACATCCATTTTAATAAACACTTTTTAACATATGGGGTTAAATCTACTGGTAATTGAATTTGTTTAAAATTATTATAATGACTTTCAATGATTCTAGATACATCTATTTTTGCTACAAACAAAAATATTTGAACAAAATAATAGGCATCAAATACACTAGAATCTAAAGGTTTAGCTTTAAGATAATCATAAATTACTTGGTAACAATTATTAAAACTTTTATTATGATTGCGTTCACACATATCGTATAGCATCAGGGTTAAAATATCTGAATTTTTGTTTTTGTTTTTAGTAATTGTACTTATATCATGTAAATCATTAATTAGATATTTTAATATTTCATCTCTATCGTTATCAATAACATCTTTTATAATTATTGAAATTAGTTTTGGAGTTAAATTATTTTTAATTTTTTCATAAGTTTCTAGAGCTTTATGTTGATTATCCAATCTAATTTGATTAAAAAACATTGTCTTCAAATAATTTTGGCTAAAATTAATATTTTGAATTGCCAAATTATATAATTCACTATATTTGGTCAAATTAACCAATTCCTCTGAACTAATATATACACCCGCATTTAACAGAGCTCTAATATAATATGAGTTGGCATAATTAGGTGCTCGATTAAAATGGTTAATAGCTACTCCCACTCCAACAATTGTATTAAAATCCCAATAATCCATTCGAGTCATTTTATATCCAGAGTCTTCATTGACTTCATTATCTTCATTTTGTTCATTATTTTGTTCTTCATCATCTTCTTGATTAATTTCATTTTCTTCGTCCGAATCTAAAAAATCATATTCATAGCTACCAAAATAATCATCATCCCAATCATATTCATTAAAAGATTCTTCTGGTTTGAATTTTTTTAATGAAAAATTAGGATGTGCGAGTATCCAATCAAAACATTCTTTACTTTTACAAGTTATAGCCCAACTTAATAATCCATGTGTTTCGTATCCATTTTTAAATTTTACGTTAAAATTAGTTCCCGTGTTTTCCATAAAAAAGGATTCTAATCCTTCATAATCATTATATTCTATTAACTTTTTTAGCTGTTTTTCTGTCTGTGTTTTTGTTAATCTAACCATTAAGAATTAATTAAATTAAATAATTTAAATTTAAATCAATTTTTCAAAAAACATTGAATTAAACATTTGTTAGATTTATTTGTTAATATTTATAATGATGTTAAGAATGGCAAATTTAATGTTTTTGTTTGGATTTTTAATAAATCTTTTAACTGTATCTGGTACTAAACCACAAACTGTAAGTGAATTAAATGTAAATCAATATACAGGTCGTTGGTACCAAGTTTATGGTGCTCCAACAAATTTTATTTTTCAAGGTTATGGTAAATGTTTAACTGCTGATTATGGCATCTTACCTGGAGGCAATGTTAGTGTTATTAATTCTCAAGTAAACAATAAAAATGAACTTGAACAAATATCTGGTTATGCATATTACTTAAATCCCAATGAACCTGGACAATTAACAGTTTACTTGGATGGTGTACCTGTTGATGGACCTTATTGGGTTGTAAAATTAGGTGAAGTAGTTAATGATCAATATCAATACAGTATTATAACAACCCCTTCCAAAATATCTAACTGGATTATTACTAGAAATATAAGTAACTTTTATGAAAAATATGATAAAGAAGTTACCAATTATTTAAATGAAAATAATTATGACTTTGTTAAAATTGATCAAGATAATTGTCAATATAATTATTAAAATAATATAATTTATTTATTTTTAAACTTACGGGCAACTTCTAACCATTCGTAAGCATTTGGATCCTCTTCTAGTAACAATGATGTAAAAATCTGACAAGCCTTTTCATAGGTTTCAACTCGATTACCCTGATAAAAAACAACTGGTATTTTAACATTATTGTTAGTGTTGGTGATAGTTTCAGTTTGATTGGTATTTAGATTAATTGGCTTATTTGTATAATCACCATCTACCCCATAAATTGCATTAATATGATCGGGTTTATTGGCAAGAATATTTCTAATTTCATACAGTTTTTGTTGAAGAATAAACACAAATACATTCTCTGTTGCTGTCCACATAGTGTCATCTTTATTTAGAATTGGAACAAATCCAGCTGATTTTAGTTTTTGAATTGCAATTACCAAATTATTAATTACTGTTCTAGTATCTTTCCCTTGAAGGTGATCTCTAATGTACCAGTATTTATTAAATCTGGAAAAATTATAACTTAGGTATCCATTAAATAATTGATCTGAACTTTCAATATCAAAACCCATTAGTTAATAGATATAAATAAACACAATATATTTTATTCAATTTTTATGATTTATAACACATTAAAATAATATCGCAGACAATTTTTATGATTTTTATGGTTTATAATTTTTATTAGTTTATTATAATAACTATTAAATGACCTAAAGACAAAATTTTTTATTTTATGAATTAAAGACTAGATCTCATATTAATTTAATCATGACCTTATCAATAGCCAGAGCCCTTGTCGAGTTAAAAACTCTTGATGCAAGAATTCATAAAATGATCGATCAAACAACTTGGACCCTTTATAAAACCAAAAATAAAAATTATTTGATGAATGAAGATGATTTTAAAAAGAAAACTTTATCTGAATTTCAATCATTAAATGATTTAATTAAAAGAAAAAATATGGTAAAGAATGCTATTGTTTTATCTAATGCTAATACCACAGTCAAAGTTGGTGATCAAGTTATGACTGTGGCACAAGCAATTGAATATAAAAATATAATTGTCTATAAACAAATTTTGTTGGATAACTTAAAAAGACAACGCCAAATGGTTGTGGTAGACAGTGAAAACCACCGACAAAAAGTTCAAATGAAAATTGATGAAAATATTAAAATTATTTGTGGTAAAGATTCCAAACCCGATTCTAATGTACTTCAAACAGTCACTGATGGTATTACAAAAGGTGATCCAATTGAAATATTTGACCCACTAAATTTAGAAGAAGTTATTAAAAAATTAGAAACTGAAATTGAAGAATTTACTGCTAATATTGATTATGTTCTTTCTGAATCTAATGCATTAACTCTAATTACAGTTGAATAAAATAATTTAACAATTATTAAAAAAATAACTATTAACCCCCTGCAAGATGAAATTTTTAAATAATAACAGCGCTTGGAATACCTCGCTTATGGTAATCTACTTAAACATTTTATTGTTTTTTGCAGTTAAATTTCGCAAGTCGCATTGTGAAATTTTGTGTTGTCTTAAAGCTAAAAGTTAAAAGAATAAAGTTCACAGATTAAAAATTAAAGTTTAAATTTTTAAAGCTTAGTCATTAAAGATTAAAGATCTTTCAAACCCATGGTTTTGGTCTTAAATGTTTTGTTATTGACATAGAAAATACCACATGGCTGTTTTGTAGGGGCCACACGCAGTTTTTTTATTATATTTATTAATTAATGAATATAATTCACAAAATTATTTTTACTTTTTATATAAATCAGCTATTAAATAAGCATTGTTAGTTAAAACTGCTCCAGCAGCAACCCCTGATAAAAAATCACTTGGTACTACTGCATTTGATGGATGTTTTACTGGTTTGCTTTCAGTCACTCGTTTTTTATATACTCTTTTTATTCTAATTTCTGGATGAAGGGGTAATATATGTTCATATCCAATTATTAGCTGAATATATTTGTCTTTTCCTTTTAACTCGCTAATATTTCCATTATAATATTCAACACAATTATTAAACATGTAACTGTCTATTTTTTTGATGTTTGTATATCTTTGCAATACCTTTTCATTATATGTATTTAAATAAGTGGTTAATTTTATAACATTTTGACTATTTAAGGTTTCAATGCAATATGTTTTAATTGAATCTAATTGTTGGTTCATCTCCACACATGTTTTAATATTATGTTCTAATGAATGACAATAAGAACACGCTGGAGGTTTTTTAAGAATTAGTTTGGGATATTGTTCTTCTTCAACTTCATTTTGTTCCAAATACATAACTTCATTATTAACATCTTGAACCCGATTATTACTAGTTTGTTCTTCTAATCCAAATATATTTTTTAAAAATTTAATCATTAAATACTAATTAGATGGGAATAAATAAACTAATAATCAATTTTTTGTTTTAGTTGTTTAATAGATAAATTAAAACAATTATTATGAAATCTGAACATAAAGAGGAACTTCGTAATTATCATCAAAATTATCATTACATGTCAATCTCATTTTAGAAACAATATCTTTATTAAGATATACGTGACCCTTTTCTAATAAGTCGCGTAAAAACTTAAGCTGATTTGTAGAACTACCGCCATCAGTCCAAAATAATAACTTTCCATTATGTCCACAACAATGATATAAATTATCATTGTCATTATATCTTTGAAAAAATGTAAAAAATAATGGAACTTTTGATCCGTTTTCATAAACATATTCTGCATTTGCAACTAAAAATTTTCTACCGAATCTATCTACCCCTCTCATAACACTATCTGCAACTTCATTCTTTTGAATAAAATCAATGTATCCAGTATGACCAACTCTGTCACCAATATCTAATATATTACATTCGTAATTAAATATATCATTTGCTATAATTAATTTTGATTCATTTGTTTCATCATATATACTAACCATTAATAAAGAATCTTTTAAGATCAATAAATATAGGATTCAATTTTTATAAATTGGAAAAATGGAGAAAAGGGAAAATTATATGGTGAGTCTATTTTTATAAAAAATAGCCACAGCTTTGCGTACTTATTCTAATGGTAAAGTTAAAAAAATATCAAACAAAAATATCGAAGTATAATTATTTCTTTTTAATATCTAATATAATTGGACCATTTCCTATTTTGTAATCCAAATTCATTGAACATGTACAAATTCTATTAGGTTTAAGTTGTTTTGTTTGACTGGGTTTATAACCATAATATCCATGTAAATGTCCCCAAATTTCCCACTGAATTTTTCTTTTTAAAAAAATATTTTTATCCATTGGACCATGTGTTATTAAAAAATCTAATTTTTTAATATTCTTTAATTTATCAAAAAAGATATTTCCGCTGTCATCTGATTGAAATGCTCTATTTTTTGAATCACCATAACTAAATGATGATAATAATATTTTAAAACCTTCCAATTCTAAATATTCACATGTATAATAATTACAATTATTTAATAATTTTTTTGATTCTGTCAATCCAATCTTTTCTAAATAATAATCATGATTACCACCAATAACTAATTTATTATCACATTCTATGTTACCAAGCCAATTATTAAAATTATTATATTTTAAAATATTCTGTTCATCTGTATTTTTTCTTCCACTCAACACAATATCCCCACAATGTATTAAAACATCTCCCTTTGGTAAATTTAATAGTTCGTGTTTATCATGAGTGTCACTAATTAAAATAAATCTTAAATAATCTTTGTTTTTTTCTGGTAAATTTTCTTGTTGAATAAAAATTGCCTGTTCGTCCACAATATATAAATATGGTAATTTGTATTTATTTTCATGATTTATTTTTATGGTATTATTTGATAACCAATCCATTATTATAAAACAAGATATAAATAAAATTGAAATTATTTTAAATTTATTCGTTAAATAAAATAATTAATGTTTTCTGGATCACTCATTATTCATAATATACCAAACAGTGGAAATCATATGTCACAAGCTACCATTAAAATAACTGATACCAATATAAAAAATTATAAAAATAAAGTCGCTGAAATATTTAAATCTAATGATTGGAATATTACAAGCACGCGTTTTCAAAAATCTGGATCATCAAAATTGTTTACATTTGATCAAATGTTTGATACAGAATTTATTTTTACAACAGTTAATGCTTTTTTGATTGTAAATATTTAGTTTATATTATTCTTGATCCAATAAATAAAACTAAACATCTAAATTATCCCATAACACTTCAATTATTCTAATAGGATCTGATTGAATTAAACTTCCTTTAATACTATTAGATACTATTTTTTTTAATTCATTTGATTCTAATAGTAATTTTATTATATTTTGATTATTTATATTTTCAGTATCAATTTTATAATCATCTAAAACTATTTCATCAATATCAAAATTTTGTGAACCACAACAATAATAATTTCCAGAAATTTTTACTTGAAACCACGCTATCTGTTCATCTTTATCATTATTAATACTAATATCAATATAAAAATTAGGATAAGCTTGTTCAATACCCCATTCATTAAATTGTTCATATGTAGGAGCAGTATGTGTAACTTTAATTTTATTCATTAAATTAAATACTTTGATTAGTTGAGAAAGTAAAATTTAATCAATTTTTAATCTATCTAGTATCTAGTAAATTAATAAATTAATTTATCTAGTACCTAGTAAATTAATTTATTAATTTAATACCTATTACCAAGCATAAAGAAACAAATTATTATTTGCACAAATTTTAAAAAACTCACTCAATTCAATAATTTGTTTGGGAGATGGAACATAATATTTTGTTGCGCTTTCTACCCAACTATCTATTGCATAACTATACTTTTCATAAGCCTCATTTAAATCCCCAAGCATATGATCGTGCAACTCAATAAAATGATTTAGCCCATCAGATATTTTTAATAATGATTCCGAATCTAAATCATTTGATAATGAAATATTTGAAGTTCTATAAACTATATCTTTATACATACCACCCGATAACATAATATGATATTGGTTTTCTTTATCTTTACTTATATTACAAACATTTTTACATTTTTCAAATAATATACCAACTGATTCATTAATTTTAGACGATTTATCTCCATTTTCATCCTCACATTGCACAATATTGTCTAAACCCATTGATAATAATTGATTAGTTGGAATAAATTAATAAATCAAATTTTTATCTATTAACAATAAAACAATAAATCAACTAATCAACTAATCCATTGGCTTTTAGTTTGTCAACAAAATTAGGTTCAAAATACTTGTAATCTCTGAATATACATAACCAGTTTTCCTGTGGTTCAGTTATTTTTAACATTGGTTCTGACAAATCTACAAGTTTAATTGCATTGGCTGAAAAATGGTTACGACAGTTGTCAAATCCATCTCCTATTCCAAATAATAACACATAATTATATCCATCAGTTTCTGTTATAAGTTTACAAAAACAAACTTTAGTTAACTCGTAATCTGGATTATTAAACTTGGATTTTACTTGAGTTTGATACTCGTTCATTAATTCCATCATTTTTGTAATATCTTTGGAGCTATTATAAAAATAAGCATAAGATTCACATACCATTACTTGTTATGTTTTCAAATTCAGATTATATTATAATCAATTTTTTATTATTATATAAATTTTAATTTGATAATCAAATATTAAATTAAAATCTAAACCCACCACTGATTCCAATGCTATTAGAGCCACCACCATTCCAACCACCAGTGCGCCCAACATGAATTGCTCCATAAGCATTAGAATTTCCAAAGCCAATGTGACCTTGAGCGCTGTAACCACTGTTACTTAAATTTGCAGAACCACCAGTAAAAACACCAGTTGTAGTACGAGAGGGAAAGTTGTTAGTGAGATTCAAAGAAGACATAATATAATTATATTTATAATAAATATTTTTAAATTAAATTATTTTAAAAATTAAACAACAAAAAATAAAATATAAATTACAAATCATTGAAAATAAAAATTAAAGGAAGATCGTGACAATTTAGTTTATTATACTTACCTGAACCAAACATTCTGTCACATTTTAAGGAATAAAAATCAAAAGGAGATGCATCTAATTTTAAAGTATAATTGGATGTATTTTCTTTTACAATTACATATTCGGATTGTTTAGTAAAATATACTGGTTCGGTATAATAGTTAACAATCTTTTCACGAAAAGAAAATGTAATAGTATTTTTATCAATTAAAAAAGTACCCAAATATTTAAATATATTTGCATAATTTTCATCTGTTAGTATAAATTGACCTGCATCTTTGTGTGTAAAATTCATTTCAATCTGATGGGTATAATCACATAGATCAGGGTGTGCAGTCCATGTTAACTTATTATTAATATTAGTAATTAATGTTTCCATTAGGATTTGATTTGTTAATCCAATATCCTCAAACCATTTCAATTTTTATCTATATAGTTGGTTCCAAATAATTTATCCAAATAACCACCAAATCCAAAATTATATTTAAATAATCGATGGTGTAATAAATGTTCATTTTCTAATGGTAATACCCGATATCTAACATGAGCAAACGTACTAATTAAAGTACTAATTACTAATAATCCCATTGTAATTTTATAAGTTGTACCAACAAATATCGCAGGTATTAAGAATGACAAAACATTTGAAAATAAATGTTCAACCGGATGCGCATATAGGGTTGCAACTGCAATTGGTTCAACAAATTCATGGTGTTTATAATGAATATTATGAAAAAACCACGTGGTATGAAATAACCAATGGAATGAATAAAATAATAAATTTGCTAAATTAGTAATTGTAAATATCTTAAATATTGTTAAACCCCATGAATCATTAATGGATGAAACCATTGCATTTTCCAAATAAGAACCTAAAACAAATACTGTTGGTAAACTAATAAAAAATTGGTTTGATAAACTTGTTTTTATTGCTTGTGAATACTTTTTCCAATTGGGATGATTAAAATCTAAATAAATAAAATCAAATAATAAAAAAATAAAACCGGATGTCCAATATGTTACTAAATGTAATAAAAATGGTACCAACACGTTGTATATCATAATTATAAATAAAGGTGATTTGTTTTTATATTAGAATTACAAACAAATCAACTTAAACCACAATATCCTTTTTTTGTTTTTTAGGTTTGGGTTCATTAGATTTGGTTTTTTTAATCGTATCAATTAACCCTAACCCATTAGCTTTTTTCCAATTTATATAAATTTTACCTTCTTCGGGTTTATAGTCCTGAATAACCTGTTCATATTCTGGTTTTAACTGAACCCCATGGTCTTTAAGAACACATAACAATTCTTTAAAATACTTGTAAACAATACAATAATTATAACACCAATTGGATTTTCCCTTGTAATCATAAGAATTAAAAGCTTTAACTATATATTTTGACTTGGCTAATATTGTGTCAAAATTGGCTGGAAAAAAATCCAATTTACTCATAGGTTCGGGTTTAAGTTCCCAGCACATATGCAAGTACAAAAAAATATTACCACAAAAGTAAGTATAATCTGTACTATCTTCTATTATTTTAAACACCCTATCCCATATTTTATTTAAATTAGTAAATTTAATTGGTAATTGTAAAAGCAAATAAGTCCTTTTATATTGCTGATCTTTTGTTCTTTGAGAAAAATCCAAATTAACTATGGGTTTAAATTTTTTATTGGAAAAATCATCCGGACCCAATTGTTTTAAATGCCCGTACAAATATTCAAAGCAACTATCGCTCATCCAATAAACATTCCAGCACAATAAATTATCCCATGTGAATCCATATTTTTCCATTTGATTTAAAAATATAACCGCGCTTGAAGAACTGGCAACTTCTTTTGAAACTTGTTTTACTAAGTCATTTTTATTTGGGTTGGTATTTATTTTTTGGATAAGTTCCCCATACAAAAACTCAAATATTTTATAAGATGACTTTGCTACAGCTAATATTGTATAATTAGTAATATTATTAATAAAATGCTCGCTTGATGTATTTATCAAATGCAAATTTTTCATAAAAATATTAAAATTATCTTGTTTAATTATCCGATGTATAAAAGTATGAATATTTGTAGGTCTCTTTTTGATAATTTGATCAACAAAATAATAATTTTTATCAATTGGATTTGCTAAATAATTTGCAACTCCGACTTCAAAAGCGGGGCTAAAAATATTTTCTTTTGTATTAATCTCATCAAAATCTTTTAATCCTAATATTATATCAAAACACTCAGGTGTATGAACTTCAACACATCTTGATAAAATATTACTTAAAACTTTAATATATTGAGTTTCTTGCCATTTACATTTGGATTTAAGAGTTGTCCCATCTGCAAAAATATTTTCTAGTGCTTGGGCATTATGTGAATTGATGCAGGTGTAGATATCGGTTATAATTGTCATTATTTATCAATTTAATAATAGCCAAAATTAAAACAAATCAAATTTTATTAAATTAAATGAGGATGATGAAATCCTAATTCACTCCAATGGTCACCAAAACCTTCGCTAACGCCCTGGACAAACCGGTCATGGAGTCTCATGCACAACTTCATATGTGAATAAAATGAAATTATTGGAACCCCATACATTACTCCAACACATGCAGTTCCGGCTAATTTGGATGGTAAATCAGAAACCCCTGGTTGCCAAATTGGCAAAGTCCATCCTCGATATAAACCATATGTGAAAGAAACTACGCACGCCCTATATACAAACTTTATCATTGGGATATTGTATATTAAATTAAATCAATCTTTGTTTCAATTTTTTAAAAAATTGATTATCCAATTTATTTAATCTATCTAATATGATATTTTAATGTTTGATATTGTAAATAGTGTAATTATAGATAATGTTGTATTTATAGAAATAAAAGAACTACCTTCTCAAATAAAATATTATGCAAAAGTTTTTGAAGACGATCTTGAAAACTTAACATGTGTCCAATTAAATGATATTATAAATTCTCATTTACAAAATTCTTTAAAAGATTATTCATTTGGCTACGAGTATGTTTCATATCACAAAGTTATAATGATGGTTATTGGTAGTAATGTTTTTGAATCTATTTATTTTGAAGATGAAACTTATTATGAAGATAAAAAACCATTTAATACAACTTCTTTAAATGAAAAAACTAATAACAACAAAATACAAAGTGTTAAATTAGATTCAAAATTAGAATTAAATTCAGAATCATCTGATAATAAATTTATTAAAGAACAAAAAGCAATTAATAAAAAATTATTGGAAATTAACAAATTAAATCAAGAAATAACTCAACTAAAACAAGAATTATATCAACTTAAAAATAACTCCATATCCAATGAAATTATTTTGGGATCTTGGTTAACATGTGAAACAAACACAAAACTTGAGCTCATAAAACCTCCCCAAATTCAAATTATAAAATTTAATTCTAATGTTAAATCGGTTGTCTTACCTGAATCATGTATTGGTATAAATTTGCATGGCTACAGTGGATATGGTATCCTTGATTGTAAAAAATTGGAACTTTTTCCGGTGCTAGAAAGTTTAACAATAAGTTATTTGCAATTTTTTAAAAATATCAATTTAAACAGTGCAGATAAAAGATGTAATTACATGCCAAATGTTGATACAAAACCTATTTACGAATTTGGTTTTAATGGTAGTCTTGATTCGTTAAGTATTCACAAAGTAGACGCAATTAAAAAAATTTCAAATTTTGATTATTTAAATTTACCAACATTATCTCATCTTTGTATTAGAGGTTGGTGTCGTGGACATGAACTTAATTTTTTAGCACAACCATATCCTAATCTTGAAAAAATAACATTTTATTTTGACCAATATGACTTTCCATCAAATCTAAACCAAACCTATTCAAAATCAGATGCAAATTGCACACATATTATATTTTATCCAAAAACTTTTTATTTTGTTGAACCAGAAGATGCCAATAAAGAATATTCCAAATGGTTTAAAATTTGGTGGCCAAAACTTTCAAGTATTGTTTATAATTGTGAAATTGATATTGATGTTATAACAAAAACTCCTTTTAGTAACCCAGATAAAAATTATATTGAAAAATTAAATAATATAAGAGCAAACATTAGAGTATTTAAATCAATTGTTACATCATATTATGGTAATTTAGGTTTGATGACAACTTTTAATATTTGCGAAGTTGCATCTGACCAATACAAAGGCTTGGTTCAAAAATGGGACTAATTGTTAAGTACTTGTTAAAAAATTGATTTATAAATTTGCTTGTTGTAGCTCATTATTATTTTAATGTTTGTAATTATAAATTGTGTAAATATTGAAGGTGTTGTACATATTGATTTATTGGATTACCATACTAAAAAAGAGTATTTGGCAACTGTTTTTGAAGATAGTCTTGAAAACTTGTCATGTGAAAAATTAAACAGTTTAATTAATAATAAAATTAATCCTATAAAAATAGATTATAAAATTAGTATTGCTTTTAAGCATTTAGAATCGGATAAAGTTTTAATGATACTTCTTGACCATTATTTAGGTATACTTGAACAAGTTAATTTTAATATAAAAAAATCAGAAGTTGAATCATCTGATGACAAACTTATTAAAGAACCAATGCTAATACCAGTTACTCAATATAAAAACAAAATACCAACTGTTGAATCAGAAGTTGAATCATCTGATGACGAACTTATTGAAAAACATAAAAAACTTGTTTCTAAAAAGATAAACCCTCCAAATGTATCTTATGATGATGACTCAAGTACCGATTCCGATGATACTGAAACAATCGATTCAGCTGATTCATCCGACTCAAATGAAGATATAACAGATACAGATATTTTTACTGTTAGTTATAAAAAACTTGTTGGAAAATTAAAAGCAGATTTATCGATCAGGACTAAAAAGCTAATAGTCGCGCTAACTGATGAAATCACACAATTAAAATCCCAAGTTGTCAACTTGGAAAGTAAAATCCAACAACAAGCACCAGCCCTAGACTCAAACCCAAGTCCAGTCCCTAAATGTGTTGTTGGTATGTTTTATGATTGGGAATTTAAAACGGAAAAAAATGGAGAAAATAACCAAATCAAAGTATATGGAATAAAACAAATAGAATCGAAATTATTGGAATTTTCGATTGACTCAAAAGAAATTTCCATTCCATATTCTCAATGCTTGAATGGAAATCAAATTGATAAACAATTTCATAAAGAAAAAGTTAATTATTGTTACCAACAGATAAATTATTATAAAATAGACATGTTTTATAATTTGGAAAAACTTATAATTCCAACTGATGTCTATTTTAATGGAAGTACTATAAATACTTTCCCTTATAATATAGCTTTACCAAATGATTCTGGTGCATTTGAAAATGTTTTTAATCGTAGTGTTAAAAAATTTAATAAATATTATGATTGTTTAAAATGGCATAATGATATTGCAAATAATTCCACAACAGATTTAGATTTTAAATTTTGCAATTTAACTTTACCAAAACTTAAATCACTTCACTTGATTGGTAACACTAAAAATTGTGTATTAGTTTCTGTTCAACCGCTAATGGAAACAATCAGTATAACTGAATATGATTTTGAATATAAATTAAAAGATAGCGAATCAATTGGATCCATTAGTATTAATATAAATAATATAGGATTAAAATTTTTATGTCCATTTTTGCCAGATTCTCCTGATGATCTAGATGTGGTACTACGAACCCAGTTTCCTAAATTAAAAACAATCGAATATAATTTTCATACAGTAAAAACAGAAGAAACTGAAGAATATTTAGTTCGATTGAGTTCAGCGCTTAAAAGATATTATAAGAAACTCGGCCTTGAAGTTAAAATAAATATTTATTAAATGTTAGTAAAAATCATATGAGAGCTAGCAGAACTGGTTGGTGGAGTAAAATCATCCGGACCCATTAGCCCAATTAATTTAGCTCCAACAAATAGCCCAGCATATTTTGCATTAGTCATCAGGATGTATTGGAGTTTATATTTGGTCACAT
>JACCDY011041252.1_pt1 | contig 37582 bp, 56 predicted proteins | sample 7446391 | NCBI WGS metagenome assembly JACCDY01 (sample SAMN15323451, study PRJNA562643) | freshwater metagenome | isolation source: river surface water | place: USA:Blue River Watershed | collected 2017-08-18 | reverse complement strand
ATCTGATTCATGGCGGCGAGCGAGTCCTGCGCCGTCTGGGCAGTAGGCTCTTCGCCTTCGGCCAGCTGGCCAATCAGCCGAAGTGCTGCTTTGATCTGGTCGAGGGCGGTTGCCATTGAGGCTCCTTCTTCTTCGGCCGATGCCCCAGCAGGCGGGCGGCCACGACGACGTTTTTCTTCCAGCTCATTAGCTGGCGCCGCTGCTTCGGGAGCCGAAGGCGTGTCGGGATTATACCGCTCCCAGCCGTTTTGTTCATCATGTTCAGCTTCAAGCTCCATAGTAGCAATTTTGGAGCCGTGAACTGGGTGTCGGAGATAGATAATCATAGTCTCAACAGGAAAAGTTGGGGGCCGAAGCCCCCAAGTGTTGCGTGTGTCAGCGATTAGCCGATGCGGTAGACAACCCACGTACCATCGCCGGTCTTGCGGAACAGGAACGAGCCGCTGGACGTGATCGGCAGAGCAACGACAGCGTTGCCGCCGTCGGTCACGCCGGTGGACACAGCCAGAGTCACCGTGCCCGACGAGGTGCCGGTATTGGCGATTGCCAGAACAAAGGTGCTGCCCACTTTGGCACTGGTGACGACCGCGTCGATAGCGGTGCCAGCCGGCAGGGTGTAGGTAGCAGCCGAGGTGCCGGGGTTAGCCACCAGCAGACCGCCGGTGATTTGAGCCGCGGTCAGGGTTGCGGTTGCGGTTGCGGTTTGCGGTGCTGCTGCATAACCGAGGGTCAGTTCGTTGAGGTTGCCATCGCCCAGCTGATAGCCGCCTGCGCCGTTCGGAAGTGCCATGATAGTTTCCTTTGCAGAAGAATGTTAGCTGGGGGCCGAAGCCCCCACCAAAGTTAGCCCCAGATACGGCAAGCCATTTGCGGACGGATCGTGCTGTAGCCGTACAGAACGTCAATACGGCACGGCATGCGGTCGTTGTTGATGTCGTACTGACGAACGATACGCATCGAGATGCCGTTGTGGACTTGACGCGAGGCCATGTCAACGCCTTGCGGCATCAGCAGGTCGGCGGTAGCCAGGGTGATCGCATCCTTGTGATAGACCAGGTTCTGTGCGTACTGGGTCGCAGCCGAGCCCAGCATGGTGACCACAGCGGATGCTTGCGGCATCGCATTGACGGTCGCCAGAGCTTGGTCAGCGGTGTACAGAGCTGGGTAGATCGACAGGGTGGCGGTCGAGGAGCCCGAAGCAGCGGCGGTAACGACGAACTGTTGCAGCGAGCCGGTCGATTCACGGGTTTGCGGGTTGACGGCGTAGACGCCCGCGATCGTGAACACGTCGCCCACGTTCCAGGTCTTCGACGAGCCGGTGAAGCTGATACCCAGAGTCGAAGCGCCTTGGGTGCTGACGGTCGAGGTCACGGTGATCGAGGTGCCCCAATCGCCGGTGGTGTGCTGCTTGATCGACTGCGACATGTTGACTTCGTCGAAGCCCAGCACGCCTTGGCCCATCATGCCGTTCTTGAACTGACGGCTGATGGTGTCGGTCGGGTTGAACAGACCTTTCATGCCTTCAACCAGACCAGCGTTAGCAGCCGGGTTAACGGTTGCGTAGCGCGGCGACATCACCGCGGCGTTCTCGTTGAGCTTCTGCTGAGCTTGCAGCAGAACCAGCGAGGTAGACGGGGTGGTGCCGGGGGTGCCGACCGAGTTAGCGATGCTCTTGTATGCGTTTGCAACGTCAGCATCAATCGAGGCTGCCAGCTGCGAAATACGCGGCTTCAGAACACGCTCAGCGAAGTCATCCAGCTGCATGGTCAGTTCGGCGGAGGTGAAGTTCACGCCGATATGCTTCTGGTTGGCCACCGACAGGGTGGTGTACTGTTCGTTGTCGTCCTGAGTTTGCAGGGCGGCACCGTCGGTCACCAGAGCGCGGTCCGGCAGGCGGATACGCAGGGTCGAGCCGATCTTCGCGCCTTCAACGGCGAACGAGTCGTCGTATTGGCGGTTCACGTTACGGGAGATCACCAGGTTGTTCTCGAGGATCTCGAGAGCCTTGCGGGTGATCATGTCAATGGTAAGAATCGAGTTTGCCATGATAGTCCTTAAAAAAGTTAGCGGTTACGTTGCGCTTCCAACTTCCGAATCTGACGCTGGCGCTCTGCCTCAATCCACTCCGACGTACTCATGCTCTTTACAGAACGCGGGTCCGTAGTGTCATAAGACGGAGAGCCTGTGCCACGGCCCGAAATGGGCGCGATCGGTGGTGGGGCGCTAGTCGTTTTCTTCAAAACCGGTTCAGCCGAGATTTTTGCCTCGATTTTGCCGATTTCTTTGGCTTGCAGGAACGGCGACAGACGGGAAATACGGTCAGCCTCTTTCGGGTTCGTACCCAGATAATACGCAAGATCCGGTCCGATATCCGACGCTTGGATCGTCTCGGCCATCACGGACGTGATCGGCAGCTTGGGGTTGTACGCGACTTGTTCAAAGTCCTCGTATTTGCTCCGTGCTTCCTCTTCACGATCCTGATATGCCTCAAGCATATCCATCTTTTGCCGCTCGGCTTCCCGTTTGGCTAGCAGTTCTTCGGCTTTGCGAGTCGCCAATGCTTCGGCGTACTCGTCAACAGACTCAAACTGGTCTAGCGACGGGGCAACAGTTGGCTGTGCAGCTTCCTGTACCTTGCGGGACTGTTCTCTTTCCCACTTACGCTGTTCACGCGCAAGCCGTTTGCCTACGATCGCATCCAATTCTTCTTGTGTGAAGGTCTTGGTCTGCTGTTCGGTCGGCTGGTCTTCCGGCGCATGTACTTCTTCGGCTACAGGCTCGGCCGTCGGTGCCTGTTCCGGCGCGGGAGTTTCCGCTACTTGATTTTGAAGCTCGTCTGACATTTTCGATTCCTAAAGAATCCCAGGTGTTCCGCACCTGTGCGGTATTACGAATTACTCAAAAATTACTGTGGCGCTAACTGTACCACCAATGACAACATAAATGCCGTTTTTGGTGTAAGCGCCATCAAGCGGCAGCAAATACGACGTTGCCGCGACTGGCGTAAAAGTGTCCAGCACTTTCGGGTCGCTAGTACTGGTCGCTGCCGAATCGTACACGGTGATGGTCGGCGTGGCCGAGGCTGCGCTGACAAAAATGCCCTTAAACTTGCCCGGCATCGTTTTGATATTCGCCGATGCGGAAATCTGCTTGTAGTTTGCCATAATTACTCCACAAAATTCTTTATCAAAATACCACTAAGGTTAACCGACACTTCGCTACTAGTGTCCGTAGTCGTGGCAAAGTCAAAAATATCCGTTTTTTCGGGGATGGCCACCGGCGGTGTGTAAGGATAGTGTTGGAATCCGCTAATCGAAGTAATGTTAGCCGCCAGATACCGCACGCCGTTAGCTTGCGAATAGTAAGTGACCGTCACTTGCTTGTTGGTGTTTACCGTAAACGTAGACAGACTGCCGCCTTGCACAACTAGCGTATAGCCCGCAGGCACCGTGTAGATCGCGGTGTGGGAAGCATTATCGCCTGCAAAAATAAAGTTGTAGATGTTGGCAGGGACACCTGCTGTAATTGTACCCGTACCGATATAGATGTTACCTACGGCGCCGTCCGCAATTACGATCAAATCGTTAATTCGACGGTAAGATTTCGTAGTGCTGACGCCCGTCTGGCCGTTAAGCGCAACAACTTCCTGAATCATGTTGTAGTTGCTGTCCAAACCTTGCACCAAGACCAATTGCGCAGTGTCGGCGGCGCTGGAACTTGATACTGTCATGGTGCTGGCCGCAGCCGGAAAGGTATATGACCGCGCCAGATTCCAGATCATGTACGTGTTTGGGCTAGATAGCACCTTGCTGTACGCGTTGCGGAATATCGATGTATGCCCTGGGACTTGGCCGCGCGCTACCTGAACATCAAACGGTTCGGTTTTGCCAAATTGCGACTGCGAAACGATCGGTGTCATGCGAGGAACCTCAGTTTGTACAGCGTTGACATGTACAGACCTTCAATTTCGTCGATGATATTGTGGATTGCCGTGCATTCCTTGTCGACGACCTTGTAGCGTTCGGCGTGAATTTCGTTTAGCTGGTCTTCCAAAAACTCCAAAATGTTGCCGGTTTTCTTGGCAGAATGCAACGAAATTGGGCCAATCAGGCCGTATTTACCTTGATACGCTTCGGCAAATTTATCTGCCAAATCGATCACTTCATCGTAAAAACTGTTCAGCGCCACATGCTTGGAGTAGCTGCGGGTGTTCAGATGCACTGAGTGGGCAACATCGCGCGCCAAGAACAGCATACCTACGAAGTCAGCGGCTTTCATTGTCCCATCCCTTCAGGTGGCATCATCTCGCCTTGCGGCGGTTCCATTTGTTCCGGCATACCCATCGGCTCGTTCGGCTCCATGCCTTCCGGCATGCCGCCCGGCATCATCATGCCCTGCTGCTCCATCACCAGGTCGCCTGCCGACATCACGTCGCGCAGGGTTTGCATCACGACTTCCTGCACTTGCTCAGGATTCATGGCGCCAGAAATAGCCGACAAACGCTGGGTTTCAGCCTGATACGCCTTGATCTCGGCTTCAAAATTCTTGCGCTCCAAATCCTGCATTTCGACCGACTTGCCAACGTTTTGCAGCATGCCGTGCAGCTGGTCAAGTTCTTGAGCCATAGCTTGCATCTGTTGCTTGGCTTGCTGAAGTTCAGGCGTGTCGTCCGAGCCATCGCCCAGCACTTTCGGGTCAATGACCCGAGCAAATCGCTTGGCCATTTCTTGCGCGCCTGGCCAGTCCATGTTCTTGATGAACAGATCGCCAGCCACTTGCCAGAGCTGCGGGTTCGATTGCAGGATCATGCCCATCGCATCCAGTGCTTCCTGACGCTTGGTCATGTAGCTCGGACCGGTGGTGACCACAACGTCGTACTTACCGACGCCGGGGTTGTAAATCTTGTCGATCTCGATGCCCTGCTGGTTGACGATCTTCTTGACCGGCTCTTGCTGGGTCGGGTCGATCTTGACCATGTCCGCATCACCGTCCACGCCGATGATGCGTGCCACGCGCTGGGTATCGTAAATTTTCGGAATCAGGTCTACAAGCTGGCGTGTGACATGGCGAACAGCACGTGCCAGATTGTCCACGTAATGATAAGTGCCAGTGTCAGATTGACGCTCGCGCGCCATAATTGCTTTGCCCGATCGCTCGTTAGACGTCGCGCCCAAGCTCGTATCGTACTGGCCGGTGGTCGATTTAATGTCATCCGAAGCACCCATTTTGGCTTGAATCAGGCCAGTTTGCGGCAGCGGCGGCGCTGCACGTTGAGGCAGCGGCAAAACGGAGCCATTTCCATCCGTCACATCAGGGTTGACCTCCAAATACGGCCAATTCTGCGTGTTGGCGGTCTTCCACTGGTTTTCGTAGCCCTCAAACTGGCCGCCATAGCCGATAAACGGTGCTTTTGGTGCCAGCGCGAGCATTTCTGCCTCTTGGCTGACCCAATAGTTGTACATCCGCTGGGCATCCTTGGCATTTCTGACCAAACCGGACACGTACAAACGGCCATCAACCTCAAATTCGTTGCCAATCACGCGTACAACTGGGATCCACTTACCCACCCAGTCACGCTTTTCAAGGAATTCGTACCCGTTGGTCTTGCACCAGCGCACGCGTTTGGCGTCAACCTCACGGGTGCGGATAGGCTTGACGCCCATCGCCTTCATTTGGCGGGCTTCCGGGGAGCCTTCAAAGGCCGTCACGTTACCTGGGTACAGATTCAGCGTGGCTTTGTCGTACTCAATGTAGTAATACTCGGCAATGCGGACCGTGTCCTCGTTGATCCAGACGTTCAGCGACTGATCGCCCACGCCCGAGTTCTCAAGGCTTGAGATCGGCGATGCGTTCGGGAACATGCGCTGATACTCGTCGCGCGTCACGTCCTCAGTGATGAAACACCACTTGGCATCCGCGCCGCACGGGTCTTGGATGGTCGGGTCCATGTACACCGAGAACGAGTTGCGAACCCGCATGATCTTGATGTCTTGATCGAATGAGTTGTCGTCGCAGTACTCGGTGATGACGCGGATGTAGCCCTCGCCGTAGCTGACTTGGTTCTCGCAGGCGGTGTCGTAGGCAACGTCGGCATCCGAGATGTACTCGATGTGGCGCACCATGCCGTTATATATCTCGGCGACTTCAACATCAGCCCTGTCGTCAGCCGGGATGACCTTACCCGACGGGCGGTTCTGCCGCTGATCGTTGGTCACTTGGCGCACGTGCTGCGGCAACTTGTTAATGGTCAGCGTCGGGCGGGCGTTGATCGTCTGACCTTGCACCGCACCGCGGGTGGCCAGCACGTCGGCCGGCCATTGCCAATGATTATCAGGGGATCCGGCATAAAACTTCAGGTCGTCCAGCTCATCTTCGCGGGACTCCGACAGCGCAGAGATCGCCATCGTCAGACGGCTGCGCATGGTCGCTAGCGTGTCGCTATCCCGCCCATCATCCTTGCTGGTGGACGGGTTGCCTCCGACGGCCGCGACTTTCGCTGCTGTGTTAATGCCGGTGTAATCCATTATTTCTTGCCTTTTGCGGGGGCTTGCGCGGCGCGTTTAGTCGCATAGGCGATGGCCACGGCCTGTTTCACGGGTTTGCCCGATTTTACCTCAGCCTTGACGTTAGAACGAAAGGCTTTTTGGCTGGCTGATTTAACGAGCGGCATGTCATTTCCCCTTCTTGGCTGTCTTGGCTGACTGCTTGAAGTCCTTATTGGTCGGCGCGCCCGGTGAGCCTGGCTTTCTCATCTTCTCGCCAGAGCCAGCCTTGATGCGCTCGCGCTTGGCGTGAATGTTCGCGTACAGTCCAGGTTTGGTAGCCATCAGCATTTCCACCTTTTTAATGACGCTTTGGCGCGCTCGCCATCCTTGGCGTTAGCCGCTACCGCGCCCATGCGGGCGCAGAACGACTTCTTGCGGCCTTCGTCGGCCTTGGTCTTTGGATGTGGAGCCGGCGCCTTGAGGTTCGAGCCCGTCTCGCGGTTATACTTCTCACGGCCTTTGGCGGTCAGCCCAGCGCCCTTACTGACGGGTAGCTTTTCGCCTCGGCCTACGCTCAGTGACACGCCTTTTTTAGTCGCCATGTCAGTTCCCCATCCATCCGGTTGCTGCGGTTGCTGGACTGTACGCCCGCGGCGCTGATCGCGTTGCGCGGTCGTAACTCGACTCACGGTGGGCGAGCGGAAACGCGAAGGTCACCGCCAGCGCGTCAGCTGCATCGGGCGAGGCAAGACCGCGAGACTTCATCTCCTTCTTGCCTTCTAGGTAGATCGTTCCCGATGAGTCTGGCTTTTTCATCGGGCCGGTCAAATCTGCCTTCAACTGCCGATCGTTCGGAATGCTGGCTGTCTTCAACCAGTCGCGCATGGCGCCCCACATTTCCGCCCGTTTGTTGCCCCACATGACGGGTTTGCTTGACTTCCAGCCAAAGTTCACCCCACGCACCTTGTATCGCTGTTCCTTAAGTCTGTCAAGTATCCCGTAGCCCAGACCACCCTCGTCGATCACGGTCAGCGCCGGGCGGTACTCCTCGATGGCGTCAATCACTCGCCCAACGGTCGTCATGGTGTCCTCGCCGTGGAACCGCTTGATGGCGATCAGGTCCCGCCCTTGTCGGACGACGATGACTGTTGCGTCCACACCTCCGCGTGCTGGGTCAACGCCGAGAACAACCGGCGCCTCAGCATCCTTGTACGGGCTGCGCTGTGCGGCGTCGTCGACAAGCCGCGCACCAATGAACTGATCGTCGCCAGCCGATGGAAACTCACCATAGACTTCAACCCGAGCCTGCGGCGAATCCTCGCCATACTCCGAAATGATCTGCTCATAGACCTGCTTGTCCGTGTCCTCGACCGTGCGCGAGTCAATATTCTCCGTACTCCAGAAGTCCCGTTTGGCGTGGAAGCACTCGTAGAAATACCCTTGATTGCGCCGCGGGTTGGAAAACGCAAACCAATACCTGTCCAGGATCGGTTCCGTGAAGAAGCCCGCCCCGACCGACCAGATGGCATCTGGAATACCCGACGCCTCGTCGAAGATCAGCATCATGCCGTCATGGTTGTGCACACCCGCGTACGCGTCAGGGTTTTCTTCTGACCACAACTTACCCTCGGCGCCCCAGTAGCGCGTACCCTTTTTCAGGTCCCGCTCGACCAGCTCAGTCATCCACTTGGCAGGCACCAGCTTGGTTGCGCTGATTTCCCACCAGTGGCTGTTGATGACCATCGCCTGCCACTTAGTGAGCTCACCCCAGGTGACCGACCGCAGCTGGGATTCCGAGTTAGCCGACACGATGACGGATGCCCCGATCCTGGTCGTCAGCATCCACAGGATCAGCCAGCTGACCAGCGCGGACTTACCGATACCACGGCCGGATGCGATCGCCATGCGCAGGGCGTTCATGTCGACTTGCCCGCGGTTGTCCTTGATGTGCTGAGCGATCTTGCGCAGTGCCTTGCGCTGCCACATGCGCGGTCCCTTGAACCTAGCCAGCGGTGTGTTGGGCTGCCCCCACGGGAACGAGAACAGCACGAACGCCTCCGGATCGTCGGCAATCGCCGGCGACCACAGCTTGGCCATCAGCAGCTGCTCTTCGTCGTACTTATAGATTGGCAGTTGCGCCATTATCGCCCTTTAATAAACAATTCTGGACGTTCCCAATCACGCATCATTTTGTCTAATTCAGGGTACTTTTTAGCCAGCCGCTCTACTTCGCGCAGTTCGCTATCAATATGTTTAGTTTTCATATTTTTGCTTGCCATTAAACGAGCCGGTATAGCAGTGGAAAAAAGCTCGTCAATTAAGTCCCCCGGCAAAATCACATTTTCCGTAGATGGCAAAGAGCTGATGCGAATGTCCCGCAGCATTTCATCAAATCGGTCTGCCGGCATCATTTTAGCCAGCTGTTCCGCCGGGTGCGGTCGCGCAAGTTTTTCGTTTTTGGCCGGCGACATGCGTGCGTGCGTTGCTTCATGCAGCATAGTGCGCAACGAATTTAGCGTGTCGCTAGTGCTAGTGTTACTTGGATTAGCGCCAACATACCCAACGCCCGCCAAAGGTTTCATTAGCATGCTGTTGGTGCCGTAAGGCGCCATGAAGACTTCACGAGTGCGCTGGTCAAACTCACCGCTAGCTGTTGGGCTGTTTGGAAGGCGGTTAGTTACTGTTGCGGGTGAAAAAGCCAAGTACTCTTTAAAGTGCGCGCGCATAAGCTCCGGCAGCAGTGCGGAATACACATTGTTGGCGCGTAGATACCCACCTTCAACCGGTACTGTGCCGTACTGACTTTCGTACGGCAGCATATTAAACGCATAGTTGTTAGGCGCGAGCGCGTTCTTTGACTGGGGCATTTTCCAGATACTCCGGTTGCTGTTCCGTGATCAGCCCGTCGATGACGCGCTCCTGCGCTTGTTGCAGCGCCTGCGTGATGCTGATCTTCTGATACACGTCGATGCTGATCTCCTGCTTGGCCGTCCAGCCGTGCGTGTGCTGCAAGATAGCCAGCGCCGCCTTGGCGTCGCCTGACCGTGCCGCCTGGCGCAGATGCCCGGCAGCCTCCAGCTCGGAGTCAGCGCGCCCCTTCTGCTCAGCCATCGCCGCTACCGGATCCAGCTCGCACAGCTGCCGGTACTCCTGCGGCAACATGCCCGCGGCTAACGCCAACGAGTCGCCCTTGAGCCCAAGCGCAGCCGCGTCGTAGATCGCCTGTAGACGCGACTCCGTGGCCTCCACCTTGCGTGGCACAAATGGGATTGATTTGAACATAGTTGAATAGTAGCTGATTTTTAAAAATAAAAAAATTTTTGCTAGAGGTGTTGCTTGTGCGGAACTGCATCGTATTTTAAAAAAAATTTCTCGTGGCACCTCCAAGCTACAACCCCCTCTGCGCTGGGCCCCCACCCCCCGGCCCGCGCGCCAGCGGCAACCTGGCAGACTGGCAATTGGCAGACTGCTAACTTTCCCAGCTGAAAACCTTGGCGCCAGTAAGGCTTACGTGAAACTTACAGCTGATTGTTCCACGATAACCTGGACGACAGTATGGTTTCTGTTTTGGTATGTAGGCAGTTTAGGACTGCCGACACAAGTTGACCACAAACATGTAGTGTTACTTTTTGTAGCGTTATAAAATGTAGCGGCCAACTAACCTGTGGAGGATGCAATGGCAAAAAAGCAAGTTATCTTTTCCGGTGTCTATCAAAACCGAATGCAGCTGATGGACGATGTTTGCGCGCTGGAGACGCTATCGGGCACGCAGCAATCAGTAGTTATTCTTTGTTCAACGGGATTGTTGCCGGCTCAAGTGACAATTGAACAGCGAACGCCAAAAGGACCGCTGGACGTGGCCATCGGGAATTCCCGGTTCAAAATCAGTCAGCGGGCAAAAGTTACCGAGAAATACGCGCTGCTGTAGGCGTCGCGGGCGAGGAAGTGTAGGCAGTTGTGGGCGGTTTTGACTACCTACACAAGTTAGCGCTATGCTGGAACGTTATATATTATAACGTTTTACTGTTTTCTAACCTTACTCTATAAAACTACCCACAATTACCCGCAAAGCCCGGAAACCTAGCACTGGCGCGGCTTTTCGCGTAGGCAGTCTTGCCCATTTCCACTACCCGCAAACCGCCCACAACTACCCGCACAAGCTATTCTCCCTGGGTGCAAAAGAATCCTTTACATATCCGGAAGCTTGTCCTAGAATGTCTTACATGGCGACGCAAAACGTGCCGCCACTAACAAGAAAAGGAAACCAAGCGATGAAAACTACTTACGTCACTAAAGTTGAAACCGAAAACACCGGCGGCGGATCGATGGTCGATTTCATCTATCTGAGCGACGGCCGCGTCATGACGCTGAACGATGAGTGCGTGTGCATCTTCGAATCGGCCGAGGATTTTTACGCCGAGGACGACCGCGCGATCGCGTCCGCTTGGATTCCTGCCAAAAAAGGGGCTGTGTGATGAACAAACTCGATTTGCTCACATGCGCCGCGGCCGGTGTAGCGGCGGCGCTTTTCTCGATCGGTTACGTGATGCGAGTATTCACCGGCGCTGAATTCGCCGCGGCAATGATTGGCATCGGCGTTGTGGCGCTGGCCGTCATCAACACTCAGGGAGAATAAACATGAAAATGAAGCCTAGCCATTTTGAGCACATGCGCGCGCGCATTGCGCCTTTGGATACCGCCGACCGCCGCGCGCAATACCGAGAAAAATGCACGTCGCTGCGCGCTTATCAGTGGTATCTAGTCCGCGCAGCCGGTCTTATCCCTTTCGTTTGCGACGCGCTGTACACGTATTTGAATGACGACCATATCCAGACCGCGCTGAACCGGATCGTGCCGACGCTGGATCCGATCGTATCGGCCGCGCAAGAAACCGGCGTGCTTGTTTTCGCTCATGTGGGGGACTGACCATGCAAAACCCATTCAAAGCACAATTGCGCGCTGAAGGTCTGCCATACCGGCCGATCCTTGGTGAATCCAGCGCCAAAACAATCAAGGGCCAGAAAATCGGCTACTTGACGGCCATATGCTATTTGGTCCCCGATGAAAAGCTTTGCCCGTTCGCGCAAATGGCCGGCTGTTTCGACGGGTGTCTTAAATCCGCCGGGCGTGGCGCGTTCAATGCCGTACAAGCGGCCAGAGCGGATAAAACGGCATTCTTCCGCGAGAATCAGCGCGCATTCATGCTGTCCATGTGCGCCGATATTTGGTCCCATGCGCGCCGTGCTGCCAAGCTTGGGCTGATTCCGCTTGTGCGGCCGAATGGCACGTCAGATATCCCATTCGAAAACATCCAGATTGACGGCCGAACCATTTTCCAGATATTCGCGGGCGTGCAGTTCTACGATTACACGAAGCACCCAAGCCGCAATCTGGCCTTCAAAACGGCCGGCAATTATGACCTGACTTATTCATTTTCGGCCATTACGCCGAAACCAATCAGTATCAAGGGGCTGACAAACCCGGCAAACAAGCGCACAGCCGTCGTGTTTCAGCGCCAGTCCGACATTCCGACCGAGTTCCGCGGCTGGCCAGTCGTCGACGGCGACGACACGGACGTTCGTCACATCGAGCCCGAACGCGTCGTCGTCGCACTGTACGCAAAAGGGAAAGCGAAACGCGATACCGGCGGGTTTGTTCAGATAAAGGGGAGGGATTATGACTGAACTGCAAAACCTGTATTGCCTGTTACTGGCCATCCGTACGGATGATGACGAAGCGGCGCGCGCCATTGATAAGGCGCTTTACATTCTTGACAAAATGATGGGGGCGGACCATGCAAACATATGAAACGATCGTTCAGGGCATGAAAAATGCGCAATCGCTTGCCGAGTTTCATAGATGGGCATTGGAGTTGGTTCGATTTTTAGGGGACGCAAAATGACGCAATTATTCAAAGTAGGCGACACAGTGCTTTACTCGCGCCAGTTCCTGCGCGCTGTGGGCATGATGTCAGGCGATGCGCCCTTCGCGCGTGGGCGCATCATCCGGCTCGAGCCAATCAGCAAGGGGCTGGATTTCGCGCTTGTCGAATGGCCGCGCGGATGCCCGTTTCCGCCCAAAGTATTGACGTCCAACCTTGTCCGCGCTGACCGGCTGCATCTCGAAAGGGCCTGACCATGAAATTTACTTTTCAGCGAGTGATAGTCGACAAAGTAACCATTGAAGCCGCGTCTGAAGAAGAGGCGTTCGCGCAAATTCAGTCTGGCCAGGTTGACTGGCCGGACGACGCCTGGACGTGCGAAATCGATTTATTGGGGGCTGAAGATGAATGACGCGCCGCCGATCGCAATACCTGAAGCGCCGGCGTGCCCGGCTTATCTTGAGCCCTTTACTTGGGTCGACGGCGACGTAACGCTGGAATGCTTTGTGGACTATTTCGCGCCAGATGAATCCGTCGGATATACCGGCGGCGCGCAGCTTTGCCACGCTTACCACGCCGGTGTGGACCTGCTTTGCTATCTGGACGATGGGATTATCGAGATGATAGAGAGGCGCGCATGTTCGCACTTATCGGGCTATTGATTGCCACGGCTTTGGCTATCCTGTTAGGATTGTAGCGCCGGTCCTCTCCAGCCGGTGGGATGATGTTTTACGCTTGGCCGCGCCCCTGCGGCTTTCGCCCCGGTATCTGGCCAGTCTGGCCGATACCGGGGTTTTTTATCGCCTTACTTGACCAGTCGCACGGCCGCAGGCGTCGGCACTTGTTCGACCATGCGACGCAATTCCGATCTAGGTACGTCCGCCATGTCCGGCGCGCAAAAGATATGCTTCTTCGTCTGATACTCGCGCGTGCCCACGTGGCCGCAGTCAATCCAGCCGGCTTCCCTGAACGCGTGCAATAGTGCCGCCTGCGGGATGCGCACGCCGGACGGCGCGCCACCGGACAAGCGATCGCACAGCGCGTAGAACGGCGATGCGGCAACGCCAGTGGCGAATTCGCCAATACGGGCTTGCATAAGTTCGACAAGATACGATTCGGCCGTACTGCGGCCCTGCTCGACCATGATCGACTTGGCTTCAGTCAATGGCGGCGCCGCCCCAGGATTGAACGCGGCCACGTCGCGCGCGTACAGCCACTGGCACGCGGCCGCCAGGCCGCCGGCCTTGTACCATGACCAGATGGCTTGCCCTTGAGCTTCCGTCATGCGCTCGGCGCTCGAGAACGTCACAAACCAGCGGCGATCGTCCGACGGCAGGGACAACGGCACGCGCTCATTCGAGAACGCAAGGACGAAAATCCGGTTCAGCGCCTGATACGGATGCAGCCCCTTGCGATTGACTTGCAGGAACTCCGGCGGAGCGGCGATGATGGGCTTCAGGTGATTCTCAAGCGCCCGGCGGTCCTTCGCTTCGGACTGACGCAGCTCTTCGAAGACCATCACTTCGGACTCAAGCGCATAGCCCCACTGCGACGTGATCTCTTCATTGCGGACGATCGCGACATTCGATAGTGACTCGCCGCCAATACCCCACAGGAACGGCTGCCACATAGTGTCCTTGCCCGACCCTGGATGGCCGATATGCAGCACAGCGTGGTTAATCTTCTGCTCGGGGTGCTGAAGCTTGAACGCCATCACGTCCAGCACATGCTCGCGCTCTCTCGCGTCAGGGATCATGCGCTCGACATGGTCCAGCCACGGTTGGGCGCTCGCGCGCGCGGCGCCCACGGCTGGCCGATGGTTCACCCAGCGGTTACCGTACACTTGCCCTTGCCTGGACACCAGCACCGTCTCGCCAGCCGCGTACGTGATGCCGGCGAGTGCTAACGCGCCCATGGTCTGACGGTTCTCGTCAAAGCAGACGGATGCCTCGATGCGACGCGCGGTCTTGCCCTTGTGAATGGAATAGCAGCCGATGTGCCTGAACAAGGCGTTGAACGTGCCCCGACTGATCTCGCGGCGATCGGTCATGTCGAAATAGGCGTCATCCTCTTGAATGTAGGCGAATCGCTGATACCAGTCGGCTTTCTCGACCCGGTCCAGCTGCTTTTTCTCGATTTCCGCTAGAACCTCGGCGCCCTTGTCCGGGAACGCGGCCGTGGGCGTGAGCTTGGCCAGCGTATGGTCCATCACTTGTGCCAGCAGCTCTTCCCGCAAGCCTGGCGCGTGCTTTGGACCGCCGTTGGCCGATACCCAGTCAAGGAACGCCACCGAGTCCAGCTCAAGGCAGTGCGAGTGCAGGCAGCAGTAGGCGCGCATGGCCGGGTTATAGCGGCCCTCGGGGTTGCCGTCGGTGTGCTCGGCATGGTTGGGGCAAATGACGCCAGCCCAACCCTGCGGGTTCGGCCGGGACAGCAGCAGCCCTTGGCCTGACAGCCACGCCATCACGTCATCAGCGCCGTCGTCCGACAGTCGGATCGGCTTGATCGTCATCGAGTCGGCGGGTGCGGGCGTGACCTGGAGACTATTGCAAATAGTACCTAGTGTGTATTCGCGCTCAGGGTGGAACTCGACCAGCCGGGACTGATGAGCATTGCGGCCGGGCTTCAGGTTGACCGAACCCGGCAGGCGGAAGTTGCGCACCGGGTTGCAGGCGCCAGGATCGGTATAGCCGGCGTCTGCGATCGCGCGGATGGCCGCCGCATACTCGCCCTTGGTCGGCTGCTCGGAGAACGTATAGCCCCATTGGAACGATCCGGGCGACGTCTCCATGATCCAAGTCGGCGGCAGCGTCGGCGCGTTGGGCGCTTTGACCGGATCACCCACGTCATCCAGCACCATCACCAGCACGTACTCGCAATTGGCCGCACTGGCCGACGGCTTGCCGTCAGTAAAGCGGTCGATGATGAAGGATGCGGTATTACCGTACCACGCCTCGCCAGCGCGGCGGGTGTGGGTCGGCAGGTACGCCGGCCATGTACACTTGATCGCACCGTCGGCGTGGAATTGCAGCTCGCCGCCCTTCAGTTGTGGCTTCTGGCGGACGATCAGCGCCGTCTCGCCCTGCGGTGCGAGTTTTGTGTAATAATCGAGGAATTCCAATTGCTTCTCCTGTAGTTGGTAAAGCCGCCCTGCCAGGCGGCTTTTTTATTTATAGCGAACACACCCGGCAGGTAGTGTTTCGCTTGTATTCCCGCAGCTTGCGCCCGGCGTCGAATTCCTTGCCAAGCGACTCCAGATCGGCCGGCCAAGTGTCGCGTCCAGGGCTGCGGAACGTATGCCCCAGCTCTTTTTCAAGCGCCACGCCACGCGCCCACAATACTGGGTACTTGTCGTGCAGATCGCGCCACTCACCCAAACGCTGATATGGGCAAAACGCACAATCGGTTCGCGCCGGTATGCAGACGCCGCGGCTGTCTAAGTACTTCCAGACATCCTCTTCCTTCCAGCCCCACTCGCGCATCGGGAAGCGGATAGCAATGTCTTCGCCAAACAATCCGCGCCGGGCTTCTTCATCCGCACGCAGCCCAACGTACAGCACCGAATCATCCGGCAGCGCGTTCATGTACTCGATCGTAGGTTCGATCTTCAAAACCCGAGTGCACCAGCGCGCGAACACGCTCGGTAGCATGTTCATCTCCCGGATTGTACCTTCCAAGTCATGCTTATACCTGACTCGCTTGATGGGCTTTCCTAGCATTTCCTCAAGCTTCGCCCAATGCGCTTGCATTTCCGGCAGCTCGTTGCCTGTCTCGTTGCAGATGTACTCATAATCGCGCGGCTCAACCTCGGCCAAGCGCAACGCCAGCGCGGTACTGTCTTTCCCGCCTGATAAACCGACGATGTGTTTCATTTTCCGTACCTCGTCATGATCTTCACGCCTGCGTTCAGCGGTAAACCGACCGCCCAGTCAGGCGGCGTGCACATAACGCGGCGGAGCTCTTCTGCGGCTTGTTCGGGATTGGGTGACTCTAGGACAATTTCGTCATGGATGTGAAGCACCACGTCGGAAAGCTGGCGTAAAGAATGCCGTAGCAAATCGTGCGCCGTTGCTTGCACTATGTTCTCACAGGCCAGCCCTCGCCACAAGCGTGCGCGCGGCCATTCTTTCGCGTCGGCTGCCGGCTTCCACGATGCCTTCAGGTATGTGATCTCATCGCCTTCAAAGCGCGCGAACGGGTAGCACAAAATACGACCAGAGGGTAGCGCGTACCAGAGGTGCTGACGGTCATACAAGTAAGTCACCCGCCCGGCCGATATCTCGCGCCCAGGATTGCGCAGCGCGCGTGTGTATGCCTCCTCCAGCCGCTGCCAGAATCGCACGGCCCAGCCATTGGCACGCCGCCACGCATCAACGATACGGCGCGCATCCGACTCGGGCATCAGCACGCCGTAATTACGACCCATCGCCGCAAACGCGCCTATTGAGCCGCCAAAGCCCAAGGACAGGATGGCGACCTTGCCGATTTGGCGGCGCTCAGATTGCTCCGTGCGCTCGTATTCTTCGGCGATCTCTTCGTATGGCACGCGGTAAATGCCGGCAGCTTCTCGGATATAAATGTCCCGACCGGATCGAAAAGTATCCAGCACCTCCTCGGCCTGTGGATCCGCAGACGCCCACGCGGTAACGCGAGCTTCGACGGCCGACCAGTCGGCCACCACGAACGAAGAACCTGGCGCCGGTATTAATGCGGGCCGGAGCATTCCTCGGAGAACATCTGTAATGCGTCTTCCAAATCTTGGTACGATGCTGTGCCCACGGACCATAGCGTGGCGGACGTCGTCGGGCGCTTTGGCGCACTTCCGGGTGAAGTTGTGAACTTGAGCCCCATAGCTTGAAGCACGTCCGGTGGCAGCTCCGCCTGCGAATACGAAAGCACCTCGTACTCGTTGATCGTCCTCGTCTGCCAAGCCAGCAAGGCGGCTGAACTTCGCAACCGACGACGCCCAAAGGTCATCCGCGCATTGAATGCCGTACGCAACATGGGCCGGAATTTCATCTGGGTGTTCCTCTGCAAAATGCAGCAAGTTGGCGCGTACGGTCTTGTCGATACTGTACTTCTTTTCGCCGTCCTTGTACGTTTCCATCAGCTTCAATGCCTGCGGGCCAACCCGATCCAGCACCCATTGGCGCATCTTCGGACTGCGCACCGACGTGATGGCGCCCTCAGTCAGCTCGGCCACCAGCGTCTGGATCTCATCCGTCTCAACCGATGCGTACTGAATAGCGGCCTCGGCTAACGGCTTGTCCAGCAGCACGCCACGATCGTTGATGCGTTCGTTGACGTGGTAGTCGGCCAGCTCGTCATCCGACAGATCGCGCATGGCCTTGGATATCGCACGCATGGCGCGGACGTCCTGCTCGCAATAGTCGATCATCTCTTGCATCAGCGCCGGGTCATCTCGAAAGCTGCCGTCGGCCTGTGGGATCGACAGCAGGCGGATCAGCTGGCTGCCGCGGTGATCCTTGCGCATGGCGCTGGAAAGCGCCCGACCTACGTCTTCAAGGCTGCCAGGTAGGCAGTTAGCACGCGCTTGTGCCGCGGTGCAGTAGAACTGCTCGAGTTGAAAGTTACACTGTAAGACGTACCAGAATATGAGGCGATCAAAGGCGGCATTGTGCGCTCTGATCTGGCCGGTGTGATTGCTGACATGTATAGGAAACGGCTTTTTTTCGACACGTCCGTCGGGATGTGTATAGAAGGGTGTCCAAGTTTGAACATCTTCGTCATCAAAGGCGTACGACATACAAAGTACGTCGGTACTGGCGTCTTGTGCATAGTTGTAGACCCCTTTGGTTTTAAGGTCGCAGCGGCTACGCGTCTCGAAGTCAATCCAAAGAATGCTCATAGCGTGCCCCATTGCGCGGCCATCGCGTCAGCGATGCCTTGATACGTTTCGCTGCGGATTTTCCACCGGTCCGCCGACGGGCCGAGCTTGTTCTGGCCGCTATCGGTCTGGTTGCCCCAACGTTTACGGCCGTCGATGATGCGCGGCTCGACCAGCAGCGTTGGCGCCAGCGGTGGCAGGTTCTTCAGCCACAGGCAGGTCTTCTTGCTTGCGTCATGGCCGAACTGGTACGGCGTGATGATCTGATCCGGCTTCCTGATGCGGCTAGATATGACGCTGATCGGGTTCTCGATAGCGATGCGCTCAATCGGCGCAGCCATCAACAGCCGAACAAAATCTAGCGCGTCCTCGGTCAGCTTGGCGTCGCGCAAGCCACGGGTGGTCCAGTGCATGCCGGACACCGACAAATAAGTGCATGGCGGATGAGCGACCATCAGGTCCCAGCCATCGTTAAGGATGTCACGGACGTCGCCCTGATAGTGCGGGCCGGGCGCGTCAGTGGGCAATATGTCGCAGCTCAGGGCGTCATGTCCGCGCGCGATGAACGCGTCACGAACACGGCCTGAGTACTCGCAGGCGATTAGTATCTTCATGATGGTAGGTGGGCCCTACTCGCTGCGTCTGGCCGCAACGCGACACAGCATCCGCTTTCGGGCCCGTGCTACTTAGCCGCGACGACGACGTGCCGGGGCAGCTTCTTCTGCTGCTTCCGGTGCAGCCTCGGCGGCGTCACTCTCGCCGTCCATCGACACCCACTCGACGATCTCAAAGACCGGCGTGTAAATGCGACCGTACGACTTGTGCATGTAGTGATCCTTCTTCATACGCACCACAGGCACCGGCTTGCTCTGGTCCTTCTCGACCTGCTCGGCAATGGCGACTGCTAGCTGCTGAACTGCGCGCTTGCCGCCGACCGACGTGACGGTGTAACGCGCTTCCATGTCCTTGTCTTCGCCAGAGACGCACTTCAAGGACATGCCGACCTGGGGCTCCCAACCACGCTTGGCGTTGGGCGGTGCTGCTTCCATCTCCGGCAGCGGCTCGGCGACCGACACCATCTTCTCACCCAGCACTTCACCCTCACCCCACGCGATGAAGCCGTGGATGAACGAGAAGGGGTTGACTGCCCAGGTCGAGTCGTTGTCGATCTCGGTCTGGTCAGCGCCGAACACCCAGTGACCGGTCTTGTCCATTTTCAGGATGACCGAACCAGCGGGCGCGACTTCTTTTTCGAGCGTGCGCAGAGCGACAGACAGGGAAGAAACGGACGGGAGGTTTGCAAGTGCAAATGACATGATACTTTCCTTTACTGTAGTTTAGAAAGAGCGGCCGTCAGCTGACGACCGATTTGAAGCACCGCTGGCCTCGGATCGGATTCCGGTGCCAACGTACTGCCCGACGAAATTGACGTGATCAATTCCTTCGGCAATTCCATATTAAACTTCTTTACGACTTTTTCCAACTGCGCCGGCGACTTTATTTTGGCATCGCAAAAATCGTCTGGCGTCAGGCCCTTCTCGGTCGCCCATGTTGCGATCGCGTCTTCGTCCGTCCAGTGCCGCGTCGCACGTTTAGCGACCAGCTTGTAGCCTGGCACCGGCTGACCGTTCTCCAGCATCTGGAACGCGAGCGCGCGCAGGTCACGCAGGTAGTCCTCGATCGCGTCGGCCTGCTGCAATTGCATGGCGATCTGTTCGACCGGCAACGCTTGCAGCTGTGCCTTCAGCGCGCGCTCGACAGCGCCGGTCATCTGCGGGCACACCGGCTTGGCCGCGCACCAGCGGCAGTGGTCGCCCGACTGCATCGGCGCGGTTTCTTGCTGGGCGAGCTTTACGGCTTTGGCGAGTTCCTGCTCAAAAGAAATAACCCGTGCCTTATCAGTAACCCAGCGCCTGATCTCGGGTGGCTGGACGATGACAAGCTCAATCTCAGTGGCCCCCTCGAAAACCCACTTGCAGGCTTCGGTTCGCATGGCGGCTGCCGCGTAGAAGAGGAGCTGAGGGTTATCGGTAGCATCGACAAGGACACCATCGCCAAACTTCCAATCAAGAACCACCGCCCGTGATCCCAATCGACCCAGTAGATCAGTACTGCCAAAAACACCAGGTAGGAAATCATGAAAGCCAACGCGGGTTTCGACCATGTACTCCATCTGCTTGTCTGGGTCGATCGCATCGAGTGCTTGTAGAGCGGGTATAACCTTCTCATCGAGTAGCTCCTGTGTCAGTACCTGCGACTTGTATTCGGCGCCCAGCATCTGCTCGGGCTTCTTGTCGAACTCCAGCAGCTCGGCCATCACCTCGTGCAGCAGTGTGCCACGGTCGGCGTGCTCGGACGACGGGCGCGGCGGCATCTGCTGCACCAGCTTAACAGACGCTGGGCAGGCGATGACGCGCTTGGCGGTGCTACCGCCGACGATATTAGAGTGGCTCATTATTTCGCCCCCGTTGGCTCGTCACGCCATGAACTAGACAAGCGTTGACGCAACAACAGCAGTACCGGCGCAGCCGTTTCGTCGTAAACGCCGGGATCAGTTTTGATGATGACCTCGATCAAGTCTAGTGCTGCTTGCAAGGCTGTGCCGTCTGCATCAAAAATGTCTTCTACATTCATTTAACTGTACCTCCGTTTAGTTGACTGAGCCTCAAGAATAAATCCGCAAAAAGTTCTTGTCAAACACTTTTTTAGCCTTTATATTTGAGCCATGCTTGAGACAGAAGTCGAAAACTATTTTATTTGGACGGTCGAAACGGCTGGCGGCAAGACGTTCAAGTTCAAGTCGCCTACGCAGCGTGGGGTGGCAGACCGCATTGCGTGCATGCCAAACGGCCAGACATGGTTTGTCGAATTGAAAAGACCCAAGGGCGGCAAATTAGCGCCGCTTCAGGTCAAGTTCAGATCCGACGTTCAAGCATTGAAGCAGAACTACGCACTACTTACCAACCAACAGGAGATAGACGCATGGATACACGAGTACCAAACGCGCTGATAGACGCGCTTCGATCGGAGTTCAATCTGAAAAGCGATGCGGCGGTAGCTGATTTGCTCGGCTGGGACCGCCCGGTGGTCAGCAAAATCCGTCGTAAATATTCGCCCGTGTCGCCAGATCGCATCTTGCGAATCCACGATGCTACTGGCTGGTCGATCGAAAAGATTCGGAGCCTGGCATGAGCGAAAAATCAAATGCCCTTCGGCTGGCTGATGCGATTGACCCAAAGGATGAAGGAATCAAAACCGTCTTAACAATTGACCTAACCCATGCCGCCGCCGAACTACGCCGCTTGCATGAGGTGAATACTGAGTTGGTAGCGGCGCTGGGCGAAATCGAATGGAGCAACAACAGCAAGTGGCAGCAGGACCGTGCACGCGCCGCCATTGCCAAAGCTACAGGAGAACAACAATGAGGCTAATACTTTTACTTACCGTTGCGCTGGCTGGATGCGGCGATCGTCCTAAAGATATAGTGACAGACCAATGCTTGCGCATTCAACTGGCGCAACAGTGCATGTCTAACCTTCCCGCTGGCCCTACAGCAACAAAATATAACGACTGGGCCGAAGTGGTTGAGCAATGCGATCGCAATTCTTGGAGTCAGTCGCGTCGTTATCGCGAGTTTGTTAAGCCGGAATGCTCCTATGAACACTGACCGCGAACTGATGCAGCAGGCGCTGGATGCGCTGGAGGTGCTTGTTGAAATCGTAGTCGATGACCTTGGCTACGATGGATATCAAGACAAAACAATCGAAAACCTCCGCGCCCGACTTGCACAGCCTGAACCACCCTGCAAAACAGGAAGCCAGTGCATTGGCGGTAAGTGTACGCAGTGTGTTGTTGATGACCCGGAGCCGGTGGCGTGGATTAGAAAAGCGGCAGATGATGAAGAACTTATTTGGTGGTCTGAAAAAGACGACGACCTTGATGAATTCTACAGATACGAACCACTCTACACCGCCCCACCACAGCGCGAATGGCAAAAAATAACCGACTACGAAGCCGATGAATATTGGGATGAATTCGTTAGCACTGGATGCCGAGCTAGTTTTGGCATGGGGGTTGATTACGCAAATCGTGTATTGCGGGAGAAAAACAAATGACCATCACACTAACACGCGAAGAAGCGCAGCAGGTGCTGGATGCGTTACTGCTACACGCTGCGATGGACGAATTGGAAGAAGAGGCAATTGAGCTACTCCGCGCCCGACTTGCACAGCCTGAACCGGAGCCGGCGGCGTGGCTTATAGCAGACCAAATGATTAACTCGCTTCAGCTCGACTCCATTCAACGATTAATTGACCGCGCACGACACGCGCGCATGACTGACATCAAACTGCGGATCAACGGCCAAGACGAATGGTATGAAGCTGATTGGCTAAAGCATTTGAAACGAGCCGCCCCACCACAGCGCGAATGGCAGGGGCTGACGGCAAGAGACCTGTCCAAAGTACCTCCGAGTTGTTTCGAAGGTGCTATCTGGGCAGACGCCAAGCTGAAGGCTAAAAATGCTTAAGCTGCGACCCTATCAGGATGAAGCCGCGGACTTCTTGTACGAGCGCGACCGCGCCATGATCTTGGCGCCAGTCGGTGCTGGCAAGACCGCGATCACGTTGACCGCCATGCAGGCGATGGTGACCGACGGGCACGTTCGCCGATTTCTGGTGCTGGCACCCAAGCGCGTCTGCACCGATGTCTGGCCTGTCGAAGCACCCAAATGGGCGCCGGGCTTGCGTGTGGCTGTTGCGATCGGCACGCCAGCACAACGAGAGGCGGCGTTCAAAGCTGGCGCCGATATCGTCGTTATCAACTACGACAACATCCAGTGGCTGGCAGAGCAAGATTTGTCGTCGTTTGATGCTGTTGTGTTTGACGAACTGACGAAGCTCAAAAACCCGTCGGGCACCAGGTTCAAGGCGCTGCACAAGGTGATCGACCAGTTCAAGATCCGCTGGGGTCTGACTGGATCGTTTACCAGCAACGGCTTGGAAGACGTGTTTGGACAGTGCAAGATCATCGACGAGAAGTTGCTCGGCCGTGCCAAGGGCGCCTTCATGCAACAGTACTTCGTGTGCATGAACCGCGACTTCGGCGAGTGGATGCCCCGCCCAGGCGCGCTGCCGTTGGTCATGCAGCGCATCAAGCCGGCGACCTTCGTGCTGGAGCCTGGCGAGTACAAGGACAAGCTGCCGCCGTGCCATGTCGTCGAGCTACGCAGTCAGTTGGATGACATGAAGCCTTACGCGACGATGAAGCGCGACTTCATGGTTCAGTTCCCAGACGCGCAGGCGGTGGCCGCTAACGCTGCGGCCGTCACGATGAAGCTGCAACAGATGGCGTCCGGGTTTGTGTACGACAGCGAGCGCGTAGCGACTGCCACGCCTGGCAAGTTCACCAACACTCAGGCCGCGGTATGGTTTAGCGGGCACAAATTTGATCGGCTAGAAGACTTGATCGAGGAGAATCAACATGCCAACACGCTATTGGTTTACCAGTTTCAGGAGGAGCTGGCGGAAATTAAGCGTCGTTTTCCTAAAGTTCAAACGCTGGATGATGCAGACGCAGTGGGACGTTGGAATAAGGGACAGATCGAGCTACTGGCCGTCCACCCCAAAAGTGCAGGTCACGGGCTCAACCTCCAGCACGGAGGCTGTCACATGGTATTTCTGTCGCTGCCGTGGAGTCTGGAGCTGTACGAGCAAACGGTTGGACGACTGCACCGTAGCGGCCAAACCAAAGACGTCTGGGTCTACGTCCTCTTGGCAGAAAAAACAATCGACGAAAAAATATGGGCCGCGCTCCACGACAAGCGCGCCATCAGCGACATCGCAATGGAGGCTTTGAAATGAAGGTAATAAGGCATGAAGATCGGCTATGGGTTAGCGTAGAGGATCACCATAAGGCCGTGGAGTTCGCTAGGCAGGCCGCCACGATAGTTGAGCGCGAGGAATGCGCGAAGGTGTGTGAGGACATAGACAAAGAGTATGACGGCGAGGATGTATCAGCGACATGGTGCGCATCGCATATTCGCGCAAGGGGCTTGTCGTGACCCCTTGGCAGCAAGTGGTAGAACAGTACGCCACATGGTCGCCGCCGATAGATCTAAACGAAATGACGCGGGCTAATAAGACCTGCGCCAAGTGTCAGCGTACACTGCCCAGGTCAGCGTTCCACCAAAGGCCTGAGACGCGCGACGGACACCGCAGCCGATGCAAAGAATGTGATAACAGCCGACGAAAAATAGACCATGAAAAGTGCCGACAAACTATCTGACTATCTGTATGAAAACGCCCGCAGCCCGCTGGACACCGACGCAGCGCAACTATTGCGCAAGCTTGGGCGGCTGTACGATATTTCGTACGAGATGTGCTACGCCAAAACGCACGACCATAGCCGGGCGGCGTACTTAGAAATGATTGACTTCATCAAAGGAAAAGCGGAATGAAACGATTGGAATATTGGCGAGCCAAGCTCAAGGTGGCGCAGGCCGAAGAGCGGCAGCGGTCCAAGGAGTACAACCAGATCGCCGCGGCATTTGACCGCGCGGTGGGTAAAGTGAAACAGATTGAAGAGAAGGTGGAAAATGAAAAGACTAAGCTGGCGCGCGCTGAATGACAAAATCGCGGGGCTTTCCGAAGCCGACATTCTGGAGTTGCTTAACCATGAGCGCAGCACCGAACGCCGGGTGTCACACCTTCAACGCCTGCATCAGCGGTACTGCGCGCTGCGTGACGCGCGTGAGCGGCTGGAGATACTGGCCGAGGCGGTTCGGCCGTGACCCGCATGCGCCCGGACGCCAACTTTGTCGCCCAGCAGGCGGCCCGGATGGGCGAGCTCCTCCAGCAGCGCGCCGCCCTGCCAAGGGATGAGCTCGAGTATCTGGTCGAGCGGGTGGCCAAGCTCAAGGACGAGCGCATGCAGGCCGCCGTCGCTGGACTGATCGGCTGGGGCGACGAAGAACGCGCCGAGATCGAGACGTTCGTCGCGGTGGCCATCGAAGTAATGAAGAAAACCAACGTGTCGAAAATACGCGAAGCCGCCCAAACGGTCGAGCTCAGATACCTGACGAAAGACTTGAAATGAGTGATCCGCTCCACCCTACAACGGACGCGCTCTGGTTCCGTGACCCGGACATCGAGCCACCACCACGCGCCGTCAGCCTCCTTTTGCTCAATCCTGGCGGAGTGCTGATTGTTGGAAACTGGACAGAGGACTGCCTCGGCTGGTGCCCGAAGCCGAAGATCCCAAAAAGCGTCAAAGAGAAAATGCTAAAACATAAGGGAAGCGCAAATGAAATGCCCTGAATGCAACGCAGCAACCCGCGTCGTCAACACGCGAACGCAACCTGGTGGTGTCAGACGTCAGCACTGATGCCCCAACTGCGGCTATGGCGGCTACACTGCCGAGGTCTGGATGCACGTCACCTACACACCGGAGGCCGTCAAGGCTGCCAAACTTGACCGCGTCGAAACCCGACGCGCTAACGAAGACAGGAGGACTAAAGATGCTTCGTGATGGAACTTTTATCCGAGAAGACCCACCCCGAATCGGCGCGCACTATGTACCGCAGTTTTATACGCGCCCGGCGACGCCGGAGGAACGTTTTGCGCAGGACATTATACTTAGCGCCCGCTCAAGCAAGCAGTCGCCCATCACTAAGTTCTTGGGGCGACTGCTGGCTATCTAGACGATCTTGGCGCCAGCTTGCAGCTGCGCTAACGTCATGCCGCCGGTGTACTGGAAATGCGGGAATTCTTTAAATCGCTTCCAGTCACCGGCCCATTCAAGCCCAGCCTTCTTGCCCAACTCGCCCACCTTAGCCCACACGGGATCCTTGGTGTTCCAGTTGGGCTTACCGTTGACCAGCGGCACCACGTCCACAGCGCAACGGTAGTTGTGCCAGCTCTGGCCAGCGCGGGCATTAGTGACGATGCGGCCTGGCGCCGTGCGGCCTTGCGCGTACAGCGCGTTCTGGCTCTCGTTATCTCGGTACGTGGACGTTACCAAGAGGTCGATGCCTTCTTGTTTGCACAACGCGATGAACTTCTCGACCCGCTGCCGAACTAAAGGCAACAAGTCGTCCAGGTTGCGGCTGTTGATCATTTGTCCGGCGCGACAACGCCCACCAGACCGGCAACGGCCAAGCCAACGCTGATGATGGATTCGGCCAGCGCAGGAGCGATTGGCAGGCCGATGGCGGTCAGGAACAGGATAGCGCCGCGCCAGGTCGACGGCTCTTTAGCGCGGGCGAGAAGGTATGATTTCATTTGTCAGCCTTTTGATCTAGTCGGTCAAAAATCTTGCTTAACATCTCTTTGATCTCACGTACGTCCGCCCGGTAATCTTCGCGCATGACGTAGGCCTTGGGTAAGTCTTCGCGCAGCTTGGCCAAGTCTGCTTTTAAGTCTTTTACCGCCGTCCACAACTCGCGCGCGAACCAACCCAGCACGGTCATGATGCCGCTCAAGACAATATTCAAAATGACTTGAGGCTCCATGCGTCACTCGTAAAGGATGTTGATTGAACCGGCGTCGAAAGTATCCGTGCCGTTGACTGTGGTGATGCGGACGCGGTCTAGGGTGCCGGAGAGGGTTACTGCACCAGAAACCCCCAAAGTTCTAACTGCATTAGGATTTGTAAACCCGCCTAACCCAGTCCAAATATTTGAGCCGAGCAAACAAAACACAATTTGCCCGAACAAGCTATCGGTTGCGCTAAAAGAAGCTAGATCAAAACCCGAGGTAACGTTAGTAGCGTTTGATGCCCCAGTAGTGGTCGTAACAAAATATATAGAGTTGTACCCCGAAGTTTGCGCAGAACCTGACCCTAGCTGAAGCCTAAGCCCACCGCCATTCGTACTCACACCGCTAAACATTACCGTGATGCGTTTCACCCACGAAGGGATGCCGGTGAAGTCGATCGACGTACCCGAGGTGGACGCGACAGCCGTACCCGACACGATCGGCGCGAGCGTGCCGGTGGTAGCGACCAACGTCTGCGTGTTGCTGCCGGCGACAGCTGGTGCCGCCAGGGTAATGGTGCCCGAGGTCGAGCCTTGGACGACGACCGGTGACGGGGTCGTTATGCCGTTAGTGCCGTCAATCGTAACTGTCATGCTGCGCTCCCATCAATCGTGTCTGGCAGTGGCTCAGGCGCCGGCGCCGGCGTGGGCTCAGCCACTACTGGCGCGTCTTCTTCGATGTACTTGATCTCGCCGGTCTGGACGTTGACTTCAATACGCATAATAAGCCTCACTCGTACAAGATGTTAATGGAACCAGCGTCGAAGGTATCGGTGCCGTTGACTGTGGTAATGCGGATGCGGTCTAGAGTGCCGGAGAGAGTTTTTCGCCCCGAGCCAGTTGCGCTATAGTTTCCGGCTGCTGGATCTGTATTTGTCACCGTAGAATGCACCCACAAGTTAGAGCCGAAACTTAATATCGTTACAGTTCCAGTTACCGTATACGATGCACTCCCCGCGCCGTTGGCTAAAAAGCCAGTTGTACTATTCCCAGTAACTGCTGCGTTATTAGCTGTCACTACCGAAACGTAACTTGTAGTTTCTACGCCCCCCGAAGTACCCAGTTGAATTTGAGGTAACGACGATCCGTTTGTACTCACCGCATTAAACATCACCGTAATACGCTTTACCCACGAAGGGATGCCGGTGAAGTCGATCGACGTACCCGAGGTGGACGCGACAGCCGTACCCGACAGCAGCGGACGCTGCACGCCACCGTTCATTGTCACCGTGGTGTCCGTTGCGATCGTAATCGCATCCGAGCCGCCAACCTGGACGGCGCCCGAGCCGTCCACATTACCTTTGAGACCTATTGGCATCTATCTCTCCTTTATGCCCAAGTACCGACGCTGGTGTTAGCGCCAGATGTACCGATCGGGTAGATCAAGAAATAGCATCCAGCTGCGGTGCTATAAGCCCCTCCCGGCGCTGCGGACAACGTATATTGAGGGATGAAAGTACCGCCTGCGTTAACAGAAACCGTGCCTCGCAACGCACCAAAAATAAATACGCTTGCGGTAGCATTTGAAGTGCTAAAAGTCGTGTTTGCGGCCGAGGTCACAAACAGTTCAGTAGCCGATTGGTTCACACGCAAAAAATTAGATGCGCTTTCTGAACCATTTACCTGGTATCCGATATTGTTTAATGTTGCGGTTCCGCCAAAACCAATACCTAACGTATGCCCTGTCGTTCCTGCGGTCTTACTAAAAGCATATACGGCTTCAAACGCGTACACGGTATTTGAAGACAGCGTAACCCCAACGCCAAATACACTCTGTGCAGTATTGACGTTGGCGCCAGCCAAGCTAGACTCCAAACGATAGTACTGCATGCTTGGCTGAACACCGCGTTGTGTGCCTTGTGGTGTGGCGTAAAACGATTTGCCGTCGTACTCCCACATGCCCGCCGACGCAGTGCCCAGCGTAGTAGGTGCGAGGATAATTTTTTGGCCGCTATTGACCGAAAGCGCCGTCGTGCCGCTACCCGTGCCGGTCTTAATGTCTAGCGCGCCGGTATTGTCCGACGAGATCGCCAAGCCATTAGTCGCGTTGCCGGCGGAAATTGAACTTGCCATATAAACTCCTTAGAGGACTACCCACTTGCAGCCGTTGGGTACGGTAATCACAACTGGCGAGGTGATCGTCGTAGACGATACCGATTGCGCCGAGCTGACCGTGTACGTGCCCACGCCGCCTGTGCCGGTCAAATACGCCGTGATCGTGGTGCCCGCCGTAACGCCCGAGCCTTCAATCACCGATCCGATGGCCAAGATACCCGCAGTTACAACCGAGATCGTCAGCGTTGTGCCGGCAATACTACCAGTACCCTCAAACGCAGCGCCATATGTCAGAGGGCCAGTAGACATGGCGTTTTTGGTCGCGCCGATAGTGTAGCTAGTGGTGACCGTCTGATCATTCTGGTAGAACACTTGGTTCAGACCGCCGCCGGTCGCACCCGTGCCGCCGATCGAGCCCCAACCCGAGGCGCTGTAGCCTTCAAACTGGCCCAACGTCGAGTTGTAACGGATCATGCCGGCTGCGGGCACTGCCGGGCGGTCAACCGTGCCGCCCGATTGCAGCTGAGTGTAGCCAAAGCCCGAGAACGTCACGTCGCCCGTCGCCGACAACGTAGTAAACGCGCCCGTGTTAGGCGCCACGTCGCCGATCGGGGGTGGCGAACCAAACGACAGCGTGTCCGGCGGGACAACAATATTATCGACCGTGTACTGCACCACGTCGTTGGCATCGGTCACCACGTACTTGTACGCGAGCGTCGGTTGCAGCCAGATCTCGCAACGCCCTTGGGCATCCAAAATGATCGGGTTGGTGTTAGCCGACGTGGCTGCCTGGCTGGTGTAAGTCGCAATCGGCGTGGTCGTGCCGGCGGCGTACGTGTAGACTTTGCCGGCCACCAGCGTGTTGCCGCTGGAGTCGAAAAATTGCTGCTTAGGTGTTGGGGTTAGGGATGCCATCAGTCATTCCTTAGTTCGTTTACACTTTCAGGCGCCAGCAAATTTGCCGCTGCCCCTTTACCCCCCGCGCCAGCACCTTTAGCCGGCACGGCGATCCAATCTTGAGGGTTCTGCAAAGCTTTAAGCACGGCATTGCGATCCGCAGTTGGCATTGTATCCAATAACTTAGCCATATCCTGCCCAGATTTTGATGCGTCAGTCAGCTTTTGCATAACTTTCGCGCCAAGTTTCTTTTCCAGCCGATCCAACGCCACGTTGGTTACTGTGGCCGCGCGGCTAAGAAGTGACGGCAGACGGAACTTGGTGGTGTTAGCTTCCAGCAACTCACGCAGCGCCGTCTGACCCGCCAAAGCCTGGTCTTTGATGCGCTCGCCGGTTTTAACCTCGCCGGCGACGTTTTTAAGCGTCTTCATGGCGGATTCGCTCATCTCTTTGACGATGTCGTAGCTACCGCCGCCAAAGATTTTTTCGATCTCTTTAGGCTTGTTACCCTCGACCAGACGAACAAACTCTTTTGGGTTGGACTGATACATCTCTAACGCGCGCGCCGACAGTCGCTGCTGGTTTACTGCCTGCAAGCCTTTGCTGTACGCTTCCAAGTACGCTTTGTATCCCGTGCCGCCAGCGTTTTCGATAGCGTCGGTAATGAGCGGGCGTACCTTATCCAAGACTTTAGCCGCCAGCTCTTTCTGCGCTTTTGCATCCGCTGCCGGGTACATTTGCCGCACCACAGCATTGACTGAATTCTTGCGGATGCTGTCCAACGCGAATGCGTCTACTACGCCACCCAAGTTCGTCCACTGCTGAATGTCATCCGCAACCCGTGTCAGCGCCGTCTGTACATCGCGGTTACCGGCCAGCTTAGGATCGTTCAGCGTCTTGTTAATGCTTTGGATGATCGGTTCGGTCTTGAGGGGCTTTAGGCCATGCGCGGCCAAGCTGTCGGCAGCAGCAGTCGCAAAACGCGAAGCTTCGCCAAAAATCAGCGAACCCTTTGCGGCTTCGTCGGCTACAGCCTCTGCCCGCTTGGCCAGCTCACCCGTGTACGTGTACCGTCCAGGCACCGGCAAGCCACGTTCGACCGTCTGAGGCTTGCCGGCCTGCGCGCCCGCCCGCTCGGATGCCTCTGTAAATCGACGGACATCTTGAACTTTGCTTGCGGCGGCCTGGCTCATACGTTCGGCTTGCGCCCGCAACGCGGGCTCCAGCTCGCCCGCTACGTTAGCCGTACGCAGTTCAAGCTCACCTTGGGGCAGCAACTGATTACGCAAAGTCGTCTTGGCCTCACCGCGCGCAGTTTTGGCCGCGGTTTGGCTTGCGCCGCCAGCAAGCTCCGCAAGCTGGTTTAGCCGGGCAGCCTCCTGCGCTTCTTGCACAGATACGAAATAGCGAGGATCCCGCGCTGCCGCTCGCTCAAGCAATGCTTGCGTGGTAGGTGAAGTAAGGTCCGCAATTGATTGCGCGGCTGTCAGATTCGTAGGCGCCGAACGGGCGAGCTCTTTAGCCGCGCCAACATCCATGCCTAGAGATTCTCGCAGAATCCGAGCTGCTTTCTGTTGTCCCAGCTGACCGCTCAGAGTGTCGTACAGCCAACCCAGCCCTTTAGCACCGCCGGCCAAGGCTTTCTCGATAAACGGCGCAGCCACACGGCCACCGGCCTCATAGATGGCGCCCATCAGAAGATCTTTAGCCCCAGCTTGAACGCCTTCGCCGGCGGTCATCGCGGGCGCATTACCCGCTGCCTGATCCGCAACGCGTAAGGCTGCCTCGCCGGCTGCGTAGCCGCCCGCGCCGCCCATCAAGGTGCCCGCCGGACCACCAAGCGAGCCGAGCGCCGCGCCGCCCAGCATAGCCCCGGTGGTAACTACTGGCTCAACATACGGCCGCGCCGCCGCCCAAACGGGTGACTCAACCCGCTGTTGAGGGATAGCATCTGCTGGCCGTGCGGTGGCAGCTGTTGGCGCGGCGGTAAGGCCAATCTTTGCGTCGAACTCAGCACGCGGCATATCCGCGTAAAACTTCTTGTGCAATGCGTCTGCCAGCGCAGCGTCAGGCATATCCGCGTACTGCGGATACTGTGCCCGGATTTCAGCCAGAGTCGCCATTAACGAATCCCCAAAGGATCAGGCGCTGCGCCTGCTCGAGGCGCGGTGCCCGACTTGTATTCATAGGTCAAATCGTAAGCCTCGCGGGTGCGCTGTTTTGCTCCGCGGACTTGCTCAGCAGCGGTCTTAAGCGCCTTGGACAAATCGCTCGTGTCTTGCGTACGGCTGATCGCTGCGAAGGCATCGCGCAAATACTGGCCTTCTTGGTTCGACACGTTGCCAAGAGCGCCGCCGGTCGGGGACGCCGCGCGCATGGCTTGCAGTTCGGCGAAGCCGCCGCGCGCGACGATCGAGTCGTACAACGCCTGCGCTGCGCGCGCGTCTTTGGTAACCGCTGGTGTGCGGCCGTAAAGGAAGCCGGAAATTCCCGACAAGCCTGGGTGATTCGCAAGCTTTTCTAAGTCCGCAGCCAGCGAATCGGACTTGGTTTCAAAAGTTTTGATCGCCGCAGTAGCTTGCGGGAACTTGGCTTCGCGAGCCTGCTTTTCTTTGGCGGACAGCTCGACGCCGACGACCGGCTCTTTCGGACCTTGGCCGATAACCTTACCCGTACGGCCGTCTACGACCACGGTTTTGGTCGGGTCTTTCGGGTCCACAATAGTTACTGGAGTAACCGGCGTAGCGGCAGCCGGAGTGCGGCTAGCGGCAGCCAGCTCACGTTTAAAGTCAACCAGCGAGCCTTTGTAGCCCTGCTGCTTGGCGTACTCGTAATCTTTAATGATTTCGGTTTGCGTCGGCGTTTTTTCCGGCGCGGTGCCAACAAACTCACCGCCTTTGTAGACTGATGCGCCCGGCGATACAACTTGCGGCTTGCGCTCTTCAGCTAGTTCTTTCTCGCGTGCCTGCGCCCAAGCAATAGCCGCGGGCGTACCAATTTCGTAGGCTGCTACAATCTTGTTCTCAAGATCTGTCAAACGATTAGTGGGCGCCGCCGGTGCTGCCGGCGCAGGTTGAGCAGCCAACGCATTGGACGGCATTGTGTCAGGCACGGGTAAAGTAACCGCCAAGCCCTCGCTTGGCTGTGGCTGCGCAGCCGCCGGCGCCGCCGCACCGCCGCCTAGCAGTTGGCGGAATCGTTTCTGGTTCTCAAGCGCCTGCAAGCCCTTAAAGCCAATATCCACATAATGCTGGATGCCAGACTCCATCATCGCGCGGAAATTCGTCTCCAGATCCGGCGACTTGCCGTTCTCAACAAACTTAGCTTGAAGTTGTCGCAAAGCCTCGCGTTCGCGTTTGGCCTGCTCTAGATTCATCTGCGCGGACTCTTGCTGCATACGTCCGGTAGCCAGCTGTTGTTGAGCCAGCTGGTTTTGCATATCGCGCTGCTGTGCTTGCTGATATGGCGAAGCTTCGCCAATCCCTAGCAAGTTAAAATTGATGCCGTCTGCCATAGCCTACCCTTTAATAGTACGGCGATTCAGGTACAAACATGCCGCCCCAGTCAATCTTACCCAACTGATTAGCGACATCGCCGTACGCCGAACTTCTAGCGCGGCTAGCCGCCAGACCTGCGTTTGCTTGGTTGGTCGCTTGCGCCAAAGTCAAGTTGCCAACATTAGACGCAAAGTTAGTACCGGCTGCACCCAACGTATTCGCGGTCGTTTGGCCTTGCCCCGCCAAGCCTGCGAGCGCGTTGCGCTGTACGTTTTGCTGGTTAACGAAGCGATTATAAGCGTTGCCAAACTCTTCAGACGCGAGATTCTGCCCAAATTGAGCCGCACCGCGCAGGGCATTGCCCGATATTAGTCCGCCTCGAGCGGCAGCAGTGCGGTCAAGCGCCTTCAAACCTTCTTGCAGCCGGAACGCATAGCCAGGATCGGCTTGATAGTCAGCCATCGTAAAGCCGCGCGTCAAAGCGCCGCCCGGCTGAATACCTTGCACATACTGACCTAGCGCATTAACGCCTGCTTGGTAAAACGGCTGCTGGCGCTGAACACCTTCGCTATATACGCGCTCTTGCAGCGCGGTAGCTCTGTCCGTAGCGCCTGCGGTAGTTTGCGCCGCGCCTTCGGCCGCGCTAGCCTGCTGACTGCCGCTAATCAAGCTAACGGCAGCGGGGATAATAAACGACCAAGGCATATCAGTACTCCTCGACTAATGCTTTTACAATCGCCTGCTGGGCGGTTTCATCCGCAGGGGCGATAAGAACTTCATCCACTTCATCCGCATCAGTACAGTCTGTAGCATGAACGCAATACCAAACTACGTCTGTCAGCGCCTTGATTCCGTGGTGTTTGTTAGCTTCAATTTCGATACAAGCCGGTGCGAACAAAGTTGATACTTGACCGTCTACCGCGACTTCTACAGAGCCTTCCGCCAAAATCGAAAGATGCGCAAACTTGTGGGCGTGCTGCACAAGCACATAGCCCGCAGGCACCCGCGTTTCCTTGGCGTACACGCCGCCGCCAAAATGATGTGAAATCATTAAACCACCACCCACCTGGAGCCGCTAGAAACCGTGACCGTTACGCCGCTGGCAATGGAAACAGTGCCCGCCGACATACCTGAAGAACCAGCCGGAATTGTGTAGCTGGTGCTGATTGTCAGGCTGTTGACAAAAATACCGTTAGATGCCACTACTGCCGGCGATGTTAACTCTCCGGTACTGGGTTTGTACAGATATTTCGCATTGCTGGTGTAGATCGTCGACATCGTGCCAGACGTAGCGGCCGCAAATGTCGGGTACAAGTTTGTTGCCGTACTTGTATCGTTGCTAATCGTCAAACCTGCGCCACTCGATGCCGCCCATTTGATGCCGCTGGCCTGTGTCGAATCGGCTGTCAGTACCCACGTATCCGTGCCTACGCCCAGCCGGATGTTGTCCGTGCCATTGGATACGATCAAGTCGCCCTTAGTCGTAGTCGGCGACAGCGCGTCAAAGGCATCTGTCTTAGTCGTCTGGCCTGTACCGCCATTAGCGATGGCCACTACGCCCGTCACATTCGATGCCGTACCGGTCGTATTTTGGTTCAGCGTAGGGACATCCGCCACTTGGATGGCCGACATCGTAACGTTCGTGCCGTCGCCGCGCAGGAACTGCGCTGCCGTTACCGCCCCCGCCAAGGCGTTCAAAGCCGCCTGCTGGGTCGTCTGGCCGGTACCGCCGTTAGCGATCGCCACGGTGCCGGTCACGTTCGCCGCGTTGCCAGCAATATCGCCGGTCACCTTGCTGCCGGACAAAGACGTAATCCAAGTCGGATCGGCATAACTGCCGGTCGTATAGACGCCATTGGTAACCGTACCGGCGTTGCCGGTGACAGAAATACCCCATGTGCCGGTGGCTCCGCTACCGCTGGTACTTGGCACGTCTAGGCTAGTTCTGGCGCCGGCAATAGTCGTAGCGGCTGTGCCGCCATGCGCCACGTTCAGCGTGCCAGACAGTGCGATCGTGCCGGAGGTAGTGACCGGACCGCCCGAAGTAGTCAAGCCAGTAGCCGCACCCGAAACATCGACGGACGTTACCGTACCCGAACCACCACCTCCGCCGCCGGCATTTGCCTTGTTCAGCAGGTTGAGAAAGAACCGATACCAATCACGCGATACCAGCCCCGTCCGGTCGTCAGTAATCGGCGACTGGTTCTTGGGTATTTGCGGCTCGTTATCCGGATTAGGCATTGGTGCCCGTCAGTCCTAGTTCAGCGCCTACGATGGCAATTTTGACCGGATCAGTGCCCGAGATCTCGTACACGCGGTCGCGCAGCTTAGTCGTCATGCCAAGACGACGGCTAATCGCACGGGTTGCATATGCACCGATCTTGCCGATAGACATCCAATGTTCGTTCGACCAAGTGTGGCCGCCGTCATCCGACCAACGCAAGATAATCTGCGGGTCGCTGCCTTGGCCGGTCACCAAGCCAACGCCCGTCTCAATATTGATTTGCAGCGAATGTTGCGCCGTGCGCTTAAGGTTGTTCTGTCCAGTCGGCAGCGCGCGCCAAGAGCGAATCCACTTTTGAGCAAACGTGCCGTCTGCGTACACGTCCAGATCGTACGCATACACGTTGCCGTTTTCAAAGTCGCCAACAATGTTTTCGTTGTTGAAGAACATCTGGCAGTTGGCGCGGTGGCGGATCAACTGGCCGTTCGCGAAGCCAGCACGCTCGTGCCAAGCTTGGGTCGCAACGTCGTACACCCACGTTTTCTGAGCCGTCGGGAATGTCAGCACATAGAAGGAATGGCCATCCTGCTGGTACGTGAACGCAATCGCATCCGAGATCGTGCCGTAGCTTTGGATGGCATACTCGACCGCGTGCGTAGAAATCCGCTGCCCTGTGTAGCCGTTAGCGCGGAACACGATACCTTGGCCGCGCGCGTCAGCGCCCAGCCAGAACAGCGAGTTATCCATCTTGGCGACAGAGAATGTAGCCGCACAGCCGACTTCATTGACAGCACCCTGAATACGCGCCAGCGGGAAGCCCGCTGTACCTGCGTTGTACCAAACTTCAACAGATTGTGTACCAAAAAGCCACACTTCACGGTGGTCTACAAACAGCGACACCAGATTGTCCGGCATGCCTTCGGCGCTAGCAAAACTAAGCGGGTCGATCTGGGTGCCGTCGAGCAGTTCAGACGTCCAGAATTGTTGAGAATTGGGCTCCTGAAAAATGAAATACCCATCCAAATAGCCAACTGTTACAGCGCCTGGAAAGTCCACGTCGGTGATCTTGGCATACTGTTCGGTCGATGCGTCATAGATGTACCCGTCTGGATTGGCCGCAATGAACAGCTGCGTGCCATTGTCGACCATCGACACTTGACCGGTGCCCGACACGGCGCCGATCGGCGTGGAATTCCAGTTGGAATCCAGTCGGTACAGCCGGGCACCTGACACCACGTAGCCGTAATCGCCATACTGCCACAACCCTCGAATCGGACCCGTACCAACAGAGGCCAGCTTGCGCAAGCCTGGCGCGCGGTTTAGGAAACCGCCCGTCTGGCCTTCTGGCGTAGCTTCAGGGAACAGGTTGACAAGCCGATTGTCGGCCGCATTGATGCTGCGAGCGACATACGCTTGGCCGAGGATAGGCGTCTGCATGGCTTAATAGTTACCCGCGTAGATGTTGAACCGTTGACGAGTGGCCACGATCGAATACGGCATCGACATCACGTCATCCGGGTTGTTGATGCGCTTCAGGTCACGCTTGGATGTCATAGCGATACGCTGGACAGTCGGTGACGGCTCAACGCCAAATTCAGGCGCGATTTCGCAAGCCAAGTTGTATTTGAACGCGCGCAGATAACCTGGCGGGAAAAACAGCTCCGTATCCAGCGTGGCCGGTTGAGCCAGCGGCTGCACGGAGATGAAGTGCCACTCGAGCAGACGCGTCGGCTTCGGGTAAATCGTCATGGAGATGTTCGGATGCTCCATGTTGACCCACATCACCTGCGGATACGTGCTGGTGACAGTCTTGACCGCAATGCCGTCGTACTGCTGCTGATTGATGAACTTGATGCCGAACGAGACATTGGTCTGCGGATCGCGGAAATACGTTGCGTCATCCAGCAAAACAGGGCGCTCACCGACAAAGTCACCCGAAGGGCCGAGCGTGCGAGTGATGAGGTCGGGCGGCCAATCAAACACTTGATCGATGGTGTTGTAAACCATCAGACGCTCCGTCGACCACGAATCAATCATCTGATTCATGGCGGCGAGCGAGTCCTGCGCCGTCTGGGCAGTAGGCTCTTCGCCTTCGGCCAGCTGGCCAATCAGCCGAAGTGCTGCTTTGATCTGGTCGAGGGCGGTTGCCATTGAGGCTCCTT
>JACCDY011045775.1_pt1 | contig 37670 bp, 30 predicted proteins | sample 7446391 | NCBI WGS metagenome assembly JACCDY01 (sample SAMN15323451, study PRJNA562643) | freshwater metagenome | isolation source: river surface water | place: USA:Blue River Watershed | collected 2017-08-18 | reverse complement strand
CATGCAGCCAGATATCGTTCGCCTTCGGACACAGATCGCGAAACACATCACCTGCCTCTTTCAGAATTTTCTGGAAAGACGGCGGATAAATGACCCCGCTGACGCCAGTCGCAAAATGCAGCAAGGAGGGCTGATCGGAGCTGCAGACCGGCCAGTTCCAATAGGGCTCAATGCCGTGCTGTCCTACTCTGATTTCTCGCGCGCGGAAGCAGTGTATCAAATCAGGCTCCTGTCGCCAGCGCGCCAGCAAGGTCGCCAGCCAGTCTTTTTCATACAGCTTGTCATCATCGGCAGTCACTAGCGGCAGATCCAGATTCGGCTCAGTGAGCAGATAGGGGTAATACTTGGTATGAGGTCCGACATCCTCGCAAAAATGAATCTCGAGACCGCGAGAAGCGAGTCTTGTCAAAGAAGCGGGCAAGGCAGCTCGCTCGTTCTTCTTGTCCAGATAGAGAATGATCCTGGAGGGCTTCAGCAATCCTCGGCCGATGCTCTCTATCGCCGCAAAGGCATGCCGGATTCGACCTGAATGCGATGTGAGTGTCACGACTACTTTTGAAGAGGGATCCACTATCCGTGAGTCGGACCACCAATTCCTGAGCAAAAGTGAAAAGTAGCTGAGAAAACGCTTCATCTGTCTTTATGCCACCGTGCTTATTGCCACTCTCGCAGCAACCAATCAATATTCCCAATCTGCCGATACCAGGTACTCCCCCGCCCCTCGACCACATCCTGCATCTTCAGATTGCCGGCGAAGACTACGATCTTCGCACCCGGCGGGATGAACGGATCCTGAACATAGCTGCGCCAGTAGCGCGGTATGCAATCATTCTTGAAGCTGACGCACCATTCTCTCGGCCAGTATTCGAGCAGACCACGGCGGTGCAGCGCATCGCTCATGAATTGCTGCGAGATCTTGAATGAACTTTGCGCAGCGACAGGATCGTTGACGAACTCGTCCAGCACATCGCTGTGCGCGCCCATCTCCATCCGGAACACAGATGAATTACCCACCCTGTTCAGGAAGCGATCGCGTTCGGGATTCAGCTTGCGCAGTGGCTTCGCGCGGAACAAGTCCATGTCGCGAATAATCAGGAACTTGCCCGGACGATCAAAGAAAGGCTCGAGCCGGTCGACCACCACCAGATCAAGGTCGAGGAACAGCGCAGTCCCCTGCAGGCCGAACACATCCTTGCCCAGAATCGCGAGCTTGCGCCAGCGCAGGTCTTTGTGCTCGGGTGGGAGCCCCAGATCAGGCAGGGGAAAAGTCTCTACACCGGGATCTATACCCGTCGCGTCATCCGTGAAGCAAATGAAGCGGTGCGGATAGCTGAGGTTGCGGGCGACGCCATTTCTCAGCCGGTTCACATACTCCGGGCCATAGGCCTTGCCCCATTTCATGCACAGCACGAGCACAGGCTGTGAAGCAGATATCACGAGTTTTTCTCCTTGTTCGTCTCAGTGGATGTCTGACGAGGCGATCCATCGGGCAGGATGTATTGATCGAGGCCGACCGCTGCCCAGGTCAGCCGGTGTTTTATGGTGTTCTCACGAATGCGTGCGTTGTTGGCTTTCATTTCGGGCGTGACATAGCCGTGTCCATGCTCCAGATGCACGCAAATGGTGGAGTAGCGTATGCGCTTGGCCTTTACGCCCAGATGACGTAAACGGCGGCCGAACTCGGCATCTTGTCCGCCGTACTGCATGTTCTCGTCAAAGCCATTCACCGCAATCGCCCATTTCTTGTGGCAGGATGAGTTATGCCCATTCCATGAGGCCTTTACCGGCAGGTGATTCAGCATGTCACCCAGCGGGCCGCGCATCGTGAGCTTCAGTGCCTTGATGATGCCCATCTCCATGCCATGCTGGCGCAGCCAGTCTGGCGTGAATACGCGACGACTGCTGACATCTTCCTGCGTGATCGCCTTGCTGATATCGAGCGGCAGCTTGAAATATCCGCCCGACAGATAACAGCCATCTTCCGCATGTCGCAGATGTTCGGCGACAAAATCTTCTCGCGGTATGCAGTCGCCATCGGTGAAGATCAGGTAGTCACCCTTTGCGGCGGCAATGGCCTTGTTGAGAATTCGGCTTTTCTGGAAGCCGTCATCGGGCTGCCAGACATGACGTATCGGCATCGGTGATGAGGCGCTGAGGCGCTCGATCAGCTGCCGGGTCTCGTCGCGCGACCCATCGTCGGCGATGACGATCTCGAAATCGCGGTGCGTCTGCGTAAAAAATCCCCACAGGACTTTCTCCAGCCAGACGGGCGAGTTGTAGGTCGTGAATATGACGCTGGTTTTCATTGAATCGTTTTATCTCTGAGGCAGAATCAGGCACGCACGGCCAGATTATCCTCACTGTAATTGAGCATCAGTGCGCGCTGCTCTGCATTGTTCAGCCAGCGCCTGAGCACACTGTCGCGATACTTGCCAGTCTGGTCGACCACCCGGATGAACTGGATACCGGACTGGTTCAGCCCCCATTCTTCGGCACCATCGGACTCGAAGCAAAACACCCGGCGCACATTATCCGATATACAGAGCATCGGATAGACAAAAGTGCCGCGACCGATCACGATATTTTCCGCTTCCAGCAGCCGCGCGGCATCCGTATCAAGATCGCGGGACTGTATCTCGACGGGTATCCGCTCCGATATCAGAAAAGCCATTAATGCATCGATGACGGGATTGCGCCGGTTCTCGAACACCAGCACCACTTTTTCCCAGCGCTCCATCCGGAGGATGAGGGTGTAAAACGACAGCGGTGGCTGGCCATAGAGCGGATGCGGCGTTGATTTTTCGAAGACGTCGCCCGCACGGAGGTGAATGTACAGGTGCCGCCGTGTGTCACCACTCGCGGTGCGTCCGTGCTGCAGTGTCAGCCATGGCGCGAGTTGGCGCGCAATCTGGTAGCGCGGCTCAGGTGACCGGCAGATGTTGTTCAGCAGGGCATTCGGGAAAAAGCTGCTGGCAAGGTAGTTCTCATGCTCGGGCGCGCCTTTCAGGAGGGTGATCGTCCCTACCTGTGCATGATTGCTCAGGAAATCAAATCCGCGATGGTAAATCTTGTGCACGCCCAGCTGCTGTGCGAGCTGTATCGCATTGGTCAGCTGAAGTATCGCGTTCCCGAACTTGAGCTGGCGCGATACGACCAGCGCATTCAACTGCAACTCGCCTTCTGCAAAGCGGCCCCGGATCCAGAACGCATTGCGTACTGAGCGTGCCTCGGGCGCGTCCAGATCGGCCTGCTCGCCCTGTGCCGCCCTCTGCTGTGCATACCAGTGCTGTTCCCTCGGCCCGAGCACCTGCCCACGCCGGCGGGCGCGCAGCAGTTTCAGGTAGAGATAAAACGCCGCGAATTTTAGTTTTCTTGCAATAGTCATCAGGCGGCTGGGAACGGGCTCCGGGTCGTGCAGAGCGCCGGTATGCGGGGATACCGGGATTATACAAACCATAGTCTCTTCCCCAAACGCCGGGATGACTCCGTGAAGGGGGGCGGTGATTCGGTAGTTGCCACACAGAAAGCAGCTAAAATTCATGTTGCCTAAAAAAAACATCCCACGGCGGCATGCCCTCCCCAACCACGATGTCTACACTTCCTGCCCGTGCTGCCGGCCCACGCGCGACCACTGTTCGCTACGCTTGCTATGCACTGAGCACCCTGCTGGTCGCGACCTATGGATGGCTGCGCTCGGTGTTTGGCAACCGGCTCACGGTCGAGCAGATTTTTTTTCATTTTGATCTGGGGCTCAACAGCCTGACCGGTGTCGATCTCTATCTGATACTGGATGCTCTCCAGTGGGTGGTACTGCCGACGCTGGCAATCACAACGGTGCTCTATCTTGCAGGCGTACTGACCGAACGCGTCACGACAGCAGCGGCCATCGATCGCCTGCTTTCCCTGCGGGGGCTTCGTCTGGCCGGCAAGATCGTCGGAAAGTGCTATCTCGGACTGACCAGCCTGGGATTCAGCCTGTTCCTTGCGTTGTTTACGACGATCCTGTTTCTCTACCAGATCGAGCTATTCCATTTTGTACGGATCAGCCTGGGCGAAGACAAATTCAGCGCGCTCTATCGTGCGCCGGATGTCAGTCAGCTGACGACCCGGCCGGCAAGGAAAAACCTCGTGCTGATTTATGTGGAATCACTGGAACGCACGATGGGCGATGCCGAGCGGGTCGGCCGTGATGCGATCGCGCCGCTCAGGCAACTGGAGGGCACCGAGATACCGAGGTTTCCTGCTGCGCCGGGCACGCACTGGACGATTGCCGGCATGTTCTCCAGTCAGTGCAGCGCGCCGCTCAAGCCCTTCTTTGCGAACAAGTTTCACAGCTTCGCGACGGACGATTTCTTCCCGAGCGCCGTGTGCCTGGGCGATGTGCTCAAAGCCGCCGGCTATGAACAATACTTCCTCGTTGGCCATCATCTCGCCTATTCGGGGCTAGACAAGTTCTATCGCACGCATGGCTATCATCATCTGCTGGGGCGGGAGGAATGGAAGCAGCGCGGCGTGGATCCCTCGGAACTGAGCAGCTGGGGCTTTGGCCTGCATGATGACAAGCTGCTGGAGCAGGCGCACGGGGTGATACGTGAGCTACGTGAGCGAGGCGAGCACCACCGCCAGCAAAGACCCTTCAATCTCACCCTGATCACCCAAGACAACCACTTCCCGCGGGGGATACCTTCCCCCCGCTGCAGCGACGATGAAAAACAGGGTGACTTCCCCGGCGCTTTCCACTGCAACTCGCGCTTTCTCGCAGACTTTATCACCCGGCTCAAGCAAGAGGGTCTGCTGGAAAACACGGTGGTGGTGCTGATGGGCGATCATCCATTCATGAACAGCATGAAGCAGAGCATGCAGTTTCGCGGTGAGCGCCATGTCTACTTCAAGATACTGAGTCCGCTGGAGCGTCCGCCGGCAAGAACCTCGATGACGCATTTCGATGTCGCGCCCTCGTTGCTCGATCTGCTGGGTCTGACCGACGGCAAGGACACGCGCTTCGGGCTGGGCATCTCGCTGTTCTCTGGCATCAGCGCAGAAGACTATGAGCGCCATTTGAGCGCAGTCACCAGCGACAGCATTCTCAATAAATCGGTGGCTTACGAAGCCTTCTGGAAGCCGAAGGAACGTGCCGCTGGCGGTGTCAGGCAGACTTCGGCTTCTCTACCCGCCCCATCAGGAAAAACTCCGGATTAGGCCGCATGCCGATCACATTGGCCATCCGGTTCGACAAGCCAAAGAAGGCGGTGATGCCGGCGATGTCCCAGATATCTTCATCATCAAAACCATGCGCGCGCAGCTGTGCATAGTCGTCCTCGGTCACTGACGCGGAATCAAGGCAGACCTTGATCGCAAAATCCAGCATGGCTGTCTGACGAGGCGTGATGTCCGCCTTCAAATGATTGACCGCGACCTGATCCGCGACCAGCGGGTTTTTCGCATAGATGCGCAGCAGCGCGCCATGCGCGACCACGCAGTACAGACAATGATTTTTTGCGCTGGTGGCCGTGACGATCATCTCGCGGTCGGCCTTGGTCAGGCTGCCGGTATCTTTCAGCATCAGCGCATCATGGTAAGCAAAGAATGCACGAAACTCGGCGGGGCGGTGCGCCAGTGCCAGGAACACATTCGGCACGAATCCGGCCTTCTCTTGCACCGCAAGAATGGTGCTGCGAATATCTTCCGGCAGGTCTTTCAGTTCAGGCACGGGGAACTTCGATATGGGCAGGGCCTGGCTCATGGTGTCTCCTGATTATTTTTCTGATCGCGCTTCAGCTATCGCGGGCAAACTGCAGATGATACAGATGCGCATAGACGCCGTTGCGTGCCAATAGCTCGGCATGACTGCCACTTTCGGCAATGCGGCCATCCTGTAGCACCACGATGCGGTCGGCATGCTCGATGGTGGACAGCCGGTGCGCAATCACCAGCGTCGTGCGCCCTTTCATCAACTGATCCAGCGCCGCCTGGACGGCGCGCTCCGATTCGGTATCCAGCGCGGACGTGGCTTCATCGAGGATGAGGATGGGTGCGTTCTTGTAGATCGCGCGCGCGATCGCCAGTCGCTGCCGCTGGCCGCCCGAGAGCCGCATGCCGTTGTCGCCGATCGGGGTCTGATAAGCATCCGGCAGACCAGCGATCACATCCTCCAGATAAGCCGCTTTGGCGGCGGCTTCAATCCGTATGGGGTCGGGGTTCGCATCGCCATAGGCGATGTTGGCCGCCACCGTGTCATCAAACAGCACGACATTCTGGCTGACCATCGCCATCTGCGCGCGCAGGCTGTGCAGGGCGATCTCGCTGATCGGCTGTCCGTCGAGCAGGATGCGTCCTGAGGTCGGCGTGTAAAACTCGGGCACCAGGTTCACCAGCGTGGACTTGCCGCCCCCGGACATGCCCACCAGCGCGACGGTTTCACCCGGCGCGACGGTCAGGTGGATATCTGCCAGCGCTGGCTGGCGCTGGCCGGGATAAGAAAAGCCGATATTCTGGAATTCCAGCTTGCCCTTTGCCCGTTCGCCCAGCACCTTGCCATGCTCGCGCTCGGGCATCGCATCGATGATGCCGAATACCGTGGCACCCGCCGCAAGGCCGCGCTGCAGCGGGCCATTGATACCGGCGAGATGCTTGAGCGGGGTCAGCGTCATCAGCATGGCGGTGATGAAGGACGCAAAACCGCCAACGGTCATCTGGCCATCGCCCGCCTGTGACAGCGCGATCATGATGATGACGGATACCGAGAATGAATTAATGAACTGTGTGATCGGCTCGGTGGTGGCCATGGTGCTGGCGGTCTTGAGCATGAAGCGCCGCAGCCGTTCCGAGCGATTGGTAAAACGTGTCGCTTCGTAGCGCTGCCCGCCGAAGATCTTGATCACCTGCTGCGCGCGCATCGCTTCTTCGATGGTCTGGGTGATCTCGGCATTCATGTGCTGGTTTTCCTGAATCAGGCGCTTCAGGCGCTTGGCGGTCAGGCGCACGACAAAGGCAATCGCCGGGCCCAGCGTGATGGTCACCAACGTCAGTTTCCAGTTCAGCCAGAACAGATAAGCGAGTAAGCCGATCACCGTCAGGCTGTCGCGGATGAGCACGATCATCACGTTGCGAATCATGTCGAGGATCAGGTTCACCTCGATCATCATCGCGCTGATCACCTTGCCGGTGGAATTGTCGCGGTAATAGCTGAGCGGCACATCGAGCAGGCGGCTGAACATCTGCTGGCGCAGCGTGGACATCAGCATGCCCGACACCGACGACATCAGATAGCTGGTGGTGAAGGTGGACAGCCCCCGGACGACGAAGATGCCTACAACGAAGACGGGCACCATCCACAATGAAAAGCTGCGCGTCTCGGAAAACCCCTTGTCGAGTAGCAGCTTCATCATGCTGGCGACCGCAGGCTCGGTGGCTGCGGTGATCATCATTGCCAGCAGCGCAACGATCATGCGCGCGCTGTGAGGCTTCAGCAGGCTGAGAATGCGCCTGAAAGTGGCAGACAGAGACATCAGTATTCGAACCAGACGTTATCAGGACTCAGCCAGTCCGACAGCTTTGCGCGGAGTGCGTCATCAGCGCGTACGCGCCAGGCGTCGGAGAGGCGAAACTCGCCCAGCGCGCCGTTCTTTGCGTACTGCACGACGACAGGACAGGAATCCTGCGCCTGCTGATAAGGCTCGATCAGTTCGCGCAGCCGCCGGGCGTCGGCCTGACCGTTCATGGACAGGCGCAAGGCCTTGACGAAGGCGGCGCGCGCGGTGGCAATGTCCATCACGCGCTCTGCGGTGATGCGCAGCCCGCCGGAGAAACGATCCTCCGAGATCTTGCCCTGCACGGCCAGAAATTCATCTTCTTTGAACAGCGCGCGGTTGCTGTCAAAGACTTCGTTGTACACCGTGACCTCGACCTGCGCGGTATTGTCGTCGAGCGTGACGATCAGCATCCGCCCGCGCTGCGTCATCTGCGTACGCAGACCTGAGATGATGCCCGCGATCAGTTTGGGCTCGCGGCTGGGCGACAGATCCGCCAGTTTGGTGCGAGCGAATTTGCGGGCTTCCTCGGCGTACGCGTTGAACAAGTGACCCGAGAGGTAGAAACCCAGTGCCGATTTCTCTTCGGTGAGTTTCTCTTTCTCGGTCCACTCCGGCGCATCGACATACTGCGGACGATCGTCAAAACCGCTGTCATCCATCTCGAACAGGCTGACCTGATTCGCCGAGGCCTCGGCCTGTTCGGCGCTTTCCATCGCCAGACTAACGGATGCCAGCAGCACGCCCCGGTTCACACCCAGACTGTCGAACGCGCCGGCCTTGATCAGTGATTCGATCGTGCGGCGGTTGATCTGGCGTTTGTCGACCCGCCGGGTGAAATCAAACAGGTCGGTGAAAGGACCGTCCTGCCGCGCCGCGATGATGGCTTCAATCGCGTTCTGCCCGGTGCCTTTGATCGCGCCGAGACCATAACGAATACGATCGGCCTGCTTGCCCGGATCAGCGACCGGCGTGAACCGATACACCGACAAATTGATGTCGGGCGGCAGCAGGGTCAGACCGCAGGTGTCGAGCGCATCCTCGACTAATACCTTGATCTTGTCCGTGTCATCCATGGCCAGCGACAAGTTGGCGGCCATGAATGCTGCGGGATGATGGGTCTTCAGATAAGCGGTGTGATACGACAGCAGCGCATACGCGGCCGCATGCGACTTGTTGAAGCCGTAGCCAGCGAACTTCTCCATCAAATCGAAGATCTCGTCGGCCTTTTGCTCGGTGAGTCCGTTCTTCGCCGCGCCATCGCGGAAGATCTGGCGGTGCTCGGCCATTTCTTCGGGCTTCTTTTTGCCCATCGCACGGCGCAGCAAATCCGCGCCGCCGAGCGAATAGCCGCCGATCACCTGCGCCATCTGCATCACCTGCTCCTGATAGACCATGATGCCGTAGGTCTCGGAGAGGATCGATTCCGTGCGCGGATCGGGATAATCGAATTTCTCGCCATGCTTGCGGCGGCAGAAATCGGGAATCAGGTCCATCGGGCCCGGGCGGTACAGCGCCACCAGCGCGATGATGTCTTCAAAGCGGTCGGGGCGCGCATCTTTCAGCATGCCCTGCATGCCGCGACTTTCAAGCTGGAACACGGCCACCGTTTTGGCTTGTGTCAGCAGCTGATAGGTGGCGCGATCATTCAGCGGCAGGGTATCGAGGCTGAAGTCGGCCAGCGCCGGATCGAGCTGGCGGATGTAGCGCACCGCACGATCCAGAATCGTCAAGGTGGTCAGGCCAAGGAAGTCGAACTTCACCAGCCCGATGGCTTCGACATCGTCCTTGTCGTACTGTGACACTACACCGCCATCGGTGCCCTGCGTGTACAGCGGACAGAAATCGGTAAGCTTGCCCGGCGCGATCAGCACGCCACCGGCGTGCATGCCGACGTTGCGCGCGATGCCCTCGACCTGCTGCGCGAGTTCCAGCAGCTGCCGGACTTCTTCTTCATTGTCGCGCCGCTCTTTCAGCAGCGGCTCTTCTTCCAGCGCATCGGCAATGGTGACCAGCTTGCCGGGCTTGAAGGGAATGAGCTTGGAAATGCCATCGCAGAAGTTGTAGCCGAAGTCGAGCACACGACCGACATCGCGCACTGCGCCTTTGGCCGCCATGGTGCCGAACGTCGCGATCTGCGATACGGCATCTTTGCCATAGCGCTCTTTCACGTACTGGATCACGCGGTCGCGGCCTTCCTGGCAGAAGTCGATATCGAAGTCCGGCATCGACACCCGTTCCGGGTTCAGGAAGCGCTCGAACAGCAGGTTGTACTGCAGCGGATCGAGATCCGTGATCGACAGCGCATACGCGACCAGCGAGCCCGCGCCCGAACCCCGTCCCGGCCCGACGGGCACGCCATTGTGCTTGGCCCATTGAATGAAGTCGGCCACGATCAGGAAGTAACCGGGGAAACCCATCTTGATGATGGTGTCGGTCTCGAACTTCAGCCGTGATTCATAACGCTCGCGCATGGCTTCGCGCTTCTGCGCATCGGGATACAGCTGCACCAGACGCGCTTCCAGGCCTTCCTTCGCCTGCGCGACAAGGAAATCAGCGATGCTCATGCCGTCCGGTGTGGGGAAATCCGGCAGCTGAGGCTTGCCCAGGGTGAGCGACAGATTGCAGCGCTGCGCGATCACAACGCTGTTGGCCAGCGCCGCCGGGAGATCCGCAAACAGCTCGGCCATCTCGGCCTGTGTCTTGAAATACTGCTCTTGCGTGAAGCGTTTCACGCGGCGGGTGTTGGCGAGGATCTCGCCCTCGGCGATGCAGCTGCGCGCTTCATGCGCGGTGAATTCCTCTGCCCGCAGGTACTGCACCGGATGCGTGGCAACGACCGGGAGCTGCAGCTTAGCGGCCAGCTGCGTCGACTGACGCAGCAAACCTTCAAGGCGCGGATTGCCGTTGCGCTGCACTTCCACATAGAAATGGCCGGGAAAGATGTTTGCCCAGCGTGACGCGCAGCGCTCGGCCAGCGCGAAGTTGCCATTCTCAAGCGCCATGCCGATATCGCCCAGCTGAAATCCGGAGAGGGCAATCAGGCCGCCCTTGTTGGGCAGCGACTCCAGCCACTCGATGCGCACCTCGGCGCGACCGCGATGCTGGTTCGTCAGCCAGGCCTGTGACAACAGGTCGCACAGCTGCAGATAACCGTCATGATTTTTTGCCAGCAGCAGCAGGCGGAACGGCTTTTCGCGGTCGTCGTCGTTGGTGATCCAGACATCGCAGCCGATAATGGGCTTGACGCCCTTGCCGCGTGCCTCTTTGTAGAACTTCACCATGCCGAACAGGTTGCCCAGATCGGTGACGGCCACGGCGGGCTGACGGTCGGCGGCGGCGGCCTTGACGAGTTCGTCGATGCGCACCAGCCCGTCGGCGATGGAAAATTCGGAATGCAGTCGGAGATGAATAAATTGCGGCGCGCTCATGGGCGTATTTTACCTGTTGGGAACCCCCTTCAGGACGCTGGCGCGCACCCTTCCGGCAAAGCTTCGCGGAGCCGGTTTTGCGGCGCTTATGGGACGCTTATGCGGCGCTTATAATGTCGGCATTCGCTGAATTTTTCCGGGTATTGCCATGCAGTCCACACCTCTGACCCATCCGATTGTCAATATTTCCGCTTACAAATTTATAACGTTCGACGATACGGTCGAGCAGCGCCCGCGCTTTCAGGCCATCTGCGCAGAGCTGGGGCTGAAAGGAACGATCCTGCTGTCGCCGGAAGGTATCAACATGTTTCTGGCCGGCTCGCGCGAGGCGATCGATGGCTTCTTCCGCTGGCTGCGCAACGATCCGCGCTTTGCCGACCTGGAGTGGAAGGAAAGCTACTCCGAAAAGCAGCCGTTCAATCGCATGCTGGTCAGGCTCAAGCGCGAGATCATCACGATGAAGCATCCGCTGATCAAGCCCGAGCTGGGTCGCGCGCCCGTAGTGACAGCGCCCGTGCTGAAACGCTGGCTGGATCAGGGACATGATGACGAAGGCCGTCCGGTCGTGATGCTGGATACCCGCAATGCCTTCGAAGTCGATGTCGGCACCTTTGAAAACACCATCGACTACCGGATCACCAAGTTCAGCGAATTCCCCGAGGTGATCGAAAAGCACCGCGATGAGCTGAATGACAAGACGGTGGTGACGTTCTGCACCGGCGGCATACGCTGCGAGAAAGCGGCCATCCATATGCAGAACATCGGCTATGAGCATGTCTATCAGCTCGAAGGTGGCATCCTGAAATATTTCGAGGAAGTCGGCGGCGCGCACTACCAAGGGGATTGTTTCGTGTTTGACCACCGCACTGCGCTGAGTCCCCAACTGGAAGAGACCGCAACGCGCCAGTGCTTTGCCTGCCGTGCCGTCGTGACGCCACGCGAGCAGCTCTCGCCGCTGTACGTTGAGGGCGTCTCCTGCCCGCACTGCGCGAAGGTCGCGCAGGCTGCCTAGGCGGTCAGGCTTCGGCGCGAGATGTCCGAACTTTCTGCAATCAACGCGCCCGCCTCCGCTCATCCCGACCGCCGCATCGCCCATCTCGACATGGATGCGTTCTACGCTTCCGTGGAATTGCTCCGCTATCCCGAACTGAAAGGTCACCCGGTCGTGATCGGCGGACGCTCGCGCCATCATCCCGCGCAGCGCGACGATGGCTCGCGCGAATTCGCGCGCCTGCGCGATTACGTGGGCCGGGGCGTGGTGACGACCTCGACCTACGAGGCCCGTGCTCTGGGGGTGTTCTCGGCAATGGGAATGATGAAAGCGGCGAAGCTGGCACCGGAGGCTTTCCTGCTGCCCGCTGACTTTGACGCTTATCGCCATTATTCGCGGCAGTTCAAGCTGGCAGTCGCGAAGATCGCACCGATCATTGAAGACCGGGGGATTGACGAGATCTATATCGATCTGACGGAAATCGATGAAGAAAGCCGCGCGCTGGCGATTCGCATCAAGCAGGCTGTGCATGAGGCCACGGGACTGACCTGCTCCATCGGCATCGCCCCCAACAAATTGCTGGCAAAGATATGCTCAGAGCTGGACAAACCCGATGGCATCACGCTGCTGCACCTGTCTGATCTGGAGCAGCGGATCTGGCCGATGGCTGTCCGCAAGATCAATGGCATCGGCCCGAAAGCGGGCGCGAAACTGGAGACGCTGGGCATCCATACCATAGGCGAGCTGGCCGCTGCCGATGTCACGATGCTGGTGCAGCAGTTTGGCCGCAGCTACGGAGAATGGCTGCATCAGGTGGCGCATGGCAGGGATGAGCGGCCGGTCGTCACCCGCTCGGAACCGAAATCGATCAGCCGCGAGACAACGTTCGAGCGCGACCTTCATGTCCGGCACGACAGAGATACCCTGTCGGAGATTTTTACCCACTTGTGCGTGCGCGTGGCGGGCGACCTGCAGCGCAAGGGCTATGTGGGACGGACGGTCGGCATCAAGTTGCGGTACGAGGATTTTCGGACCGTCACCCGCGACATCACGATCGATATATCGACCGATGACGCTGCAGAGATCCGGCGTGCTGCCGGAGAATGCCTGAAGCGCGTGATGCTGGACAAGCGGATCAGACTGCTGGGTGTGCGCGTGGGCACGCTGCTAAAAAAATCGGCGCTGGCCGAGCCCTCGCTGCCGGTTCAGGCGCAGCTGGTGCTCGATTGATTCAGCAGGTCAGGTAAGGCAGGAGGCGGCTTCATTCGCCGCATCCTGCGGTCACCATCAACCCACCGACAAATCGACGATGATATTGCCCCGGGTGGCGTTCGAGTAAGGGCACACCTGATGCGCTGCATCGACCAGCTCCAGCGCCTGCTCGCGCTCCAGACCCGGCAGATGAACGACCATCTTCACTGCCAGTCCGAAGCCGCCGGGGACAGGCCCGATCGCGACGCTGGCGTCGATGCTGACATCGGCAGGCACTTTCACTTTCTTCTGCCCGGCCACATGCTTGAGCGCGCCGATGAAGCAAGCCGAATAGCCGGCAGCAAACAGCTGCTCCGGGTTCGTTCCCTTGCCATCGCCACCCAAGGCCGGCGGCAGTGCAAGCTTCACTTCGAGCTGATTGTCGTCAGTAACGGAACGGCCGTCGCGACCACCCGTGGTGTGAGCATGTGCAGTGTAGAGAACGTTATCGAGTACGGTAGGCATGAGGTTTCCTATACAGTCAGTAATTGAATCATTAAAAATAAATCAAGGCAGGCAGCGTCACCGTCAGACGATCAGACGATCAGGCGGCCAGTCGCTCCCGAAGCTGCTGCAGCTGCTGAGTCAGACTCACGAGCTCCGGCACCGAGCACTGTGTCGCAGCAAGTACGCAGTGAGGAATGTCCCCGGCTTTTTGTTTCAGGCGTCGGCCACTTGGCGTGAGTTGCACGAACACGCGACGCTCATCTTCCGTGTCGCGCAAGCGCTGCACCAGATCGGCCGATTCCAGACGCTTGAGCAAAGGCGTCAGTGTTCCGGAATCCAGCGAGAGCCTGGCACCGATCTCGGACACCGTGAGGCCATCACCCTCCCACAGCACCAGCATCGCCAGATACTGCGGATACGTGATACCCAGCTTATCGAGCAAGGGTTTGTAGACCTTGTTCATGGCCAGCGAGGCGGAGTACAGCGCAAAGCACAGCTGGTTGTCGAGCAGCAGCGCGGTGGCGGGATTCAGAGTTCGGGAAGCCATGAGGCAGGAATATATCACGCAATTAAATTGCGTACAATTTAAATTGCTCCCGCTGAAATCAGGTGACTTGCCGGGAATCAGGCGGGCTGCGCCTCCAGCGTCGGCTCCGGACGCAGGCTCCATGCGCCGCTACCGAAGGCGATCAGGTGCAGCAGACCGCCGATGATGGCGAGGTTCTTCAGCAGATGATTCATTTGCTGCTGCACCATCGCGGGATCGGTGTGCGCGAGTGGGTTGTGGAAAATCAGCGTCACGGGAATCAGGAAGATCACGAGCAGGGCGGCCGCGAGCCTCGCATGAAAGCCGATCAGGATCATCGCGCCGGCAAACAGCTCGAGCAAGATCGTGAGTACCAGCAGGAAGCCTGTCGCCGGCACACCTGCGCTGGCCATGAAGCCTGCGGTTGCCTGAAAATTCATGATCTTGTTCAGCCCCGCAACGATGAATAACGCCGCCAGCAACATGCGTGCAGCGAGCGAAAAAAGATTCTGGTTTGATTGGTTCACGAGGCCCCCCTGAGCGTTATTTTTTATTTAATGCGTCTGAAACTATACGAGGACAAGGGATCTTCAGGCAGCGGATAATTGCACTTCTCTTGCGCTATCGCAGATTTTTCAGAGGGAAATTTTTTTGTCATACATCGGACGATTCGCCCCCTCGCCCACCGGCCCCCTGCATGCAGGATCGCTGGTCGCCGCGCTGGCCAGCTATCTGGATGCACGCGCGCATCATGGCCAGTGGCTGATCCGCATCGAGGACATTGACGAAGCGCGCACGGTGCCGGGCGCGGCCGAGGACATCATCGCGACACTGCGCGATATGGGTATGGCCTCCGATGGAGAGATCCTCTGGCAAAGCAGACGCACCTCCCGCTATGAGCAAGCGTTCGACCGTCTGGGCGGGCTCACCTATCCCTGCAGCTGCAGCCGCAAAGAAATCGCCGACTCACGCACCAGCGTGGCGCCCGATGGTGCGGCGATCTACCCGGGCACCTGCCGACACGGACTGGCGCCCGGACGCACGCCACGCGCATGGCGGCTGCGGGTGCCTGATCCGGGCAGCGCGAACGACCTGATCGAGATCCCTGATCGCTGGCGGGGACAGATTCGCGAGCGCTTGTCAGCCAGCGTCGGTGATGTGGTGTTGAAGCGCGCCGATGGCTATTGGGCCTACCAGCTCGCGGTCGTGGTGGATGATGCGGAACAGGGGGTGACCGATGTGGTGCGCGGCGCTGATCTGCTGGAATCCACCGCGCGTCAGGTGTATCTGCAGCGGCTGCTGGCGTATCCGACGCCGCGCTATCTGCACGTGCCGGTCGTCACCAATGCGCAAGGAGAAAAGCTCTCCAAGCAAACCGGTGCGGCCGCGCTCGACCGCTCGCGCCCGGTTCAGGCGCTGAGGGAAGCTGCAAAAGCTCTGGGGCTGGAGGTGTTACCTGCCGACGCGACGGTGCCGGGTTTCCTGAAGGCTGCCGTGCCCGTCTGGGCGCGGCGCTTCGGCATTGAGACAGAAGGGAATCAGGCCTTGCGAACGCCGCCCAGCAATGCCGCACGCTTGGGCGGCTGAGCGTTCTTGCCGGATTTTGAGAGCGCCGGCTCAGGCTTGGGCTCGGCAGGCTGACTGGGTTCGTAGGGCTTGAGGAACCACGGATCGACTTTTTCCTTGCGTGGCATGGGAGCACGCTCGCCCCGACGCTCGCTGCGCTCATGGCGATCATGCCGCTCGTAGCGCTCGCTGCGCTCTGCACGTTCGCCGCGCTCGCGTTCGCCACCACTGCGCGACACCCGACCGGTAAACCCTTCGATCACCGCAGGCGTGAATTTTTGCTTGATCAGCTTTTCAATGTCGGCCAGCAGACGGGCATCCTTGTCGGAATACAGGGACAAGGCATCGCCCGAGGCTCCCGCACGACCCGTGCGCCCGATGCGATGCACGTAATCTTCCGCGTTATAGGGCAGATCGTAATTGATCACGCACGGCAGCTCGGCGATGTCGAGACCGCGCGCGGCCACATCGGTCGCCACCAGCACGTCGATGCTGCCATTCTTGAAGGCTTCGAGCGCGGCCATGCGCTCGTTCTGGGTCTTGTCGCCATGAATGGGCGCCGCCTTGATGCCATGGCGCTCCAGCTCGCGAGATAAACGCGACGCGCCGATCTTGGTGTTCGAGAACACGAGCACCTGCTTGAGCTCGCGCCCGCGCAGCAGGTGAACGACTGCATCGCGCTTGGACTCTTCATCGACCTTGTACATCACCTGCGACACGCGATCTGCCGTCGCATTGCTGCGCGCAACTTCGACCAGCACCGGGTTCGACAAAAAGCTGGAGGCCAGCTTCTTGATCTCGGGCGAGAAGGTTGCCGAGAACATCAGGTTCTGACGCTTCTTGGGCAGGAGGTTGATGATCCGCTGAAGGTCGGGCAGGAAACCCATGTCGAGCATGCGGTCTGCTTCGTCCATCACGAGGATCTGGGTCTGCGACAGGTTCAGTACCTTCTGCTGCACATGATCGAGCAGGCGGCCGGGTGTGGCGATCAGGATCTCGACGCCCGCACGCAGCGCAGCGGTCTGCGGCGCCATGTCGACACCGCCAAAGACGACCGTCGAACGCAGCGGCGTATGACGGGAATAGGCTTTCACGTTATCCGCCACCTGATCAGCGAGTTCGCGCGTCGGCGTCAGCACCAGCGCTCGCACCGGATGGCGCGCCGGCGACGCGCTGGTGTTCGCATGCGCGAGCAGCAGCTGAATGATCGGCAATGAGAAGCTCGCTGTCTTGCCCGTGCCGGTCTGCGCGGCACCCATCACGTCCCGCCCCTGCAGCACGAGCGGGATGGCCTTGGCCTGAATCGGCGTGGGGTGAACGTAGCGCTGCTCGGCGAGGGCCTGCAGCACAGGCGGTGCAAGGCCGAAATCTTCAAATCGGGGAAGGGCGGCCGGGGTATCAGCGGCGGACTGAGGAGTGTTGAGTTCGGTCATTCGGTGGATTCGGTTGAGCTCAAGAGTATAGCACCCGCAAGCTGCCCGCTTCTGCCTTTTCAATGGCTAAGGGATTGATTCGAAAGGATTCCCGGAAAGAAGACTTGACGGCAAGGGACTCCCTCTGGCGTCTGACGCCAGCGACTGCGAGGATCCCGGAGCGGAAGGAATACTCCATTTGACAACATCGTTTTCTGCAGTTCCCCGCGAACATGGCGCCGGTTGCGGCTGCTACATCGGGATAACTGGCCGCCTGCGCGGTCATCAGCCGATAATGGCCGCCAGATTACGGGCCATCAGGGCCTGCTGTGCGGAGCGAATGGCGCGCTTCTTGTCCTCCAGGGCCATCAGCCCGGAAAACAAGTTCTCCTCATTCGCAGGATCGGCGAGATCCTCCAGCAAGGGATTGAAATCGCGTTGCGCGATCTTGCGCAGCATGTGCATGAAGTTGTTGGGCAGATTGTCGTTCTTCGGCTTGACGTCGGACAGCAGCTTGAATGGCACCAGAAAATCGACATACAGTGCGGGCGCTTTGATCTCATGCTGCTGGAACCAGGCTTTCAGCAGCCGCGTTTCACGGCCCCTGCCCGCCTCCAGCACTTGCTCGACATGCCGGACAAGATTCGTCTGCAGCAGGCTGTTGTCGTCCGAGCGATAGAGCACGTGATCATCCGTGTGCCCGGCGAGCAGGCGCGCGGGAAAGACGTCAATATCCAGACCGTTCTGCCGGATGCGCAGTGCCATCCCGTGCTTGGTCACCCGCGGATAGCGCCCGATCAGGTAGCCATACAGCGACTCGTAGCTGGACCGTATGCCACCTGCATTGCGATGGAGATCATTGGACAGCAGCAGCAACAGCTTCACGTGGGACGAGCGGGGTGTGGACGTCTGCCGCGCATGAGAACCTATGTCCCGCAATTCCACAAAATACCCCTGCGCCCAGTCCATCAGGTCCGAACCCAGCTTCAGGACACGCGCAGACTGACCATCCGGCTGCGGCGCAGGCAGATGGCGGTCGATGATGTCCTGAAGGTAGGGTTCGAGGTTTTTGGTCATGGGCGTGGCGCTCCTCAGAAAAAGAGGGGGGCGTCAAGCTGATGAATCGGATGGTGGCGGGGGTTTCTGAAGGGGCGGCATGGCGGGTTGCGACATTAAAAATAGCAAAACCACAATATCGCGCTATGATTACTTCGGCTTCCCGAGGGAGCACATCAACAGAAACCCGTTTCGCCAGGTGAGAACATGGATAAAGCCAAACCAGACGATACCCAGATCCAGTTTACTCGCCCAATCGCTCGACCAAAAAATAGCGATGAACCAGAGCGCAAAGCGGGGGCGTCAGTGGCACCAGATCAGAAAAGATTCAGCAGAACCGGCTTTCTGACCGAAGGAATATCGGTTCCAGAGGATTTTGATGTGATGGGTGCCAGAGACATCGAACAGATGTTCGGAGCACGTTTACGAGCCCTGTAGTCACTGCAGTGGCACTTTGTGAGTTGCAATCAACTGTCGGAATGAATTACCAACAGAGGCCCAGTCGACAATATCAACCTTCCAGGGAAGATCCGATTCTGAAAAGGCTTCTTTCAACTCAGCCATTTTTGACAAGGCTATCGGTTGATCGCTGATCACGGCGATATCAAGGTCTGAAAAAGGCTTGTGAGTGTGCCGTGCCCTCGAGCCGAATGCCCAGACTGACTGATGCGGCAGGCATCGTCGCAAGATATCCCGCACGATTTTCCATTCCGAGTCGGTCATCGCAATGTCAGGTTTATCGCTCATTGCGTACGCGATCTTAATTGACCCAAAAGAAATTTCGCCTCTTGGAGAAATTCAGGGATGCCGTCAACCACTTTCATGGCGATGGCTTCGTCGTACGCATGACTCGTAGAGCCACGCATTTCCCGGAAGTTTTTCCAGACGGGCCAATCGTGCGAGAGCAAGCCTTGCTCGTTTCCTGAACGCACCAGATCAGCAAATACCATTTGATCGAATTCCGCAGGACTCGGCGACGTCAATTCAAGATATCGCTTCAGCATCTTGTGCGACAACTCATAGGTGAATTCAAATCGCTGCACCAGACCATCGCGTATCTGAATATCGCTCACATCTTGCTGATAGCGGTGAAGGCCTTCTTCAAGGCGCTGGACTGCGCTGGAAAGCGATTCGATGTTAATTTTTATCGACATACTCAATCCCCCTCAGCACCCAAAGATTCAATGCCATGTACATCCTCACAAACCTTCAATTGGCAAAAACCCGCGCATTGCGCGGGTTTTTGCTTTTATCTGGTGGGCCCCCCGTGAGTCGAACACGGCACCAACGGATTATGAGTCCGCTGCTCTAACCAAGCATGAGCTAGGGGCCCGAAATGGTTGATCCACAACAGCGAGATTTTATCTCGTGAAAGTCAGGGCGGCGAGGGGTTTGCCCCCGGTCGCCCTGCTTTTCCGTTGCATCAGCTACCTTCGAGGAAGCTCTTGAGCTTGTCGGAGCGGGACGGATGGCGCAGCTTGCGCAATGCCTTGGCCTCGATCTGGCGGATACGCTCGCGGGTGACGTCGAACTGCTTGCCGACCTCTTCCAGCGTATGGTCGGTCGACATCTCGACACCGAAGCGCATGCGCAGCACCTTCGCCTCGCGCGGCGTCAGCGAATCGAGCACATCCTTGACCACGCCGCGCATCGACGCATGCAGCGCCGCATCGGCGGGAGCGAGGGTGTTGTTGTCCTCGATGAAGTCGCCCAGATGGGAATCGTCGTCGTCACCGATCGGCGTTTCCATGGAGATCGGCTCTTTGGCGATCTTCATGATCTTGCGGATCTTGTCCTCGGGCATTTCCATCTTCAACGCGAGCGTCGCCGGATCCGGCTCGGCACCGGTCTCCTGCAGGATCTGGCGGGAGATACGGTTCATCTTGTTGATGGTCTCGATCATGTGGACCGGAATACGGATGGTCCTTGCCTGATCGGCGATGGAGCGCGTGATCGCCTGACGAATCCACCAGGTCGCATAGGTCGAGAATTTGTAGCCGCGACGGTATTCAAACTTGTCGACAGCCTTCATCAGACCGATATTGCCTTCCTGGATGAGGTCAAGGAATTGCAAGCCGCGATTGGTGTATTTCTTCGCAATGGAGATCACCAGTCGCAGATTGGCCTCGGTCATCTCGCGCTTGGCTTTGCGGGCCTTGGTCTCGCCGGCGGCCATCTTCTTGTTGATCTCGCGAAGATCAGGCAGCGGCAGCACGACACGGGACTGAAGGTCGATCAGCTTCTGCTGAAGTTCCTTCACTGCTGGCACGTTACGTGCGAGCACCGTGCTGTACGCGTGGTTGCCACTGACCTCGCCGTCGATCCATTTCAGGTTGGTCTCATTGCCGGGGAAAACCTTGATGAAATGCGGGCGCGGCATGCCGCACTTGTTGACCACGACATCGAGAATCTGACGCTCGATCTGGCGAACCTCATCGACCTGGCCGCGCAGCGTGTCGCACAGCTTCTCGACGACCTTGGCCGTAAAACGGATGCCCATCAGCTCGTTGGAGATCGCTTCCTGTGCCTTCACGTAAGGCTTGCTGTTGTAGCCCTCTTTCTCGTAGGACTTGCGCATCTTGTCGAACTGCGAGGAGATGGTCGCAAACTTGGCCAGCGAGTCACGCTTGAGCTGTTCGAGCTGCTCGGCGGAGAATCCGGCGGCGCCACCGCTGGTGGATTCTTCGCCCTCATCATCTTCGCCGTCCTCGTCGTCCTCGTCGTCCTCATCCTCTTCATCGGACGCGGCTTTCACGGCAGGCGTGGGCACGGGTTCGTCTTCGGGCGCGTTCGGATCGACCAGACCATCAACGACTTCGTCGATCTTCATCTCGTCTTTCGAGATGCGATCGGCCAGCGCCAGAATTTCGGAGATCGTCATCGGGCAGGCAGAGATCGCCTGAATCATGTCTTTCAGGCCACTCTCGATGCGCTTGGCGATCTCGATCTCGCCTTCGCGAGTCAGCAGTTCGACCGAGCCCATCTCGCGCATGTACATGCGCACCGGATCGGTGGTGCGGCCGAAATCGGAATCCACTGTCTGCAGCGCAGCTTCAGCAGCAGCGTCCGCATCATCGTCATTGGCAACCGTAGCAACGCTGTCGGAGAGCAGCAGCGCCTCAGCGTCAGGGGCATGCTCATAGACGGCAATGCCCATGTCATTGAAGGTGCCAATGATGCCTTCGATCGCTTCCGGATCGACGATGTTCTCGGGCAGGTGGTCGTTGATCTCGGAATGCGTCAGGAAGCCACGATCCTTGCCCAGCTTGATCAGGGTCTTGAGCTTCTGACGACGGCGCTCGAGTTCTTCTTCGCTCGCCTCGGAATCGGAAGAGAACGCATCTTTCAGGAATTGCTTTTCTTTGGCCTTGCGGTCACGCGCGCGCGCCTTGTCGGCGGCCTTGAGTTCGGCACGCTCGACCGCGTTCAGCGCTGCGATCTCTTCGTTCTCCGGCTGGAAATCGCGTGGCTTGCGGCCACGGCGACCGGGAACCTTGATGCCCGGGAGGATATAGCCCGAGGTATCGATCGCTGCCAGCGCAGCCGCGTCGGTCGTCTGTTTTACCGACATGATTTTGTGGTCTTCGGCCTTTGGCGCAGCCTTCGCGTTGTCTGCCACCTTGGCGGGAGCAGCGGCCTTTTTTACTACGACTTTTGGTTCAGGTTTCCTGGATGTCACAGAAGCTTTCTTTACTGGTGCTTTCGGCGTGACGGTTGGCTTGGCAGATGCCTTGCGAACCGACTTCGCCGCGGTTTTGCTTGCGGCTACAGTGGCCTTGGAAGGCTTCTTCTGCGCCGGCTTGGCAACGGACTTGCCGGCTTTTGAGACAGCTTTGGCAGGTGCTTTGTTCGCTGTCTTTTTGACGGCCGCAACTTTGGGCTTGGAAGCTGGCTTGCTGGCCGGCTTCGCTGCGGTCTTTGCGGTCGCTTTCTTGATCGTTGTCTTGGCTGTCGCCTTTACTGCGGGCTTCGCCGGTGTCTTTGCACTTTTTGCAGACGCACGGGAAGGCGCAGGCTTGGCGGCCTTGGCCTTGGTTGCAGGAGCTTTAACGGGTTTTTTGGTTGTCGCCATGGGTTCATCCACCAAAGGGAATTGCCGATGCTGCAAAGGGAATCTGGAGTTCGGTCCGGGCTGTCAGTAAAGCCATCTGCAGGCCGGTCATTGTGCCGGTCGGTTCTGCGCGGGGTGGGACCGTTCGTCCAGCTAATTCAACTCAATAAAAACTGCGAAACTTCATTCACAAAGGCTGCGGAAAACAGCCTGTAAGACTATGATTCAAAAGCTTTTGATTATATCACACGGCAATACTGTTCCATTTATGACAAGGATTGAGGTAACCAAAGGAAAACCCCTCTGTCACCGCACATCAGCAGACGCTGATCAACACGGCCAGCGCCTCATCATGAATCGCCTCCGGCCAGCCGTCCGCTCAGGCTTTGGCTTCGTTGTCGATGGCGGCGCGCAGCTGATCCAGTTCGACCGAAATCTGGCGGTATCGGGAACGCTCCGCCTCTCCGGTCAGACCGCCGGCGGCCAGCCGTTCCTGCTCGGCCTTGAGTGATTTCATTCTAGTCTGGCGTACTGCCCCTGCAAGCTCGCGCTGGGCCAGCTCGGGATCGTGCGCTGGCTCGGCCGCGATCTCGGCGATCAATCCATCCAGATCGGCCCCCTGAGAACGCAATGCCTCGGCGAGCACTGCCAGACTGGCATCGGGCGGCAGTGAACGCGCAGCCGAAGCGACAGTTTCCAGCATCGCGCCGCCATCCGGAGCGCTGCTGGCTATCAGCGTGAGATCCGCGTCCGACACACTCACCGCCAGCGCCGGATGCGCGAGCAGCAGCCGCAGCACCTGACGTTCCAGCTCGACCGGCGGCCGGCGTTTGACCGTCGGTCTGGGCGCGCGCTGATAGCCGCCCGTGGCCGGCTTGCCCAGCTCGAACAACGATTCGATTTCCTGCACGCTGCTGTCCGTCACCTGCGCCAGCTGACGCACCAGCTGCAGCCGCAATGCCGATACTGGCATGGTCTGAATCAACGGCTTGGCATCGAACTGCGCGCGCGCCCTGCCCTCGGCAGTCGACAAATCCTTGCCGTCAATGACTTCGGCAAGCAGGAATTGCGACAGAGGCACCGCATCAAGCACGAGTTTTTCGAATCCCGCATAGCCATGCTCGCGGATATAACTGTCGGGATCATGTTCGGTCGGCAGGAACAGGAACTTCAGCGTGCGATTGTCCGAGGCATGCGGAAGGCAGGCCTCCAGCGCGCGACGCGCTGCACGACGGCCCGCGGCATCGCCATCAAAACTGAAGATCACCTGATCGGTCTGTCGCAGCAGCTTTTGCACATGCGTCGGTGTGCAGGCAGTGCCCAGCGTGGCCACCGCCTGTTCGAAACCGAACTGAGCCAGCGCCACCACATCCATATAGCCTTCGGTGACGAGCACATAGCCCTTCTCGCGTATCGCTTGCCTGGCCTCGAACAGTCCGTACAGCTCGCTGCCCTTCTGGAACAGCGGCGTCTCGGGCGAGTTCAGATACTTGGGTTCGCCGGCGCCCAGCACCCGTCCGCCAAAACCGATCACCTGCCCCTTGGTATTCCGGATCGGGAACATGATGCGATCGCGGAAGCGGTCATAGCGTTTGCGCGATGCGCCCTCTTCGTCGCCGCGCTCGATCACGAGGCCCGATTCAACCAGCACCTCGTCGTCGTAATTCGTGAATACCTGCTTCAGACTTTCCCAGCCATCGGGGGCATAACCGATCCAGAATTTCGCAGCGATTTCGCCGGTGAGTCCGCGACCTTTCAGATAATCGATGGCATGGCGCGCGCCGCGCAATTGCTGACGATAGAAATTGCAGGACAAGGTCATCGCCTCGGACAACGCCAGGCTTTTTGCCTGCTGCTCGGCACGCTGCGCGGGCGGCAGCCGGTCTTCCTGCTCGGGCACCACCATGCCGACGCTCTGGGCGAGATCTTTCACCGCCTCGACGAAGCCCATCGCGGAATACTCCATCAGGAAACCGATGGCTGTGCCATGGGCACCGCAGCCAAAGCAGTGATAGAACTGTTTGGTGGGGCTGACGGTAAAGCTCGGAGATTTCTCGTTATGGAAAGGGCACAGGCCACTGAAATTCGCGCCGCCCTTTTTCAGCTGCACATAGCGGCCAACGACATCAACGATGTCGATGCGATTGAGCAGATCCTGAATGAAGCTCTGCGGGATCATGCGGCCGCCGGCAGTGAGTGATGTTGAGGGATGACTTGCCGCTCTTTGCGATTACTTGCTCAGTGCGGCCTTCACCATCGCCGAGACGGCGGTCATGTCGGCGCGTCCGGCAAGCTTGGGCTTGAGCACACCCATCACCTTGCCCATGTCCTGTGGGCCCGCAGCGCCCACTGCGGCAACCGCAGCGGATACCTCGGCCTGCACTTCAGCCTCGCTCATCTGAGCGGGCATGTAAGCGTTCAGCACCACGAGTTCTGCTTTTTCGATATCGGCAAGATCCTGACGGCCACCGGCTTCGAACTGGCTGATCGAATCCTTGCGCTGCTTGATCATTTTTTCGATCACCGACAGCACCTGATCGTCATTGAGCTCAATGCGCTCATCGACCTCTTTCTGCTTGATCGCGGCATTGATCAGACGAATGGTCGCGAGGCGACCGCTGTCTTTCGCGCGCATTGCCGTCTTCATGTCGTCGCTGATTTGTGCTTTGAGGCTCATGAGATCTCCTTGCCGGGCCCCGATTCTTCAGGGCCGCATAAAAACGCCAAAACCCGCTGCGGACTTCCCGGAGCGGGTTTGCAATGTTCTGGCCTCACCCTCGGGCGAGGCACGCAATCAGTACAGCTTCTTCGGCAACGTCTGGCTGCGGATGCGCTTGTAATGGCGCTTCACGGCAGCCGCATGCTTGCGCTTGCGCTCGGAAGTCGGCTTCTCGTAGAACTCGCGCGCGCGCAGCTCGGTCAGCAGGCCGGTTTTCTCAATGCTGCGCTTGAAGCGGCGCAGGGCGACTTCGAACGGCTCGTTTTCTTTAACGCGAACAGTGGTCATGAATAATAGAGATACAGTGGTTTTAACTGAGCACGCGATTATAGCAGCCGAACCCCGGCAACGGAAGCCAAACCTGAAAATCCTTTTCCAAGGCGGAATCAAGAGCCTCCATGAGGGCTACATTAATGTCAAACCGACAATCCCGCCGCCACGCCGGACGCCCAGGCCCACTGGAAGTTGTAGCCGCCAAGCCAGCCGGTCACATCCACCGCCTCCCCCACAAAATGCAGGCCGGGCATGGCTTTGACCGACATATCCTGCTGTGACAGCGCCCGGGTATCGACCCCGCCCAGCGTGACTTCGGCCTTCCGGTAGCCCTCCGACCCGTTCGGGCGGATCCGCCAGCCGTTCAGCGACTCGCCCAGCCGGCGCAGGGTTTTGTCCGGCAGATCCGGCACACGGGCGTCCGGCTTCAGGTCTTGCGCAAGCAGCCAGGCATCGGCCAGCCGCGACGGCAGGGTTTGCGACAGCCAGTTGCCCAGATTGCGGCGGATCTCGCGCTTGCCCTCGGTCAGTGCGGCGGCCACATCCAGCCCGGGCAGGAGATTGAGCGCGATATCGGCGCCTTCGCGCCAGTAGCTGGAGATCTGCAGTACCGCCGGGCCGGACAGACCGCGATGCGTGAACAGCAGATCTTCGCGAAACAGGGCGCGCGATTTTTTGTCGCCCGTCTCGATGTCCACTTGCAGTGAGATACCCGCCATCGGCACAAAAGGCTGCCAAGCTCGCTCATCAAACGTCAGCGGCACCAGCCCCGGGCGCGGCTCGATCACGGGCACATCAAACTGTTTCGCGATTCTGAACGCAAAGTCCGTCGCGCCGATCTTCGGTATCGAGAGGCCACCCGTAGCGATCACCAACTTGTCGGCAGTGATGTCACCGCTCGTCGTGCCCATCCTGAATGACTCACCATCGCGCACGATGGATTTGACCGACGCCGGCATGCGCCACTGCACATGGCCGGCATCACACTCGGCCTTGAGCATCTGAATGATGTCTTCCGCCGAGCGATCGCAAAACAACTGCCCTTTGTGCTTTTCGTGGAAAGGGATCCGGTATTTTTTTACCAGCGCGATGAAATCCTGTGGCGTGTAACGCGACAGCGCGCTGCGACAAAAATGCGGGTTCGGCGACAGGGAGTTCTGCGGTGCCGCATCGGTGTTCGTGAAATTGCAGCGCCCGCCACCGGAAATGCGGATCTTCTCTGCCAGCTTTTCCGAGTGATCCAGCAGCACCACACGCCGGCCACGTTGCCCGGCAACGGACGCGCACATCATGCCGGCCGCACCGGCACCGATTACCGCCACATCAAACTGATCACTCATGCACGCCCACGCATCTGCCGCGCCACCTGCACGCACTGCCGCACCTGCTCGGCAATGGGCTCGGGTACCGGCTGTTTACCTTCAAGCGCCTCGCGTATCCAGCCAGCCGTCGTCTTCGCATCGCTGGAGGACGGCAGCGGCGGCGATTCATCCACCGGCGCCTGCTTCTCGATCAGTACGGTCGCCTGGTTATCATGAAACCAGGTGACTGCTTGCGCGCGCTTCGCATTTGCCACGGTTTCACCTTCGGTGCCGCGCATCAGGAACACGTCGCCACGTGAAGCGGGTGCTGCGGTCGAAAAATACTCGGTCAGCATCGTCAGATATTCCGGGTGCGTGTACGACACCAGCCGCAGCGCAGGCTGCGCGAACGGCTGCATGATTTTTACCAACGTATGCGTCGAATTGCGCAAGCCCAGCACACGACGCAGCTCCAGCAAATGATGCAAGCGCGGCGCAAGCGCGGCAATCGGGATGAGCGCCGGACGTTGTCCGGCAAATGCTGCGGACATTGCTTCGGCATCGTGAACAGGGGGCATACCCATCTCGGCCAGTATCTCGGCCGTGGTCACCCGCCCGGGATCAGTCAGCACTCCGTGGATCAGCACCGGAACGCCCTCTCGCGCCAGCAGACAGGCCAGCAAAGGCGTGAGGTTGGGCATCTGGCGTGAGCCGTTGTAACTGGGGACAACCACCGGCGCAAACTCGGATGCCGGCGCTTGCAAAGGCGTGAAAGAGGCTTCAGCCGCATCGAGAAATCCGGCGATCTCGTTGACAGATTCCCCCTTGATGCGCATGCCGATCAGCAAAGCGCCGAGTTCCAGGTCGGACACTCGCCCTTCGAGCATCGCTGAATAAAGCGAGCGCGCATCATCGCGGGACAGATCGCGCGCGCCTTTTTTGCCGCGACCGATCTCGCGGATGAAAGGCGCAGCGGGGAATGGTTGTGATTGACTGGACATATCGCAAGCTTACACTGCCGGCGATATTCCGGTCGTGTCAGCCTGCCGTTCTCTCAGGGTTTCGCTTTTAAACGGCTTGGCATAAGGCTCGCGAATTCCGACAGCCTGCCTGACATGACGTCGTCAAACGCAAGTCCTTATTGACCTCCAGTTGCCGGAACTACAGAAAGCACCCGGATGTTTTCCTTCGACAGACTTCCATTGGCAAGACTATCCAAAATATATTTTTGCCTGTCGTAGTAGCCCACCTCCTCGTAGGCAATCAATTGTCCGAATGCTCCGCTACCCCACGTTGGCATCTGAACTTGAAACATGACGCAGTCTTCTGGACCCGGCGCTTGTTCTGCATAGGTCCATCCGAACCTCTCGACAAATTCATTCGACGGAATACTGATTTCGATTGAATTCTCCGTAATACCCAGCCCGAGTTTTGTGTCATCCATAATCAACAACAAGCCGGGTTTGGCTGATTCAAGCTTTGCGAACGCTGTTAACGTCTGCGTTTTTGACACGTGCTCACTTCCTGCAATGTCAGCCAAATCCAATGACAAGTAAAGTTCATTGATGTGCGAATTTTCTGAGACTGCCTCTACAAGCTGCACCAGACGATGATGAAGCTCTGAGTAACCACCGCGATACTCATCAACCTCAAACAGGGCTTGCGATATTCCCTTGACGGATAATTTGCACAGCGACTTGTTGGCAGCAATGGCTTTTGTGAAACATTGAAAGTCAACACCTTCATTCACCGTAAGTTGATTTACTTGTAGCGTCAGCTCCTCAAGTACTTTGTTGTTTTTGAGGCATTCGGAAAATCTGCCATTGGGGTCGATAAAATCTGATATCAGAAGATCAAAACGCCTGATACTCAATGTAGAAAACTCGATTCGAAATTCCTCCGGCTGGCTCTCGACATGAAGAGAGAAAGTCTGCAGCAGAGGATGACTACGATGAAAATCAGACAGCCTCTGCTGATCCAGCGTCATGTGGGTTTCGTTTGATCTTAAATTGAAGATTTGCAGTGCCGGGAAAAGCGAACCAATAGACGCCATCAGCTCTGCTGACGGTTGGTCATCATCAGACACCACACTGAGGTAACGTAGTGCAACGCCTCGCTCGAACTGAAATAATGTTTTCTGAGTTGGATTAAAGCGTTCGAAACAAAGACCGACCAACGTCAGATGTCTGCTCCACAATGCATCGGGCACCGCCCCCAAACTTGATTGGGCCCAATATCCATCAATCTCCAGATACAATTCGCGCGGCGGTGTTGAGGAATTTGCACCGAGTCCGTCGACAAGTGGCTCAAGCAGCGTAGTTAAATCGTCTCGGTTCAGATCGATCCTCAATGACAACGACCGCCAGTAAGAAGCCGTCGACAATCCTGCCAACAACTGCGGAGTTGCCGTATTTGTGAGAAAAATGTGCGGATAATGACAGCCAAGCCAGAAACCGATTTCCCGGTCGCTCGCGAATGCTTTTTTCCGCACTGTCAGCGTTAGTTGGCTCTGAAGCGAGGGAGGCGGAGCAACCGACACCTTCGCTTCTAACCTGCGCAGAGAGCGCACTTTGTCGTCCAGCGGCTCCGAGAGTCGTAACTCACCATTGTCAATCAACGAACCCGCCTGATCCCAACGGGCTTGCTGTACATTGTGAGCAAACATCTTCGACGAACATGCCAACGCACCCTGTGTTCGGTCATCTGTCTTTCCTAACAGATGCTGAACGACTTCGCCGGGCAGTTCTTCGAATGGCGAGACAGGCATCTCCCTGGATTTTACTGACGGGTTTTCGGATGAAGAATGTGAAGACGAAGCAGGTTCATCAAGCCTTCTTCGCTGAGCATCCGGTTCTGCGATCGGTACATCGGTCGATAAGCGCTTACCCCACTGATTGACAACGGCCATGGTCACCTCCATTAAGAGGGCTATGAGTGCCGCTGATCTTCAGTGAGTTGCAGTCAATTGCGTAGGAATTATCTTCTTTGACTGCCCGATAATCGTCTTCAATTCCGGAATACAGGAACCGCAATTCGTCCCGCATTTCAGCCGCTGTTGCAGCAGCTCGACCGAAGCATCATTGTCCGCTTCAGTCAGCAGATCATTGATCTGCCGTTCACTCACACCAAAACAACTGCAGACAATCTTCCCTCGCTCGACAAAATTCTCCGGCGGTGTGGCAGTCGGCTGCAGCAACAGTCGACCTAGTTGCTCGACCGGCTGCGCCTCTTCAAGGAATGCGCGCAGCCAGCGCTCGGCAGCCACATCACCCGCCAGCGATACCGCATCCAGCTTGCCGTCGATAATACGCATACAGCGAGACATGCCACGACGGGCATCAGCGTAGCGCAGCACACCGGCCCCGTTCAGTCCGAACTGCTGCTCGATGGTGGATACGTCCACCACAGCCTCATTCGCCGCACGGAACAGCACCCCGACCTGATCACGCCCGAACAGCGTGACGGACGCATACGCGAACGAGGACATCGTGGTTCGCAATGACGCTTGCAGCGTCAGGGCCTGATCCGCGGGCAACCAGCCAAAGGCGACGAACCGCCACGGAAGTTCAGCTTTTTTTATCGCGACGGCGGCGTGCTTGAGTTCCGGCTGTCTGGATACCGGATCCAGCGCCGGCGACGTTATTCCATTAATGCCGTGACTGCCTCGACCTGACAGATATTCATCACCCCAATGCATCGGAATAAATACCTGACCAGAACGAAGCTCGTCGCTTGCCTGCACCGGCAGTATCTGGCTTCCACGACGGCTTTTCACCTCGACCAGATCACTTTCCATCAGCAGCCTTCGCTGCATGTCCTCAGCAGCCATCAGTACCACGGGCTCAGGGGCATGCGCGAACAGTTGGGCAACGGTGCCCGTGCGGCTCATGCCATGCCACTGGTCGCGAAGTCGTCCGGTATTCAGGCGGAACGGATAACGTGCATCGACCTTGTCGGCCACCGGCTGATAGCGTGTGTTCACAAAGCGTGCGCGACCGGTGGGCGTCGGGAAATGTCCGTCTTCGTACAGGCGCGGTGTGCCTGCCGACGCCCCTTCCGGATATGGCCATTGCTGCGGGCCCTGCTGCTCCAGCAGTGCGTAAGAGAGACCGGTGATATCCAGATCGCGTCCGCGAGTCGATGCGCGGTGCTCGTTCCAGATCTGCTCGGGAGATGTATAAGAAAAGAGCGTGCTCGCGCGTCCGAGCAGTGCTTCGATGCGGCGGGCGATGCTGATGACGATTTCCCAGTCGTGCTTTGCGTCGCCCGGCTTGCTGATCACTGCGTTCACGCGCGTGGTGCGACGCTCGGAATTGGTGACTGTGCCCTCTTTCTCTCCCCAGCTGGTCGCGGGCAGCAGCACATCGGCATAGGCGGCTGTCGCTGTCGTGGCATACGCTTCCTGCACGATCACCAGCTCGGCCTTTTGCAAGGCTTCACGGACCAGCGCCTGCTCAGGCAGCGATTGCGCGGGGTTGGTGCAAGCAATCCACAGCAACTTGATCTCGCCCTGCCGCACGGCCTCGAACATCTCGATGGCGGTCTTTCCCGGTGTGGCCGGTACCTCATTGACTCCCCACAGGGCGGCGACTTCGGCGCGATGCTCAGGGTTGGACAGTTCACGATGTGCAGACAGAAGATTCGCCAGCCCACCCACTTCGCGCCCGCCCATCGCATTCGGCTGCCCGGTCAGTGAAAACGGGCCTGCGCCCGGCTTGCCGATCTGTCGGGTGGCGAGATGCAGGTTAATCAGCGCCGCATTCTTTGCCGTGCCGCTGCTGCTCTGGTTCAGCCCCTGACAATACAAAGAGAGCGCCGCTTTGGCCTGTCCGAACCAGCGCGCAGCCGTCAGCAGATCGGCTTCACGGATGCCGCAGGTCTGTGCGACATACGCCGGTGTGTAATCACGCACCGTCGCCTTCAGCTCGGCGAATCCTTCGGTATGGTTCGCAATGAAATCGGTATCAATCAGGTCTTCCCACAGGCACAGATGCAGCATGCCATTGAAGAGTGCGACATCGGTACCCGGCAGTATCGGCAAGAACAAGTCGGCATCGCGCGCCGTATCCGTGCGACGCGGGTCGGCAACGATGATCTTCAGGTCGGGATTCTTGTTGCGTGCCTCCTCGATGCGGCGATACAGCACCGGGTGGGCATAGGCGGTGTTCGAGCCTGCAATGAAAATCACGTCGGCATGATCTACGTCTTCATAACAGGTCGGTGGCGCATCCGCGCCCAAGGTCTGCTTGTAGCCCGCGACCGCGCTGGACATGCACAAGCGTGAATTGGTATCGATATTGTTCGTGCCCAGCAAACCCTTCGCGAGCTTGTTAAACACGTAGTAATCTTCCGTCAGTAACTGCCCGGAGACATACAGACCGATGCTGTCGGGGCCATGCTCGCGCAGTACCTCGACGATCTTTTGTGCGATGACCGTCTCGGCCAAATCCCAGCTGACCTCCGACCGTGCTTCCCCACGCGAACGACGCAACGCGGGAGACAGCAGTCTGGTCTGCCGCTGAATCTCCGGCGTCATCGTCAGGTGCAGCGTGCTGCCTTTGGTGCACAACCGACCAAAGTTCGCCGGATGATCGGGATCACCACGCACGGCAGTGATCGTGTCACCCTCCGCGGTCGCGATGATCCCGCAGCCGGTGCCGCAGTAACAGCAGGTGGTCTTGACTTCTTTCATGCCGCTTTCTGCGCTTCTGCATTCGGTTCGCTCAATACCTTCAATTCGTTCAGATCCAGACAGACCTGACCGTTGTCGATCCTGACGCTGAAGGTTTGCGTGCAGCCTTCATCGGGTGCCATCGCGCAGCCGCTTTGCAGTTCGATGTTCCAGTTATGCAGCGGACAAGCGACACGCTCGCCAAACACGATGCCCTGCGATAGCGGACCGCCTTTGTGCGGGCATTTGTCGAGCAGCGCGAAGACCTTGTCTTCGCTGTTGCGGAAGATGGCGACGTCGTCAGCGCCGCTGCGGTTGACGACGCGGGCACCCAGCACCGGGATGTCGGTGATGGCGCAGATGGGTTTCCATTCGGGGGTCATGGGGGTTCCTGTTAAATTTTGGTCCAGCGTCGTGGGCTCACTCATCGATCACACGGTCAGCGCCGCAAACTGCCGCGCATCCACCTGCGCTTGTGCCTGCTGATGCCAGGGATCCGGCTCGCCATCCAGCGCGAACAGCAATCGCTCATACAAGGCCTTGCGCCGTTCGTGGTCTTCAAGGATCGCTTTCTTCACATAGTCCAGACCTACGCGCGAGACGTAATGCACCGTGCGCTCCAGATACCAGCCCTCTTCGCGATAGAGCTGGAGGAAAGCGCCTGAATATTCCAGCACCTCTTCATGCGTCTTGAGCTTCACGAGGAATTGCGCCACTTCGGTCTTGATCCCGCCATTCCCTGCGACATAAATCTCCCAGCCCGAGTCCACACCGATCACGCCCACATCCTTGATGCCTGCTTCGGCGCAGTTGCGCGGGCAACCAGACACCGCCAGCTTGACCTTGTGCGGTGCATACATGCGCGCCAACGCGCGTTCGAGCTGCTGGCCCATCAGTGTCGAGTTCTGCGTGCCGAAACGGCACCACTCAGAACCGACGCAGGTCTTCACGGTACGCAAGCCCTTCGCATAGGCCAGACCTGATGGCATGCCCAGCTCTCTCCAGACCGCCGGCAAGTCAGCTTTCTTTACGCCCAGCAGATCGATGCGCTGACCACCAGTGACTTTGACGGTCGGTATCTGGTATTTGTCGACGACATCGGCAATGCGGCGCAATTCAGAGGCATTCGTCTCACCGCCCCACATGCGCGGTATCACGGAGTAAGTGCCGTCTTTCTGAATATTCGCGTGCGCGCGCTCATTGATGAAGCGCGATTGCGGATCATCTTTCGCCTCATGCGGCCAGGTCGAGATCAGGTAATAGTTGAGTGCCGGGCGGCAGCTGGAGCAGCCATTCGGCGTGCGCCATTCCATGAACTGCATGACATCAGGAATGGTCAGCAGCTTTTCACGGCGGATCACGTCACGCACTTCCTGATGCGTGTGATCGGTGCACGCGCACATTGCCTTGGTCTTGGGCGTGGCGGAATAATCGCCGCCCGCGGTCGCCATCAGGAGTTGCTCCACCAGACCGGTGCACGAGCCGCAGGAGGCCGATGCCTTGGTGTGCTTCTTCACTTCGTCCAGCGTGAACAAGCCTTTTTCCTTGATCGCCTTGACGATCGTGCCCTTGCAAACGCCATTGCAGCCACAGACCTCGGCGTCGTCCGGCATCTTCGCCGCCTGACTGAAACCCTCATGACCGACATCGCCCGGACGCCCATGATTGGACTCACCAAACATCAGCGTGTCGCGGATCTCGGCAATGTTCTTGCCCTCGCGGAGCAAACGGAAATACCAGCTGCCGTCAACTGTGTCGCCATACAGGCAGGCGCCCACGAGTTTGTCATCCTTGATCACCAGCTTCTTGTACACGCCACCGATGGGGTCGGACAGCACGATCTCTTCCGTACCCTCGCCGCCCATGAACTCACCGGCAGAGAACAGATCGATGCCGGTCACCTTCAGTTTGGTCGAGGTCACTGAACCCTGATAGCGGCCAATGCCGAAATTCGCCAGATGATTCGCGCAGACCTTGGCCATGTCGAACAGGGGCGCAACCAGTCCGTACGCTGTGCCGCGATGGTTCACGCACTCGCCGACAGCATAAATGCGCGGATCGAAGGTCTGCATCGTGTCATTGACGACGATGCCGCGATTGCAGTGCAAACCGGCCGACTCGGCCAGCGCCGTGTTCGGACGTATGCCAACCGCCATGACCACCAGATCAGCGGGCAGTTCGCTGCCGTCGCTGAAGCGGATGGCTGTCACATGCCCCTGCGCATCACCGATCAGCGCTTGCGTGTTCTTCTCCATCTGGAACACAAGGCCGCGATCTTCCAGTGATTTCTGCAGCATCTTGCCGGCGACCGGATCCAGCTGGCGCTCCATCAGCCAGCCGGGCAAATGCACGACGGTGACGTTCATGCCGCGCAGCTTCAAGCCATTCGCCGCTTCGAGCCCGAGCAGGCCACCGCCGATCACGATGGCGTGTTTTTTTGTTTGCGCGGCCTCGATCATTGCATGGGTGTCTGCGATATCGCGATAGCCGATCACGCCTTTCAACTCCTTGCCGGGTACCGGCAGGATGAACGGATTGGAACCCGTCGCCAACAGCAGGCGGTCATAGTCAACGACCGTGCCATCCTCGGCGGTCACGCGCCGCGCGGCGCGGTCGATCTGCGTGATCTTCTTGCCAAGATGGAGTGTGATGCCATGGTCTTTGTACCAGTCGAGGTCGTTCAGGATGATGTCCTGCACGCTCTGCTCGCCCGCCAGCACAGGAGACAGCAAAATGCGGTTGTAATTGGGATGAGGTTCTGCGCCAAACACCGTGATGTCATAAACGTCCGGCGCGATCTTGATGAGTTCTTCGAGTGTACGTACTCCTGCCATGCCGTTGCCGACCATGACCAACTTCAGCTTCTTCATTAAAGCTCCTGCTTGCTTCGGCTTCGCCATTAAAGCCGTATGGATTGATTCAACCAGCTCATTAGCAAAAGCGATGCCATGTGAATCAACCCTGATCCGCACCATGTTCAACGCTCTGCGACATATAAACGCACCACGAAAGTGCGCAACCGTGAAGATTTCTGCTGACTGCTCAGTCATGCACAGGCTTCGGGCAATCTGCGGGCAAAACGCATGGCATACGGCTTGCTCAATGGCTGGCTCGATTCACTTCTTTCGGCAAAGACGCCATGAAACCTTCCTCGTTCTGGAAAGCGGGGCATGCACCGACGCTGCTCGCATCATTTTTTTACTTCGACCTCAGCTTCATGGTGTGGGTGCTGCTCGGCCCGCTCGCAATACAAATATCGAATGATCTGCAGCTCACCCCGGCACAAAAGGGGCTGATGGTAGCCACACCCTTACTGGCGGGCGCGCTGCTGCGCATCGTGATGGGTGTACTGGTGGATCACCTCAAACCCAAGCGTGCCGGACTGATCGGGCAAGTGATCGTGCTGATCAGCCTGACCTGGGCGTGGCTCGGCCAGCTGAATGATTTTCATGACATGTTGACGCTGGGCGTGCTGCTCGGTGTGGCTGGTTCGGCATTTGCCGTCGCGCTGCCACTGGCCTCGCGCTGGTATCCGCCGGAGCATCAGGGTACAGCTCTCGGTATCGCGGGCGCAGGAAATTCCGGCACGGCCTTCGCCGCGCTGTTCGCGCCCGGACTGGCCATCGCCTTTGGATGGCAGAACGTGTTTGGCTGGTGTCTGATACCACTGGCCGTCGCACTCGTGGTCTATATCGTGTTCGCCAAAGATGCGCCATCGGCGCCCGAGCCCAAGTCTTTGTCCGAGTACCTGAAAGTCTTGCGTGACAAGGACGCCTGGTGGTTCATGTTCTTTTATGCGGTGACCTTCGGTGGTTTCTCGGGCCTCGCTTCCTCGCTGACCATCTACTTCAATACGCAGTATGGATTGGCGCCGGTGACCGCAGGCTACTTCACCGCAGCGTGCGTGTTCGCGGGATCGCTGGTGCGTCCTGTCGGCGGAAGACTGGCGGATCGCCTGGGTGGCATCAAGACGCTCTCTCTCATGTATCTGCTTGCCGCCAGCTTCCTGTTCATCGCCAGCACCGGACTTCAATCGGCGAGTTCTGCAGTGATCGTGTTCGTGCTGGCAATGCTTGCACTGGGCACGGGTAATGGCGCAGTGTTCCAGCTGGTACCGCAACGCTTTCGCAAAGAGATCGGCACGATGACCGGACTGGTCGGCATGGCGGGCGGCATCGGCGGCTTTTATCTGGCGTCGAGCATGGGCTACTCGAAACAACTGACGGGCAGCTATCAGCTGGGGCTGACCCTGTTTGCTTCGCTGGCAGTGCTGGCGCTGATCGGATTGTCGTCGGTGAAAACACGCTGGCGGACAACGTGGGGCAGTGCAGCGCTGACGGCGGCGAAGATTTGAGACACTAGCCAATACCAATGAAAGTCACTGGATCCCGGCCGGCGCCGGGATGACCTGGCAAACAGCACTGGCTCCTGTCAGGTCGCTCCGGCATCAGACGGAATAACATTAAAAAAGCCGTCTGGCCTTAAAATCGTCATCCCGGCGCAGGCCGGGATCCAGCGTCTTCAACCAAGACGCTGCCACTTATGCGCGCACCCCCGATGCCCCTCCAACTCACCGCCGCCCATCACACCGCCACCGGCCTGCGCGAACACAATGAAGATTTCGTCGGCATGGTCACGCCCGGCGAACCGGAGCTCTCGACCAAGGGCATGATCGCGGCAGTAGCGGATGGCGTCTCGGGCAGCGATGGCGGTCGCGAGGCCGCGGAATACACGGTGCGCGGTCTGCTGACGGATTACTACGCCACGCCCGACACCTGGCAAGTCACGCAAGGGCTGGACAAAGTCATCAAGGCGATCAATAGCTGGGTGAACAAGCAGGGCTCAACGCGGGCACAGCGCGGCGGCATGGCCACGACGCTCACCACACTGGTCGTGCGCGGTAATTTCTATTACTTCTCGCACGTTGGCGACTCGCGGCTGTACCGACTGCGCGGCGATGAATTCAAGCGACTGACGACGGATCATGTGTGGGACCACGCCGAGCTCAAGCATGTGCTGACGCGCGCGATCGGACTCGACTCACAGATCGCGATCGATCATGGCATGGGCGAACTGAAAGCGGGCGACATCTTCCTGCTGGCCACCGATGGTGTCTGGGCAGCGCTGCCGGAATATGACCTCAGCTGGCATCTGTCGGAGCTGATCGACGACAAGCGCAGCGCCGAAGGCACGGCCAAGCTGCTCATCGATGCCGCGCTAGCCGCAGGATCACGCGACAATCTGTCCGTCGTGGTCGTGCGCATCGATCAGCTCCCCGAAGAAAACCTGCGTGACGCTTTATCCGGCTCGCAGCAATTGCCCGTCCCGCCAAGACTCAAGCCCGGCCAGACGATCGATGGTTTCGAAGTCGAAGACGTACTGCATGAGTCGATGACAACGCTGCTGTACCGCGTGATCGATGCGCGCCATCAGCGCAAGCTGGTAT
>JACCDY010794201.1_pt1 | contig 37710 bp, 36 predicted proteins | sample 7446391 | NCBI WGS metagenome assembly JACCDY01 (sample SAMN15323451, study PRJNA562643) | freshwater metagenome | isolation source: river surface water | place: USA:Blue River Watershed | collected 2017-08-18 | reverse complement strand
GGATGGTCATGTGCAGCGAACCGGTGATGCGGGCGCCTTTCAGCGGCTGCTTGGCGGCGAATTCTTCGCGGATCGCCATCAGGCCCGGCATTTCGGTTTCGGCGATCTTGATTTCCTTGTTGCCCCAGTCAGCGAGACTGATGTCGGCAACGTGGTAGTCGTGGGTGGTAGCAGATTTGAGTACGGCGCTCATCACGCCCTCCTTTCATTGAAAACGAAAAAAGTAACGTGAGCGCCGTTGCGGTGTTGACTTGCCAAGCCTGGCGGATCAGGAGAACCTGAAAATCCGTCGCAACGCTCCTTGGCAGGCGGCTATTCTAATCCAAATTTGTGTTGCATTGCCTCACGTGGGCCCTGGATGACGATCGTGCAATCAGGGCCAGCGCAGCGACAGCGCCGCCGATCGCGCCATAGACATGCGACTGTGGCACGACTGGCAACGCTGCGGGCATCGCGGTGTTCAACAGTGCCACTGAGAACTGCTGCAATATCAGCGAGCCGGCCGGCCAGTACGCCAGCTTCAGCAACAGCATGCCCAGTGCTGCCGCCGGCAGCCAGCCTTGCCGCCGCAGCCAGCCGAGCACCGCGAACCCGGCCCACCACCCATGCACGACGCCCGATAGCCCGACATACCAGGCGACCGTCGGATTCAGCATGGCCAAACCGGCAATGATGGCCAACGCGCTTGCCAGCAACAGCAGCAGCGCTTCGGCGGGCCGCACCGCCGCGCCCAGCAACTCGATCACCAGCGCCATGCCCGCCAGATTGGCCAACGCATGCCCTGGCCCCAGATGCGCGAAGTGAGCGCTCAGGCCGCGCCACGGCTGGACGTCGCCGAGCAAGCCGAGCACACTGCGCTGCCAGCGCAAGACGGCCACGGCATCCGGCCACAGCATCAGCGCCATGCAAGCAAAGGCGATGGCCGCAAACAAGCGCCACATCGCGTCAGCGCCGGTGCAGGGGATGCAGATGACGTAGCCGATGTCGCCGACGCGTGGCCGCGATGCCTGCTGCAGCCAACAGCAACAAGGTATCGCCCTCCATGCTGCCGCCCCCGCCCCCGCCACCGGTCGGCGCCGCCAGCGACACATTGCCGCTGTCGGCGACATGGATCACCAGTTCGGCCGGCAGGCTGTTGCCGACATCGTCGCTCGCATACCAGGTAAGGCGCCGGGTGCCGACCGGTGACGCAGCGGTCCAGCTGTACAGCCCCGAAGGCGATAGCGTCGCGCCCGATGGCAGGGTGGCGGCGTGATAGGTGATCGCATCGCCATCGGCATCGACAGCCTGCAATTGCACGCTCAGCCGCGCACCGAAATTCACGCCCTGCTCGGCGACAGGCAAGGTCAGCGGCACGCTGTTGACGCGCACGGTGGCGCCGGCGGTGCCGACGGCGCCGGCACTGTCGGTGGCCGCCAGCGTGAAGGCATAGCGGCCACTGGCGGGCGCCGTGAAGCTGGCATTGGCCGTCTGGGTATTCATCAGGCTCAACGGCTGCGGGTTGGCTGCGGCCGCGCTCCATGCATAGCCGGCGATGCTGCGCCCTTGCGGCGGCTGCGCACTGCCCGACAGCGCAACGGTCGCGCCCGGCGACACCACCTGAGCAGGCTGGGCCACCGTGACCACCGGCGACACCGACGACAGCGCGAGCCGTGCATCGAGCAAGCCGGCGCCGCACAGGCCGCTGTTTTCCGACAGCGTGCAAGCGCTGCCGGCTGGCCAGGCGCGTGCCGAATTGCGCAGCAGGGCAATGACTTCGCTGCGCGTCAGCGCAGGGTTGAGCGACAACATCAGCGCGATCGTGCCTGCCACATGCGGCGTGGCCATGCTGGTGCCGCGCTTGTACGCATAGGTATCGGTTTGCGGCGTGGTGAGGCCGCTGTTGCCGAGCGAGTAGACCGGCGGGCCATCGGCGGTCAGGCCCGGATAGCAGGCGTAGGACAAGGTGCCGCAACCACCGCCCGGCGCGCTGAGCGTGACCTCGGGCCCGATGTTCGCGTAGTCGGCGTTGTCGCCATCGATGGCATGCGCAGTGACGGCGACCACACCGCTACAGTTGGCGGGCTGGTTCACCGCATCGTAGCCGCCGTTGCCGGTGGCGACGACGACGATGGCGCCGCGCGCATTGACATCGTTGACGGCGCTCTGGAACGCCGCCGAGCAGCTGCCGGTGCTGCCGAGCGACAGGTTGATCACGCGTGCCGGGTTCGTATTGCGCGGCAAGCCGGCAATGTCGATGCCGGCGGCCCAACGCATCGCGTCGACGATGTCGGAGGTATAGCCGCCGCAGCGGCCCAGCACGCGCAGCGGCAGGATGCGCACATCGGGCGCGACACCGGTGCCATACAAGCCGTTGTTCATCAATGCCGCGACCGTGCCCATCACGTGCGTGCCATGCCAGCTGGAGTCGGAGGCGGCCGACCCGCTGCCGCAGGCGCCGGCCGGCGCATGGTCGCCAGGGTCGGAGGCATCGCTGTCGCGGCCATTGCCGTCAAGCGCGACCGTGGTGCTGCTGATGAAGTCATAGCCGGGCAACATCGCCTGCAGGTCGGGATGCGGACGGTAGCCGGTGTCGATCACGGCGACGGTGACGCTGCCGCTGCCGAGCGTCATGTCCCATGCGCCGGGCAGGTCCGCGCCACCGAGGTTGAGGCCGGACGGCGCGAAGTAATTCCATTGGCCGGGCGAGCCTGCAAAACCCGGATCGTTGGGCGCGATGGATTGGGCCTGCATCAGCAAGTCCGGTTCGGCGGCTTCGACTTCGCCGCTGGCCTTGAGCCGGGCGGCCAGCGCGCGCGCTTCGGCGACGCTGAGCGGCTTGTCCAGTTTCAGCAGGTGCGAACGAGAAGACAGCCGGCGCTCGACCGAGAACGCCGATGTCGCCAGCGCGCTCAGGCGATCGGTGTTCTTGCGTTCGAGTTGTGCATTGAGCTTGCCGCCGCGGGTCGGATGGACGGTGACGATCAATCGTTCGACTGTTTGCTGTGCTGCGCTCGTCTCGGCTGCAGCAGCCTGCGCGGAAGGCTGCGCGGTTCGCAGGCCGGCTTTCAGGTGCGGGGGTGCTGCCGTCGCTCGATGCGGACTCGCCAGCACGGTCGCCAACGCCAGCATCATGATGCATTCCAGCGCGCGCATGATGCGCGACGTGACTGCCACTTCCATGTTCGACTTCCCGTGCTGCAGTGTTGAGGCGCGTCACTGTAGCAGCGAGGAAATCGTTCACTTGCGCGCATTGAGGGGGAAAAGTCATTCAGTTTTTGCGAATGACATTTGCAGAAGACAATGCATCAATGCGCTGCATTGCCAGACCTTCAGTTCTTCAAAAAATCAAAGGCAAAACCGGCGATGCGGGGAACTTATCTTGAAGAGCCCGTGCAAAAGCTCGACAAAAAGGCGGAAAAAAGCGGCGAAAAAAATGCGGCGAAAAAAAACGGACAAGCGCTGCTTGTCCGTTTTTCGTTTGCGACGCCCGCGCGCAAGCGACGGGCTGGCCCGGCCATCCGGTTACAGGCCGGCCGCAGCCTTCAGTGCCGCTGCCTTGTCGGTACGCTCCCAGCTGAATTCCGGCTCTTCGCGACCGAAGTGGCCGTACGCTGCCGACTTGCGATAGATCGGGCGTAGCAGGTCCAGCATCTGCACGATGCCTTTCGGACGCAGGTCGAAGTGCTCGCGCACCAGTTGCTCGATCTTTTCATCGCTGACCTTGCCGGTGCCGAAGGTGGTCACCATCACCGAGGTCGGCTGCGCGATACCGATCGCATACGAGATCTGGATCTGGCACTTGTCAGCCAGGCCGGCAGCGACGATGTTCTTCGCCACATAGCGGCCGGCATAAGCGGCCGAGCGGTCGACCTTGGACGGATCCTTGCCCGAGAACGCACCGCCGCCGTGCGGGGCGGCGCCGCCGTAGGTGTCGACGATGATCTTGCGGCCGGTCAGGCCGCAGTCGCCCTGCGGACCGCCGATCACGAAGCGACCGGTCGGGTTGATCAGGTAGCGGGTGTTCTGCAGCCACTCGGCCGGCACCACCGGCTTGATGATCTGCTCGATCGCCGCTTCTTCGATTTGCTTGTGCTCCATTTCCGGTGCATGCTGGGTCGACAGCACGATGGTGTCGATCGCGACCGGCTTGCCGTTGACGTACTTCAGCGTGACCTGCGACTTCGCATCCGGGCGCAGCCAGGGCAGGCGGCCATCCTTGCGCAATTGTGACTGACGCTCGACGATGCGGTGCGCGTAGTAGATCGCGGCCGGCATCAGCTCCGGGGTCTCGTTGCAGGCGTAGCCGAACATCAGGCCTTGGTCGCCGGCGCCCTGGTCAAGGTCGATGCCCTTGCCTTCGTCGACACCCTGCGCGATGTCAGGCGACTGCTTGTCATAGCAGACCATGACGGCGCAGCCCTTGTAGTCGATGCCGAAGTCGGTGTTGTCGTAACCGATACCCTTCAGGGTGTCGCGTGCGACCTTGATGTAGTCCACGTTCGCGGTGGTCGTGATCTCGCCGGCCAGCACCACCAGACCCGTGTTGCACAGGGTCTCGGCGGCGACGCGCGCGCGCGGATCCTGCTCGAGGATGGCGTCAAGGATGGCGTCGGAGACCTGGTCGGCGACTTTGTCCGGATGGCCTTCGGACACCGACTCGGAGGTGAAGAGGTATTCGTTTGACATGCAAGCTCCCTAAAAAGATTGTTGACGTCGTGTCGCGGTCAACCCAGTGAGCCTGCGACGCTTTAGCGAGATTTGTAGACCGCCTCGCAAGTTGTCTGTTAACTCGGCGGTGATTGCTCGTGCTATTTTACGCAACTTGCTTCATTTCAGCAAAATTCAACGCCATCTCCCCGATTTCAAGCCCGTACCTGCCTGATGCTGCTGCGCCTGTTCCGCTTCCTGTCGATGTTCCCGCTGCCTTTGCTGCACAAGCTCGGTGCCGCGGCGGGCTGGCTGGTCTACCTGCTGTCGCCAACCTACCGCCGTCGCATGAAGGAGAACCTGCAACGTGGCGGCTATCCGCAGCTGCTGTCGCAAGCGATCGTCGAAGCTGGCAAGAATGTGCTGGAACTGCCTTTCATCTGGTGCGCGCCACCCGAGCGGGTGCTGCAGGCGGCCACCCTGCATGACTGGGAGGTCGCGCAGGCAGCGCTCGACGCGGGCCAGGGCGTGATCTTCCTGACGCCGCACCTGGGCTGTTTCGAGATCATCGCGCAGGCGATCGCGAGCCGCGCGCCGCTGACGGCGCTGTATCGGCCGCCGAAGAAGGCCGCGCTGCGCCCGCTGCTGGAGCAGGCGCGCGCCCGCGGCGGCCTGTCGCTGGCGCCGGCGAATCTTGCGGGTGTGCGCACGCTGATCAAGACGCTGCGCAGCGGCGGCGCCATCGGCCTGCTGCCGGACCAAGTGCCGCAATTCGGCGAAGGCGTGTGGACTCCCTTCTTCGGACGTCCCGCCTACACGATGACGCTGCCGGCCAAGCTGCACCAGATGAGCGGTGCGCCGCTGGTGCTGTCGTATGCGGAAAGGCTGCCCGGCGGGCAGGGCTTCGCGGTGCACTTCGTGCGCTTCGTCGGCAAGCTTGAAGGCAGCCCCGAACAACAGGCGCGGGCGATCAATGTCGCGATGGAGTCGCTGGTCGCGCGCTGCCCTGCGCAGTACTTCTGGAGTTACAACCGCTACAAGGGCACGCCCGTATCACCGCCCTCGACGGAGGCGGCATGAGAGCGCTGCTGGGGCTGATGTGGCTGCTGCACTGGTTACCGCTGCCGGTGCTGGGGCGCATCGGCAAAGGCGTGGGTTCACTGCTGTTCCGGGTCATGGGAAGCCGGCGCCGCATCGCGCTCCGCAACCTCGAACTGTGCCTGCCCGAATTGCCTTCAGAAGAACGGCGCCGCATCGCGCTCGAACATTTCCAGTGCTATGCGCGCAGCGTGCTGGAGCGTGCCATCCTGTGGTGGGCGCCGCAAGCGCGGCTGCGCCGGCTGATCCAGGTCGAGCCGGCCGTACCAACGGCGCTGGCAGCCGAGCGGCCAACGATCTTCCTGTGCCCGCATTTCGTCTGCCTCGAAGTGGCCGGCGTGGCCATCACCATGGACGGGCCGGCATGCTCGATTTACTCACGCCAGCGCAACCGTGTGTTCGACGAAGCATTGCGGAAGGGGAGGCTGCGCTTCACGCCCGACGAACGCAACCTGATGTCGCGCGATGCCGGCATCAAGCCCATCATTCGCGCGATGCGTGGCGGCCGTCCGTTCCTGATGCTGCCCGACATGGACTTCGGCCCGCGTGAATCGATCTTCGTACCTTTCTTCGGCGTGCCCGCTGCCACGCTGACGGCGCCGGCGCGGCTGGCACTGGCCACGGAAGGGCAAGTGATTCCGGTGGTCACGCGCTTCTTGCCAGATTACCAGGGCTGGCGCGTCACCTTCCACCCGCCATGGGACGACTATCCGGGCGAGGACATCGAGGCGGCAACGCGCCGCATGAACGCCTTCATCGAGGAGCGCATACGCGAGGCACCGGCTGAATACTTCTGGTCGCACAAGCGATTCAAGACCCGCCCGGACGGCGTGCCATCGGTATACGACTGAGCGCACCGGATGCGTGTACGATAGCTCTTACTCATCGCATGACACCCGCCGACACTGGCCGCTTGCCCTGCAAGGCGCCAAATCCCGATTGAACCATTCGACCCACTATCCCTGACAGCATGAAACTGAAGTTCACCAAGATGCATGGCGCCGGCAATGACTTCATCGTCATCGACGCGATCAACCAGCAAGTCAACCTGTCGGCAGAGCAGTGGCAGCGCCTCGCCGATCGCCGCTTCGGCATCGGCGCCGACCAGATCCTGGTCGTCGAGAGGCCAAGCGGACAGGATATCGATTTCCGCTATCGCATCTTCAACGCTGACGGCGGGGAGGTCGAGCAATGCGGGAATGGTGCGCGCGCCTTCGTGAAATTCGTCGTCGACAAGGGACTGACCGAGCAGCGCGAGATTCGCGTCGAGACCATGTCAGGCGTGATCGCGCCCCGCCTCGAAGATGATGGCCGCATCACCGTCAACATGGGTGCGCCGATTTTTGCGACCGAGCGCGTGCCGTTTGACGGGAAGGGGCTGCAGTCGCGCGCCGTCGGCAGCACTGAATTGTGGCCGCTGGACATCCATGGCAAAACCGTGGAATTTGCGGTGGTCTCAATGGGCAATCCGCATGCCGTGCAAGTGGTGGCCGATGTCGACACGGCACCCGTTGCCGAGGACGGACCAGCGATCGAGCACCATCCTCGCTTTCCCAAGCGCGTGAATGCCGGCTTCATGCAAGTCGTGAATCGCCATCGGATCAATTTGCGCGTCTTCGAGCGCGGTGCCGGCGAGACTCTGGCGTGCGGCACGGGTGCTTGCGCGGCCGTGGTCGCCGGCATTTCGCAAGGTTTGCTGGATTCGCCGGTGGCAGTTGCCACCCGTGGCGGCGATCTGTCGATTGCGTGGGACGGCGACCATGCGCCGGTGATGCTGACCGGCCCTGCGGTCAGCGTATTTGAAGGCAGCGTCGAGATCTGATCGTGGTTGGCGCCTTGATGCGCCAAAGTGCTTGCCAACTCACTGGCGGGGCGTGCGTTGCAGCGCACTACGCTCGGCAGGCGCATGCCGATGCATCATCAGGTTTCGGAAGCGGTACAAGCGCTGACGGTAATTCCCCTCGGGACCATGCTCGCCCTTGCCGTCGACGACGTCAAACATGCGCGCCGCGCGATCCAGCGCCTGCCGCTGGTCCCCGCTGAGTATCTGTATCAGCCGGCGACGGCTGCGCGGATGAGTCGCGCGTATGTCGACTTCGAGGCAGTGACCATGGTCGGCTGCCTCGACATCGATCAGCAAAGCTTCGGCGCGCGTCAGGCCGAACCAGTAGCCCAATTCGATACGTGCGGCCAGAAAAGGGTACTGGTTGCTGAGTTCGCGATCGAAACTGTCGCGCGCTTGGTAAGCCCAGTCGGCCTTGCGCACCGGCGGCGCTATCTTGTCGAGCAATGCTCTGGCTTCCTTGTTTCCCTGCCCCACCGCCTTTTGCAGCCAGTAGATAGCGCGAATATCCGCACCCGGCTCGATGCGACGCGCTCGCCAGGCGACCAGCCCCAATTCGAGCTGCGCCTGCTCATGGCCGGCCACGGCCGCTGACTCCAGATAGCGCCGAGCCTCGGTGACACTGCGGCGCGAAAATTCAGGTTTCAGGTAAATGCGCGACATCGCATACCACGCGACCGCAGAACCTTGTTCGGCAGACAGCTGCAGCCAGCGCAACGCTTTCTTGTAATGTGCGACGCCCGGCACGCTGTTCAACCGCACACCCCGTTCATCCATGCGTGCGATCCACAATCCGTACGCCTGTTGCGCATCTCCCGCGCCCCCTTCAGCGGCGATGCGCAGGTAGCGCTCGATCAGCCGTGTATTCGGATCAGCGTTCAATAGCAAGGCCTGCGCGACGCGCCCGAGCAGCACCAGTTCGTGGCCAACATACGGGCGGCGACGGGCAGGATTGCCTGCGTTGCGCCGGTCGAGTTCTTGCGTCATCGGCACGGCCCAGAACAGGAACTTCAGATAATCCTGCCGTGCCCAGCAATAATCGGCCAGCGTACGCTGAGCATCGAGCACGCCGTTTCGCGCAGCCTTGGTCGTCCAGTCCAGTGCCTGTTCGATGCGCAGGCGTGACTGCGGGGATGGATCCATGGCGGCCGGTTGTGCGGCGATTTCGCGCATGCCCAACTGCTGCGCATACAACCACTGCGCGTCAGAAATGCCTGCCTCGGCTGCCGCCTTGAGCGCCCGCAGGGACTTTTGGCGCAAGGTCGAATCAGCGCGCGCCCAGCTGTTGAACACCAACATCGCCAGCACCAGGCCGGCGCGTGCCGATCCCTCCTCGAATGCGCGTTCGTACCAGAAGGCCACGCGCAACGGGTCGCTGGCCTGTTGCGCGATGGCGAAAGGGATGTGTTCGCCAATCAGCATCCATGCATCTTGCTGGTTCTGTTCTGCGGCCTTTTCAAGCCAGTGCAATGCCGTCGGATGGCTTTGCGGCAAGCTGACGCTGCCAAACAAATAGCGCTTTCCCAGCGCAAGCTGAGCCGGGCCTTGTCCGGCGCGCGCAGCACGAATGATCAGCAATTCCTCACGATTGGCCATGGGCAGGAAGCAAAAAGTAGAGTCGGGGTTATCAAAAGTGAAGATTCCGGCTGCACTGGTTCCACCGTGGTATCGCCTGCGCGACAGGGTGCCAATAAAACAACATGCCATGCAGATTGCCCATGCATTCCCAAAACGGCGTTTTGCAGCGTCGCCGATCTTCGAAAAATTTCCATTTTAGAAATTAAGGTTTCTCAATCCGATACACGCGGATCGCTTGAAAAACCTTGATTTGGGGATGGAAAAACATGAAGAAGTCTTTTGTTGCACTGGCGCTGGCTGGTGCTTTCAGCGGTGCCGTCCATGCGCAGTCGGCGATCGAGATTTATGGCGTAGTCGACATGGGTTTTTCGCGCGAGACGGGCACCGTCACCGGCCTCACACGCACCCCTGCCGGCGCCACCACACCGGTGGCGGTGAATCCGAGCGGCAATAACATTGCCAGTGGCGTGCAGTCCGGCACTCGCCTTGGCTTCAAGGGAACCGAAGACCTCGGCGGCGGGCTCAAAGGCCTGTTCGTGCTCGAGACCGGCATCGCGGCCGACCGCGGCGGCTTCAACCAGGGCGGCCTCGCATTTGGCCGCCAGACCTTCGTGGGACTGCAAGGGGATTTCGGCACTGTCTCGCTGGGTCGCCAGTACACGCCTTACTTCCTGACCCTGGCGGGTATTGCGGATCCTTTTGCCGCGGGACTGGCTGGGGCGGCGCAAAACCTGATGCTGGCACCACAATCCGCGCGCCCGAATCAAGGCGTACGCATGGACAACACCGTCAAGTACACGACGCCGCTGTTCGCCGGCATCAGTGGCGAACTCGCCTATGGATTCGGTGAGGTCACAGGCAGCAATGCGGATGGCCGCGTTCTTGGCGCATCCGTGTCATACAAAGTCAAACCGCTTGCCGTTGGCATCGCTTACTACCGTGCCAATAACGTTCCGAGTCTGGCTGCCCCTGCGCGCGATGCCACATCGAGCATACTGCTGACCGCGAACTGGGATTTCGGCGTCGCCAAAATCCATGCGGCCTACGCGGACAGCGATGAATTCGCCAATCGCAAGACGCGTGACTATCTGATTGGCGCGAGCCTGCCATTCGGCCCGCACACCGTCATGCTGTCGTATATCTGGAAGGATGATCGCAGCGCATTGAATCGCGATGCCAATCTCGCAGCCATCGGCTACACCTATGCATTATCAAAACGCACAAACCTGTACGCGTCCTATGGCCGAATGGATGACAAGCGTGGCGCCACCTTCACCGTCGGGAACAACTCGGAACTCGGAACCGGTGACAAGGCCTTCAACATCGGCATTCGTCACATGTTCTGAATGCCGCGGGCGACTGGCCCGCAAAGGATTCGGCGCCTGCCCAGATTGTCTGGCAGGCGCCGGATAGGCCGGCAGCTTCATGGTCAACGGCCTGCAGAGTCATCTGCGAATAATCTCCTCTCTTGCATGGCGCCTTCGGGTGCCATCTTTTTTTGTGCGCGCGAAGTTCGCTGGTCATGGCTGGTCCCGGCTAAAATTCGGTCTATCTTTCATTTCTGCTCGCCGACCTGACAATGACCAAGCTGCCTGACGCCAATGCTGTTGCGCTCTTCCTCGAGGAATATCCTGACTTCTTCGAACAGAACCCTGATCTCATCGCCGGCCTCCGGCTGACGACGACACTCGGTGGCCGCACCGTGTCGCTGCAGGAGCGTCAGGTCGAAGTCATGCGCGAAAAAATCCGCCAGCTGGAACTGAAGCTGGCCAACCTGACTCGCATTGCCGGCAATAACGACACGATCATCAGCAATTTCCACCAGTGGATCCTGCGCCTGCTGGTCGAGCGCAATGCTGATAGCTTGCCGGACGCGCTGATTCAGGCAATGAAAGATAGCTTCCATGTGCCGGCTGCCACGTTGCGGCTGTGGGACCTGTCCGAGCACCATGACGGCGCATGGTTTGCGGAAGGGGACGTTGCCGCTGCACGCGTCTGGGCCGATGAACAAGCGGCCCCTTGCTGCGGACCCGCTGCGGGCAATCCTGGCGTCGAGTGGCTGGATGATGCCGCCAGCATGCAATCGGTTGCCTTGGTCCCGCTGCGCAAGGCCGGCAGCGACAAAAGCTTTGGCTTGCTGGTGCTGGGCTCGCCGGATGCACAACGCTTCTCGAGCGAACTCGCGACAGACTTCCTCGCCCGCATCGGCGAAGCCGCCAGCGCCAGCCTGCAAGGCCTGGCTGCCTGATATCGTGGGCACCACTGGCCTGCCAGCTGACGTCAACGCCTACCTGCTGCATCTGGAGGTGCAGCGCAAGCTCTCCAGCCACACGCTGGACAACTACCGGCGCGACCTGCAACAGCTGCTGTCGCTGATGCAGGAACGGCCGGGACCGCAGTTCGACCAGCTGACTCAGTTCGACATCCGCCGCTTTGCCAGCCAGCTGCATGCGCGCGGACTGTCGGCCAGCTCCATCGGCCGAAAGCTGTCGGCATGGCGCGGTCTGTTCAGCTGGCTCGCGCAGCAGCGCCCACTGGCCGCCAATCCAGTCGATGGCGTGAAGCCGCCAAAGCGTGCCAAAACCCTGCCCAAGGCGCTGGGCGTGGATGATGCGGTCAAGCTTGTGTCGTCCGATGTCACCGTCAGGGATGACGATGTCGCAGGCAGCCTGTGCAACAAGGCCATGTTCGAGCTGCTGTATTCGAGCGGCCTGCGAGTTTCCGAACTCACCAGCCTCGATCTGCAATACGTGCGTGACGTGTCCCATGAATCGCTAGGCTGGCTCGACCTCGAGGCCGGCGAAGTCACCGTCACCGGCAAGGGCAGCAAGCGGCGTACCGTGCCGGTCGGCAGTTCGGCCATGGCAGCGCTGAAGGCCTGGCTCGCGGTACGCGCGGCGCCGCCAGCGTCTGAGGACAAGGGCGAGGCCAAGGCGAACGCTTCGTCCGAGTCTGGAGACGAACACGCGTTGTTCCTGTCGGCGCGCGGGCGTCGCATCACGCCACGCGCAGTGCAATCGCGCATCAAGGCACACGCGCAGTCGCTGGGCATCGCGGCTGACGTGCATCCGCACATGCTGCGGCATTCGTTCGCATCGCATCTGCTGCAATCATCGGGCGACTTGCGGGCCGTGCAGGAAATGCTGGGACATGCGTCGATCGCCTCGACCCAGGTTTACACGGCCCTGGATTTCCAGCGACTGGCGCAGGTATATGATGCCGCCCATCCGCGCGCCAAAAAAAAGGATGAGCGCGGCTGACCTTCAGCCGCGATGCAGCCTGAAGCGCTGGCGGCGCTACAGCGCCAAGCCGCCGCCGGTCGTGAAACGAGCGCGCTTCCGGCGCACACCAGCGCCAATCACTTTCCGTCCCCTTGTCGTATGGCTCGTGCGGGCTTACGATCCGCCTAGAAACACTGTCGAAACTTCCTACCGATGTCACTGATCCCCGCCACCATACTCACCGGCTTCCTCGGCGCCGGCAAGACCACGCTGCTCAATCGCATCCTGCATGAGGCGCATGGCCAGAAGATTGCCGTGATCGAAAACGAATTCGGCGAAGAAAACATCGACAACGAGATCCTGGTCCAGGACAGCAATGAGCAAATCGTCGAGATGAGCAATGGCTGCGTCTGCTGCACGGTGCGCGGCGACCTGATCGCTGCGCTATCGCAGTTGGCGCAAAAGCGACGCGACGGCCAATTGCATTTCGACCGCGTGGTGATCGAGACCACGGGGTTGGCCAATCCGGGGCCGGTCGCGCAAACATTCTTCATGGACGACGATGTCGCCACTTCCTATCTGCTGGATGGCGTCATCACGGTGGTCGATGCCAGCCATGCGATGCAGCAACTGGATCAGTTCGAAGAAGCGCAGCGGCAGGTCGGCTTCGCGGATCGCATGCTGTTATCCAAGACCGACCTGGTCACGCCGCAGCAAGTGGCGGCACTGGAGACGCGGCTCAAGCGCATGAATCCGCGCGCACCAATTGCGAGCGTCGACTTCGGCAAGGTCGCGATCGCCGAGATCTTCGACATACGCGGCTTCAACCTGAACGACAAGCTGGAAATCGATCCCGATTTCCTGAAGGCTGACGAGCATGAGCACCACGATTGTGACGAGCATTGCGCGCACGATCACGGGCATGACCACGGCCACCATCATCACGGCCATCACCAGGGCCACGGGCAGGGTGGCCATACGGACCGGATCGCCGCCTTCGTATTCCGCAGCGACCGCGCATTCGACCCGCCGCGCCTCGAAGAATTCGTGGGTAGCCTGGTGCAGGTTTACGGTCCGCGCATGCTGCGCTACAAGGGCGTATTGTGGCTGTCAGGGGCGACCCGGCGGGTGATTTTCCAGGGCGTGCACCAGACCATGGGCAGCGATCTGGGGGCACCCTGGGGCGAGAATGAAGCGCGCGGCAGCAAGATTGTTTTCATCGGGCAGGACTTGCCGAAACAAGTGTTTATCGACGGATTGATGCAGTGTCTGGTATAAAGTTGAAAACCTTTACCGGTGGCGTATGACCTTCCCGTTGCGAAAGTCCTTAAAAATCATGCAAAGCTTGTCGAGCGGGGCGACAATGCGATTACAATAGCCGCCGGTTTCAGCCGGGCACCCTTTCACGAGGGAAGCTTCATGCCCGGAACCACGACCGGCAGCGCCTGCGCGGCAGCAAGAATTTGGCAGGTACTCCGGGTTAAATTCATCGTTTCGTAGTGACGAAAGCAAGCGACGTGGCAACCAATACAAAAAGCTCGAAAGCATCCGCAGGGGCACTGCTCACCGAAGAGCAGATCCTGGCCATGGGTGAGAAGGACTACATGAACGCAGCGCAGCTGGCGTTCTTCAAGGCACGCCTTCAGCAGCTCGAAAAAGACCTGCTGCGCAATGCGGGCGAGACCACCGAGCACCTGCGCGAGACCGTGCTCGTGCCGGATCCCGCAGACCGCGCGACCATCGAAGAAGAGCACGCACTTGAATTGCGCACCCGCGACCGCGAGCGCAAGCTGCTGAAGAAAGTGCAGCAGTCGCTGCAGTCGATCGAGTCGGGCGACTATGGCTGGTGCGAAGAGACTGGCGAGCCGATCGGCATCCCTCGCCTGCTCGCGCGTCCGACCGCGACACTGTCGCTTGAGGCGCAGCAGCGCCGCGAACTTAAGCAAAAGCTGTACGGCGACTGAACTTTATCCGGCTGCACGCTGCAGCACGCTGCCCGCCACGACCCCGCGCACCGCGCGGGGTTTGCTTTTGCGGCACCGCCTTTTGCGTTAAGATCGTTGACTGAAAGTCCAGACCGCGCATGATCCCGACCATCACCACTCGTACCGGCACGACCGCCAGCCATCGCAGGCTGCGGCATCGCGCGTTTGCGAGCGCGATGCTGGTGCTGTGCCTGCTGGTTGCGCAATGGGTCGGCTATGCGCATGCGATCGCACACTGGCACGGACAGGACATGGGCGCCGCTCACCTGCAACAGTCCGAGCGCATTGCTGCCAGTCCTGTCTTCGACCACCAGAAAGCCTCAGGTGCGTGTGCCGCGCTCGACGCGGCGACACTGGGCGCAGGCCTGTGCAGTAGCAGCTTCGCGCTGCCCGCAGTGCACGTACCACAACGGCCGCCCGTCGCGCAGGACACACAACGCTGGCTGCCGGCGTTTTCCCCCTTCTTTCCCACGCGCGCACCGCCGCTGAACGCCTGAAGCTTTGCAGGTGGCTGCGTGACCATGGGCGTCCGCAGCCGGCGTTCAATCCAGGCTGGAGTGCTTCATGATCCTGAAGAAGTCCACGCTGGCGCATGCCGTCTTTGGCGCGCTGGCCTTCGTTAATGCTTCCGCACAGGAAGCCAGCAAGACCCTGTCACCCGTCATCGTCACCGCCGACCCGCTGCGTGCCAGCGAAGATGCGATGATCCTGGCGCCGGCCAAGGTGCTGTCCGGCGATGAACTGCGCAACAAGGCGGCGCTGTCGCTGGGCGATACGCTGGGCGGCGAGCTGGGCGTGCAAGGGTCCGGCTTCAGCGCCGCAAGCTCGCGACCGGTGATCCGTGGCCTCGACGGGCCTCGCATCAAGGTGTTGGAAAACGGCATGGGCGGTGGTGATCTGTCTGCGATCTCGAACGACCATGCGGTCGGCTCCAGCATCATGACGGCACGCCAGATCGAGATCCTGCGCGGGCCAGCGTCGCTGGCTTACGGCTCGGGCGCGATCGGAGGGCTGGTGAATATCGTCAACGACCGCATCCCCAGTGAACTTTCCACTCAACCCACCGGCGAAGCCGAGCTGCGCGTCGGCAGCGTCGATCGCAGCGGCGGACTGGGATTCTCGGCCGAACGCTCGGCCGGCAACATCGGCCTGCATGTCGATGGCAGTTATACCGATGCCGGCGACTACCGCATCCCCGGCGCCGCCAATGTGATCGATGGGAGCGGCGACCGCGGCAAGCTGTCCTTCAGCGGCCAGCGTGAAAGCAATCTGGGCGTCGGCGCAGCGCTGATGCAGGACTGGGGCCGCATTGGTGCCTCACTATCGCAGCTCGACAAGCATTACGGCGTGCATGGCAAGGATGAAAATTCCACCATCGACCTGGCGCGCACGCGCTTTGACATCGACAGCCTGTTCAAGTCACCACTCGAAGGCTTCGACAGCCTGGCCTTCAAGTTCGGCTATACCGACTACCAGCACACCGAATTCGACAACGGCACCGACCCCAGCGTGCGCTTCACCAACAAAACGGCTGACGCCCGTTGGGAGCTCGCGCATCAGCCGGTCGCAGGCTGGCGCGGCAAGCTGGGGGTGCAAGCCGAAGACGCCGAAACGCTGGCAGCGAGTCTGACCGGCGGCAGCGCGACCGTGCCACGCACGCGCTCGCGGATGCTGGCGACCTTCCTGGTCGAAGAGCGCGATTTCGGCGCATGGCGCATCAATGCGGGGGCGCGCTATGAACACGCGTCGCGCGATCCGGACGATGCCACCGCGCGCAAGTTCAGCCTGGGCTCGGCGTCGCTCGGCGCATTGTGGACCTTCCGCCAAGGGTATGGCCTGGGCGCGACGCTGTCGCTGGCACAGCGAGCACCGACGGCCGAAGAGCTGTACTCGAATGGCGAGCATCACCCGACCGAGTCCTTTGATCGCGGCAACCCCAACCTGAAGAGCGAGACGTCGCGCAATGTGGAATTGTCATTGCAAAAATCCGACGACGACTTGCGCTGGAAAGCCAACGCCTATCGCAACCGCATCAACAACTTCATTTACGGCAGCATCAGTACCGGCACGCACGGGCTGGACTTCGACCGCGACTTCGCGCAAGCCGATGCGACGGTGCAGGGTATCGAGGCCGAAGTCGCTTACCGTCGGAACCAGCCCGGGCTGTCGGGTCGCGTCTTTGTCGATACCTCGCGCGGCACGCTCGACGGCATCGGTAATCTGCCGCTGCAACCGGCATCCCGTATCGGCCTCTCGCTAGGCTATCGCCAGGGGCCGTGGCAATCTTCGCTGTCGGTCTTGCATGCGAATGCGCACACCCGGATTGCGTCGGCCAGCGTTTCGCAAGAGACTGCGACGTCCGCCTATACCCAACTGGATGCCAGCCTCAGCTATGTGCAGCGCTACGGCACGACCGATCTGACCTGGTTCCTGCTGGCGCGCAATCTGCTCAATGAAGACATCCGCTTATCGACATCTCTGTTGAAAGATTATGTGCCCCAGCCAGGGCGCAACTTCATCGTGGGCGTGCGCACACGCTTTTGATCCGGTCGCAGCAACTGGCGGGCATCGATGCCCTGTCGCCCGCCCCGTTCGCCCCCGCTTCCTGCCGCCTACCCCGCCGCTGGTCCGTCTTTACGAGAGCACGGTAAGGATGCGCTGCACGGTGTCGGTCACATGCAACAGGCGATGTGATCGGCACCGCAATGGGCGCCGCATTGGCGATGGCACTTGCCACGCGCTTTGACGGGGCGCGTGTCGCTGGTTGTAATGACCTCTGCGCATTGCTATCCACTCCTCCCGTGAAATTTCTCGACCTGCTCAACAAGCCTGTGCGTTTTCGACTGCGATCCCTCCACCGCAATCCGGCGGCCAAGGACAGGATCCCCATTGCCGACCTGGCGCCGGCACACCGCGCCAGCACCCATACTGCTCCGGATGGGGATAGGGATGCCGTTGACGCCGCCGAGCCGTCACCTCTGGCCGCGACCCAAGCGGCGAGGCAGGCCGGCACTGCCGATTCAATGCTGTCCCAGCATATGGACGAAGCTGCGCTGCTGTTTGCGACCGCGCAGCCCGATGCCGCCATCCGGGTACTCAGCAAGGCACTGGGCGCAGCGCAGCCTGGCCCTACCGAACGGGAACGTCGAGCCTGGTACATGCTGCTGGAGCTGCATGAAGCGCTCAGCCAGCGCGCCGCCTTCGACGGCGCCGCGCTGGCCTATGCGCAACGCTTCGAAACCTCGCCACCGCAATGGCGATCGCCCGTGCCCGCGCCAAAGATGATCGCGCAAGAACACGCTGCCAACGCGAGGCTGGTACTCGCGCTGCGCGATCGGCTCGATGCCGGCGCACAGGCAAGCTTCGCGCAATGGCGGCAGCGCAGTGCGGCGGCAACGCGGGTCACGCTGGATCTGGCGTCCGTGACCGCCGTCGAGCTCGACGGCTGCCGACGACTGCTGGCCTTGCTCGCCGACTGGCAGCAGCGTGGCCTGCGCGTCGAGCTGCGTCCGTGTGACACGCTGCTGGCAATGCTGCGCGAACGGATCCAGTCCGGACGGCGCGATGAAGATGATGCCGGATGGCGATTGCTGATCGAATTGCTGCGCTTGGCGGGGGACGTCGAGCGCTATGAAGATGCCTGCCTGGCGTACAGCCTGACGTATGAAATGTCGCCTCCTGCCGCGCCGCCACCCGTGATCAACGATCACGACCTGTTTTCTGCAAACCGGTCCCAAGGCGGCGCGCCGGCAAGCCGCCATCCGCCAGTGACGCAGGGTGTGCCGTCGAGTGCTGCATTCCGATTGCCGGAAATCATTGCCTTGCCGATCGACGCTTTGCTCATCGCGCTGCGCGTCCATGCGCCACAGCAGGACGAGAACCCGGTGCTGGCACTCGATGCGAGCTGCCTGCAACGCATCGACTTCCATGCCGCAGCCCCCTTGCAGTCCGCCATGACCGAACTCGCAGCTGGCAAACCGGTAGAATGGCAGGGAGTTTCTTTCCTCGTGTCGACGCTGCTGCAACTGACCAGCAGCAGTACGATGCCGGGGATCATCAACCGCAAGCCCTGACATTCGTCGCGTGGCCAGCTGCTGGCCAGCGGCGCCGCCAATGCGGGCTGCCCTGCATTTCTGGATACGCATGGAACAATTCCACGGCACCACCATACTTTCCGTCCGTCGCGGCAACGTAGTTGCGCTTGGCGGCGACGGCCAGGTCACGCTCGGCAACGTCGTGATGAAAGGCACGGCACGCAAAGTGCGCAAGCTGTTTCACGGCAAAGTGCTCGCCGGCTTCGCTGGCGGCACCGCTGATGCCTTTACCCTGATCGAGCGCTTCGAAGCCAAGCTCGAGACCCATCAGGGCAATCTGATGCGCGCGTCGGTCGAGCTGGCCAAGGACTGGCGCACCGACCGCATGCTGCGCCGCCTCGAAGCCATGCTGCTGGTGGCCGACCGCGAATCGACGCTGGTCATCACCGGCAACGGCGATGTGCTGGAGCCCGAGCAGGGCATAGGTGCGATCGGCTCCGGCGGCAGCTATGCGCAAGCCGCCGCCAAGGCGCTGTACGAGAACACCGAGCTGACACCGGAAGCCATCGTGAAGAAGGCGCTCACGATTGCCGGCGAGCTCTGCATCTACACCAACCTGTCGCATACGATAGAAACGCTCTGAACACACGACGCATCATGAACCTGACTCCGCAACAAATCGTCGCCGAACTCGACAAGCACGTGGTCGGCCAGGCCCGCGCCAAGCGCGCCGTCGCCATCGCACTGCGCAACCGCTGGCGTCGCCAGCAGGTGCCGGATCCGCTGCGCCACGAGATCACGCCGAAGAACATCCTGATGATCGGCCCGACCGGCGTCGGCAAGACCGAGATCGCGCGCCGCCTCGCCAGGCTGGCGGATGCGCCCTTCATCAAGATCGAAGCCACCAAGTTCACCGAGGTCGGCTATGTCGGCCGCGATGTCGACACCATCATCCGCGACCTGGCCGAGATCGGCGTCAAGCAGACCCGCGAGAGCGCGATGCGCGAGGTGCGCGCGCAAGCTGAAGATGCGGCCGAGGAGCGCATTCTCGACGTGTTGCTGCCGCCGGCGCGCGACTTCGGTTTCTCGGCGAGCGCGCCGGCCGAAGACAAGAGTACCAATGCCACGCGCCAGACCTTCCGCAAGCGCCTGCGCGAAGGCGGCCTCGACGACAAGGAAATCGAACTCGACGTCGCCGAACCACGCGCGCAGATGGAAATCATGGCACCACCCGGCATGGAAGAAATGACCGAGCAGATCAAGTCCATGTTCGCGGGGCTCGGCGCCAACCGCAAGCAATCGCGCAAGCTGAAGATCGGTGAAGCGATGAAGCTGCTGGTCGAAGAAGAAGCCGCGCGGCTGGTGAATGAAGAAGAAATCCGTCAGCGAGCGATCCGCAACATCGAGCAGAATGGCATCGTCTTCCTCGACGAAATCGACAAGATTGCGTCGCGCTCGAACACGCAGGGCGCCGATGTGTCGCGTGCCGGCGTGCAGCGTGACTTGCTGCCGCTGGTCGAAGGCACGACGGTCAACACCAAGTACGGCATGCTCAAGACAGACCATATCCTGTTCATCGCCTCCGGCGCCTTCCATCTGGCCAAGCCTTCGGACTTGATCCCGGAATTGCAGGGCCGCTTCCCGATTCGCGTCGAACTGGAATCGCTGGCGATCGCTGATTTCGAGCGCATCCTGACCGCGACCGATGCCTGCCTGACGCGCCAGTACGAGGCACTGCTGGCGACCGAAAACGTGCGGCTCAGTTTCACTGCCGACGGCATCCGCCGGCTGGCCGAGATCGCGTATTCGGTGAATGAAAAGACCGAGAACATCGGCGCACGGCGCCTGTACACCGTGATGGAAAAGCTTCTGGAAGAAGTGTCGTTCGGCGCCGGCACGCAAGAACCGCAGGCTGTCGAGGTCGATGCCGCCTATGTCGATGACAAGCTCGGCGCACTGGCCGTGAACGAAGACTTGTCGCGCTATGTGCTGTAAACACAGGGCGCAGCGAGCTTGCTCCCGAGCGCTACACAGGTGAAGCGCTGCACGCACTGGCGGTGTTTCGTCGACGCCGCACTGTATGTCGCCGGGCTGGCACGCTCAATCGCTTTGATAGCGGGGCCGGCGCAGGTTGCGCCCCGTGCGGCGGCTCTGTTGCTGCGCCGGCTCGGCGCCCGCTGCCGAACTTCCTAAGCTGCTTGGCCCGGCGGCCTGTGGCATCATTTGCTGGGCTTGCAGCTGGGATTGCGGCTGTCCTTGCGATGGCACTTGCGGCTGCACCGGTTGCACCTGCGGTGAGGGTTGCGATGGCAAACCCTGTTCCGGCATCGTCCTGAGGGTCGTGCCACCTGCGCTGCCTTCCTGTGCCGCGAAAGCGGGCAAAGGCAACTCGCGCTCGGCGCCGCGATCCGACAGCACGACCGATCTGGCGTGGATCGCTTTCACTGACACGCCCGGCATCAGTTCCGTATTCAGCCGGTAGATCCTGGGCGGGCTCCCTTCGACCGTGATGATCGCGGCGCTGCCGGCGGCGCGACCGGCGTGGATGATGCCGCGCAGCTGCACATTCGCCAGGCTGCCCGTTTTCGCGGCACCGCCAAACAAGTTCGCGGCAGCAGACAACGGGGGCAAAGCACGCTCGACGGCGACGGGTGCCGCAATCGGGCGCGGCGGCGGCGCCAGCCACTGCAAGGCCCAGTAAGCAATCGAGGCGCACAGCACAATGAACAGCAGGAAGGCGATGACTGCGGGCAGCCGCTGTCGCGCCGTTGTCGCGCCGGCGTTGATGGCCGCATTCATCGCCGCCTGCCTGTGGTCATTTTGTTCATCGCACCAGCTGGTTGATCTCGATGATGGGCATCAGCACCGCCAGCACGATCAGCAGTACCACCACCCCCATGGCCAGAATCAGCATCGGCTCCAGCAAGCCGGCGATGGTCAGTGCACGCCGCTCGAGGTCCTGCTCCTGCATTTGCGCGGCGCGGTTCAGCATCTGCGGCAATTCGCCAGTGACTTCGCCGGCGCGGATCATGTGGATCAGCAACGGCGGAAAATGCTTGTGCGCCGACAGCGCGCGCGCCAGCCCCATGCCTTCGCGCACGCTGGCCGTCGCCTCTTCGACTTGCCGGCGCATCGCCACATTCGACAGCGTGTCGCGGCTGGTCTGTAGCGCACGCAGGATCGGCACGCCGGAACTGATCGTGATGGCCAGTGTGCTCGCAAAGCGCGAGGTGTTCAGGCTGCGCTCGAAGCGCCCGTACATAGGTGCCGTCAGCAGCCAGCGGTGCCAACGCATCCGCGCCTCTTCGTTGCGCAGCGCGCGCCGCCACAGCATGAAGGCGGCCGCCGCCAGCAGCGCCACCAGCCAGCCCCAGTGCCGCACGAAGTCCGACAGCGCCAGCATCGCAATCGTCAGGAAAGGCAGTTTCTGCTTGGTGTTCGCAAACACCGACACGATCTGCGGCACCACATAGGTCAGCAGGAAGACCACGATCGCGAACGCGACCACGGTCACGATCGCCGGGTAGGTGAACGCCAGCCTGACCTTTTGCACCAGCGCATTGCGGCGCTCGACGAAATCGGCCAGCCGCGACAGCACACGCGACAGCTGGCCGATCTGCTCGCCGGACGCCACCAGCGCACGATAGATGTCGGCGAAGTCGCGCGGGTGGCGCGCGAGCGCATCGGCGAATGACGAGCCGCCGATCACCTCGGCGCGTATCGACGCGATCAGGTCGCGCACATACGGGCGCTCGGCTTGCTCCATCAATGCATCGAAGGCTTGCTCCAGTGGCAGCTGCGCTTCCAGCAGCGAGGCCAGCTGGCGCGTGAACAGCGCCAGCTCATGGGTGGACAGCTTCTCGCCGAAGCGCCAGCCGCGCGCCAGCACGCGGCCCTGGGCATCGACCTGGCCAACGATGGCATCCACTGCCAGCGGCACCAGGCCGCGCGACTTCAGGTCAGCGCGCGCTGCGCGCGGGCTGTCGGCCTGCAGCACGCCTTTGCTGGTGGCGCCGGCGGCATCAACGGCTTCATAGCGGAAGGCAGGCATCGGGCGATCATTCCTTCGTCACGCGCAGCAACTCGGCTTCGCTGGTCATGCCGTCACGCACCCAGCGCTCGCCATCCTCGCGCATCAGCCGCATGCCTTCGCGCTGTGCGCTGTCGCGGATCTCGGCCTCGGACGCCTGTTCATGAATTTGGGCCCGAATCCGCTCCGAAGCCTGCAACAGCTCATAGATGCCGACTCGGCCCTGATAACCGGTGTGCCCGCACTTGTCGCAGCCGACTTCGTGCCACTGCCGGCCATCATGACGACGGCAGTGGAGACAAAGCTTCCTCACCAGCCGCTGTGCAACGACGCCCAGCAGCGACGAGGACAACAGGAAGGGCTCGATGCCCATGTCCAGCAAGCGTGTGACAGCGGCGGCCGCATCATTGGTGTGCAAGGTCGCCAGCACCAGGTGCCCGGTGAGGGAAGCCTGCACCGCGATCTGCGCGGTTTCGAGGTCACGTATCTCGCCGATCATGATCACGTCCGGGTCCTGGCGCAGGATCGCGCGCAGCGCTTTCGCAAAGCTCATGTCGATGCGCGCATTGACCTGGGTCTGGCCGACCCCGGGCAATTCGTATTCGATCGGGTCTTCGACCGTCAGCACATTGGTGGTCGATGTATTCAGCCGTGACAGCGCCGCGTACAGCGTCGTGGTCTTGCCTGAGCCGGTCGGCCCGGTGACCAGCACGATGCCGTGCGGCTGGCTGATCAGCTGGTCGAATTGCTCGCGCGTTCGGGCGTCCATGCCCAGCTGCCCGAGGTCGAGCCGGCCGCCTTCCTTGTCCAGCAGGCGCAGCACCGCGCGTTCACCATGGCCGGTGGGCAGGGTCGAAACGCGCACGTCGACCGGTTTTCCGCCGACGCGCAGCGTGATGCGCCCATCCTGCGGCAAGCGCTTCTCGGCGATGTCGAGCTGCGACATGATCTTGATGCGCGAGATCAGCGCCCCGTGTATCGCTTTTTTCGGCCGTACGACGTCACGCAGCCGTCCATCGATACGGAAGCGCACCACCGACACCTGCTCGAAAGGCTCGATATGGATGTCGGATGCGCCCTCGCGCAAGGCCTGCGTCAGCAGCGCATTGATCATGCGGATGACCGGCGCATCGTCGGCCGACTCGAGCAAGTCTTCGACCGCCGGCATGTCCTGCATCAGGCGTGCGAGATCAAGATCGGATTCAACCTCGCCCACCACTTGCGCGGCGTCGCCGCCATGGCCGGCATACGCGCGGGCAATGGCGCCCTCGAGCTGTTCGCGCGGCAGCGTATGGACGTGAATGCGGCCGTAGCGACGACCGATTTCAGCCACGGCCGATGGCGCGGTCGCCTCCGATATCCAGACCTCGATCGCCTCGTCGGCATCGCTGCGCTCGCCCGCTTGCGCCAGCACGCCATGGTCGCGCGCAAAGCTGAAGGGCAACAGGCGTGGGTCACTGATCGGCGGCGCGCGGTGGCCAGGGTCATGGGCTTGCATCAGGGTGTCCTGTCGAATTCTGGGCGGGCCGGCAAGGCGTCGCCGGATTGACCGGCAGCTATCACGGTCATCGCTGGTTGATCACGGGCGGCTCGACAGGAAAGACCTCGACTGGCGCGGAAGGTTTCACGCCGCTGCCAGGCAGCGGCGCATTCGTGCCCGGCGCCGGCCCGGGCGCTGCCGGCGCCGCATCCCTGCGGACCATCGCATTGCCGGTCGGGCGGCCGCCTTCGAGCAGCGGCAGCAGCGGCGGTTCGGCGCCCGGGATCAGTGCATTCGGTTCGGGCTTGATGGTTTGCTGCGCGCCGCGCACATAGTCATAGCGGTCACCGGCGACGGCAATGCTCTGCGCATCATTGCGCACCACGGTTGGCCGGATGAAGACCATCAGGTTGGTCTTCACCCGCCGCTTGGTCTGGTAGCGAAACAGGTAGCCCAGAATAGGGATGTTACCGAGGCCAGGCACTTTTTCCAGCGTGTCATTCAGCGTGTCTTCGATCAGCCCGCCGAGCACGATGATCTGGCCGTCATCGACCAGCACATTGGTGTCGATCGAGCGCTTGCTGGTGATCAGTCCGGAGGTGGTCGACTGCTGGATTGCCGAGGTCTCCTGGTAGATCGCCATCTTCACGGTGCCACCTTCGGAAATCTGCGGCCGCACGCGCAGCGACAGGCCGATGTCGCGCCGCTCTATCGTCTGGAACGGGTTGACGCCGGCCGCGCCGGCCGAGGCGGCGGTCGTGAACTGCCCGGTGATGAAGGGCACGTTCTGGCCGACGATGATGCGCGCTTCTTCATTGTCGAGCGTGATCAGGTTCGGCATCGACAGGATGTTGGCTTTCACGTCGCGCTCGAGCGCGCGCGCCAGCGCACCCAGTCCGAGGCTGCCATCCCGTTGGCGGAAGATGGCTGCGGTCAATCCGTTGCCGGGAGCAATCGGCACCTTGGCCGGACCGAGCACGGATGCGGCCTGCTGCACGAGGTTGTCGCCATTGTTCGCAAAGCCGGTCAGCACGCCGACCCGGTAGCTGCTGCCGCCGTTGCCGGACAGCGCGGCCCATTGCACGCCGATTTCGGCCGCCTTGTCGGCGCTGACTTCGACGATCAGCGACTCCACATAGACTTGCGCGCGGCGCGCATCGAGCTGGTCGATGATGGCGCGCAGGTTGCGGTACACGTTTTCATTGGCCGTGATGATCAGCGTGTTGGTCGTCGGGTCGGCCTGGATGAAACCGGCGACGCCGCCGGATGGCAGCGGCCCTTGTTGCGGCGCCTGCGACGCCGGTGGCGGCTGCAGTCCGCCCTGCGCCGCCGGCGATTGGGTGCCGGGCGTGGCGGCGACCGGCGTGGTCGTCACGGCGGCGCCGGATTCGCCAGCCACCACCGCGCGCAGCACTTGCGCGAGCTTTACCGCTTCGGCGTTGCGCAAGTAGACGACATGCACATTGCCCGGTAACGCGGTGGGCTGGTCGAGCTTGCCGATCAGCGTGCGCGCAAGATTGGCGCGGGCCGTGGTCGGCGCACGAATGATGATCGAGTTCGTGCGCGCATCCGCCAGCAGCATCACGCGGCCCGGGTCGGCCACGCCTTGCGCGGCCGCGCCCGTGTCGAGCATGCGGTTAACTGTCACGACCATGTCAAGCGCAATCGCATGGTCGAGTTTCACCACATCCAGCTCGCCGATCGCCGGCACGTCGAGTGACGCGATGATGCGCGACAGCCGCTTCAGGTTGTCCGCGTAGTCAGTGATGACCAACGTATTGTTGGTCGGGTCGGCAGCGATGGTGTTGTTGGGCGAGATCAGCGGACGCAGGATGGCCACCAGGCCGTTCGCGCTTTCATGATTGAGGCGAAAGATCTGCGTGGCGATCTGGTCGCCGCGCACCTTGCCGGCCGTGACCGGCGCCGCCTGCAACTTGGCATCGGCTTCGGGCAGCACCTTGATGTAATCGGGCGTGCGCACCACCGCGTAGCCTTGCAAGCGCAACACCGAGGTCAGCATGTCGAAGGCCTGCGCCTTGGTGACGGGCTTCTCGGACACGAGGTTGATGGTGCCCTTGACGCGCGGATCGATCACGAAGGTGTTGCCGGTGAAGTGGCCAATCGCGCGCACCACATTCTCGATGTCGGCGCCGACGAAGTTCAGGCTCGCCTGATTGGAGGACGGATCTTGCGCGCGCACCGACGCAGCGGGCCAGGCAGCCAGCAGCATGGCCAGCCAAATAAACAGGGCCAGCGACGTCGAAACGGAAGACATCGAAGTGTTTTTCATTTGAATTCAAGTGCGATCACGCTGCGGCCTCCTGCCTGGCGACGCTGGCCGAGCAGGTTCAGCAGGATCGCCAGTTGTTGTTCCTTCCCTTCCCGGGCCCACGCTTGTCCGGAGAACCGCAGCCGGCCGCGAATGATTTCTCCCGCACCCTCGAGCATCAGCGGTCCGGAACGGGTGCTCAGTGTGAGGTGGGCGGCATCCCCGCGCCAGAGGAATTCCATCCGGTATGCGCCAAGCGGCTTGACCGGCGATAAGGCCGATGCAATCTCCGTCATGTCGAGCTGCATGCGGCCCCCGATGCGCAGACCGTCCGGCGTGCGCTGCAAAGCCAGCGCCTGCCATGACAGGCGCATGCGGCCCGACGGCCTGACCGTATTCAGCGGCGCACCGAGCGCAGCCAGCCGTTCGGCCGGCAACTCGAGGGCACCCGCACCAAGCTCCCAGCTGCGCCAGCTGCCCCGTACCGTCACCGTTTGTGTCAATGCACGCTCGTTGGCGAGCGCTGCATCGATGCGCCCGACCAGTGCCAGCGGTGACAGGCGCCAGCGAAAGCGGCCGGGCAACAGCGGCGACAAGGGCTCGCCCGCAGTGCTGGCGGCGCCAATGAAAGCCGAGCCCTGCCACACCGTACCCTGCGGATCACCAAGCGACACGCGACCCGCGGTCTGTCGCTCGACCAGCGGCACCAGCCAGCTTGCGGGCAGGGTGGCGACGACCGTTGCCAGCACGGCCAGCAGCGCCGCTGCAAACCAGACGACGGGGCGGTTCACGACGGGCGACGCAGCGTCAGTCGCGCATCGACGCAATCCGGTGTGTCGCGCACGCTCACGCTGGCGTCACTGACTGACAACTGCGATGTGCGCTGCAGTTGCTGCAACCATTCGGTCAGCGCGGAGAATGGCACGTCGTCCAGATTCACGCGGACCAGCAGCGTGCCGCCCGCGTCCTGCACGGTCAATGACTGCGCCTTCAAACCTTGTGCAGCGAGACCGGCTTCGAGGCTGGCCTTGTCGACAGGCGGCGCCGACGACGATGCGCCTGTCGCGGGCGGTGGCGCCGCCGACAATTGCTGCGACATGGCCTCGACCTGCGCCACATCGGCGCGCAATTGCGGCAAGTCCTTGCGCCAGCGCTCGCGACCATCCAGTGCGGGCTTGATGCCTGACAGCCCTAGCAGCACAAGGAATAGCAGCGTGCCGCCCCAACCGAGCACCCTGCGCTCGCGTGGCGTGCGCCCAAGCCAGAAGGCACGCAGGCCACCGCCCGTCGCGTTGCCTGCGCTGCGATTCATTGCGTGCTCCTGATTTCCCATTGCGCGCCGTTGCCGTTGATGGCCTTGGCCTCCAGCCCGCGTGCCGCCAATGCCGAACGCGCAGCGTCCAGCGAAGGCTGCTGGCCGGGCTTGAAGCGCACCTCAAGTGCCATATCGCGATATTCGAGCGCCGCAATGGCGCGCGCATCGGCACCGATCGCCGTGCCGGCCTCGGCCCAGGCATCGCCCAATGCCGCCGCCAGTGCCATGAAATCGCCAGGCGCGAATTCGCCGGCCGCCCGGCGCGACGTTGCCAGCTTCTGCCGCATTTGCGCGACCGGATCACTCAGCACCTCGTCGGGGAAGTTGCGGTGGAAGCTGCGCGCCATGGCGTCGCGCAACTGTTGTCCCTCGTTGCGCAACTGCCACCAGTCCCCGTTCAGCGCGGCGACATTGACCAGCACGCATGCCGCCGCCAATCCCAGCGGCCAGCGCCAGCGAGGCCAGTCGGGCCCATCGCCTTCGTCAGCAGTCATCGCGGTCAGCAGGTCCAGCGGCACCCGGCCCGCCCCCTCGACCCATGCCGCCCAGTTTTCCTCGCGCAGGTCGATGGTGCTCACGGGGTAAATCTGGTCGGAGGCCATGCTGGTGGTCGTTGCGGCATCGCCGGCCTGTGCATGGTTCGGTACCGCGGCTCCGGCCGCGAATTGACCATAGGCGTCCCGGAATGGCTTGAGCAGCGTTGATGGCAGCGCCAGTTGCACCGGGTGCTGGCCGGCGAACGTGACAAGCAGCTGCAACACCTCGCCCGGCAATTGATCGATAGGCTCCGACGACAGTGGCAAGCCCATGCCCTCCTGCGCCGACAGCCGCAGTGCCAGCTCGCGCTGTCCCGCATGCTCGACCACGCTGGCCGACACCTGCCCGGCCGGCAGTGGCAGGCACAGCGCAAAGGGCAAGGCCGACAGGCGGCGTGCGCCGTGACGGCGCAAGGCATCGAGCCAGTCTTGCAGCCACGCGCGATCGGCGACCGCCACCAGCCGCTCGCTGCCGCTCGTGCCGAGCGCTACGTTGGCGCCCTGCGTCGGCGCGACGGCGATCGCGCAAGTGGCCGGGTCGCCGATCACGCGGTCCTCGATGAGTGCCGGCAATGCGGCCTTCAGGCGCGCCGCCGGCAGCGGCGGCACAACGATGCGGAACAGGCTGACATCCGACGCGGCCAGCAGCACCACCACGCGCTGCGCCTGCTGCAGCAGCCCCACCAGTTCGGACAGCGTCGCGTCACCGATACGCTGCAGGCGGCCGCGGGCCGTGACCGCGAAAGACAAAGGCAGGCGTGCAGCGCCGGTCGGCGTCGCGCGCGCCGGCAGGCGCAGATAAAGTGCGGTGGGAGCGGTGGCGAAGATTTCTTGCATGGCGTCAGACCTCGCGCAGCCAGACCAGGTGAGTGGTCGGACCACGGCGCTCCACCAGCCCCTGTACCTGGAGGCCGGCTTCGCCGATTGCCACGCGGCCGTTGACGAGGAAATAGCTGGTCGCAACCGCGGCCTGGGATGCCGATGGCGGCTCAGGGCGGCCGGGCAGGCGCGCGGCGAAGTCATTGAGATCGCGGAAGCTGGCGCTGCGGCGCGCATTGACCAGGGTCGTGGCCTCGGCCAGCGACAGCGACGGCAGCCGCGCAGACAGCACTACGGGCGGCGCCGTGTTCACGTTGACGGGCGTCGCGCGCGGCAGGAACACCACGTCGTTGCGTACGGCTGCCAGCACCGTCGGCGTGAAGCCGGGCACGGCCAGCAAGTCGTCCACCTGCACGAAGCCGATCGGGCGCGGCGCACCGGTGTCGCCGTTGGCCGCGCGCTGCGATGCGGCCACCCGCTGCGCGGTCGCCCGTGCCAGTCCCGGATCCTGCCGCAGCGCCGCCAGCAGCCGCTCAAAGGCTTGCAGCTCGGACAGGTTGATGTCGCCACGCGTGGCCAGTCCGGTGAGATTGAGTCGCGCCTGCGCATCCTGGATCGCACCCGACAGCACGGCACTGCCGGCATTGCCGCGGATCGATGCCGATTCGACATAGCGATCGAGCCGCGTCTCGGACAAGGGCACGGCCCAGGGTTCGTTCAGGTCATCGGTCAATGAATAGCGCGCGTCCTCACGCAGGATGAGCCGCGCCCAATCGAGCGCGCCGCGCAGCACCCACTGCTTCTGCAACTGCAGGCGCTGGTTCTCGATCGAGCGCACCTGCACCTGCTGCTGCCAGAACAGGCTGGCAACGATGGTGATGGCCAGGGTCGTCAGCAGCAGTGCCGTGACGATGGCCACGCCGCGCATGCGCGAACGCAGCGGGCGAGCCGGGCAAGCACCTTGGGTGCGCTTCATGTGGCCCCCAGCATGAAGACCTTGGTCATCGGCGCCACATTGCCCTCGACCCGCAGCGACACCTCAAGCCCGCTCCAGGGGGTCTGCATGGCGGTGGTGCCGGCGCCCGGATTCATCAGCGAGCCGCGCGAGGTCAGCGGGGCGGCCGCCGGCTCCCCTTGTGCCCGCACCTGGGTCCAGCTGCGCCAGCCGCGACCGTCATCGGTCCACACGCGCAAATCCATCGCGCGCAATCCACTGCGCAGCGCGATCGGGTTCGCCCCGCCAGCCGCTGCGAACTGCCAGTACTGGTCGAGCCGCGTGAGGTCACGGGTGGCCGGCGACTCTTCGCGCGTCAGCACGCCGTCGCGCAAGCGCCAGGTCACGAGTTGCAACATGCCGGGCTGCGCATCGGGCTGGATGCGGCGCGCGAGCGTGACGCGAGCGGCATCGACGGCAAGCGGCGAGCGGCCATCGAGCGTCGTCGCATCGACCGCGTTCGCGCAGTCGGCCTGCAGTTGCGCAAAGGCCAGCTGCAAGCCGCGCGTCTGTTCGAGCTCGCTGTTGAGCGCCGCGCGCGCACGCGTGATCGAATCGAGTCCGCGCCAGCCGAGCACGGCGACGAAGGCCAGCACGCAGATCGCCACCAGCAACTCGACCAGCGTCAGGCCCTGCGTGCGCGGGCGTCGATGTCGCGGCAGCGCTTGACGTGCCCATCGCTGCGCTGGACGCAGCCCGTGCCGCTGGCAAGGTTCAAGGCGCATTCGGCACCACCTGCGACAGCGTAATGATCTTGCGGCCCGGCGTACGCTCGTCAATCACGCTGACTTCGACGCGCCGGAAGGACGGGTTGGGCGTGGGCAGGATCTGTTCGTCACAACGAAAAGCCCATTCGCCTTGCGGACAGGCGAACTCGCGCTTGCCGACCGACGGCCATTCATGCGACAGGCGAATTTGCGTCAGTCGGTTTTCGGCTGACCATGTGGCCATCATCGCCGAGCGCAAGTCACTGCTGTTTTGCGTCAGGCTGCCGATCGCCCGCAAGCTGGCCGCGAGCGCGGTACCCACGATCACGAGTGCGACCAGCACTTCGAGCAGCGTGAACGCCGCCGACCATCGCGGGCGTGATGCCGGCGCGTCTGGCGCAGGCCGTGTCGCAGGTTTTATCGCCATCATTCGACCGTGAAGTTGCCGATGCCATCGGCCCGGATCGTCGCAGCCTGCGGTCCCAGCGCCAGCGTCAGCGCGAAGGCCTTGTCGACCGGTTCCTTGCCAAAAACGATGCGCAAGGGCTGCTGGCCGGCGATCGCGGGCGCCAGCGCCAGCGCCAGTGGCGCATGGCGAAACTCGCGTTCGCGCAGCAGGCCATCGTCGGCCAGCGGCTGCCAGCCCTCGCCCTTCCGGATCAGGAATCGATAGCGATAATCATCAGCCTCGAAAGCGATCGGACGATTGCGCACGATGGCTTCGTCACGCGCCAGTTGCAACAACAGCGCGACACGCTGCGCCTCGTTTTGCAGCAGCTGGCGATCCCCGGGAGTGGCATTCAGCGCGACGGCCCCGAGCAAAATGCCGACGATGACGAGCACCACCAGCAGTTCAAGCAGCGTGAAGCCGGCAACGCCGCGCGACCGTCCCGGACGCTTTGACGATGCGGCGCCCAATCTCACGCCTCAGTCCTGCCACGAGCCGACGTCGGCATCGACGCCGGTGCCGCCCGGCTTGCCATCGGCGCCCAGCGAGAACAAGTCAACTTCGCCATGCACGCCCGGCGCCAAGTACTGGTAGGCATTGCCCCACGGGTCCTTGTTGAGACGATCCACATAGCCACCGGTCTTCCAATTGGCCGGCGGTGGCCCGCCGGCCGGACGCGTGACCAGCGCCTGCAAGCCCTGCTCGGTGGTCGGGTAGCGCTGGTTATCGAGGCGGTAAAGCTTGAGCGCTTGCATCAGCGTCGCGATGTCCTGCTTGGCCGCGAGGATGCGCGCATCGTCGGTGCGGCCCATCAGGCGCGGCACGACCAGCGCGGCGAGCACGCCCATGATCACGACCACCACCATGATCTCGATCAGCGTGAAGGCGTGGCTGAGCGATGCGCGACGGGGTGCGCGGCGAAAATTCCATTCAGGGTCGCGGCGATGCAGGCGCATGGGCATCATCAGTCGGGTTCTGCAAGCCGTAATGAAGGCAGAGTTCTTGTTGTCAGACCAGCTTTCTTCGCGAAAGTGCGGTACGGATGGCAAGCCGCGCGACGCGTATTCCCGGTATTGAACGCTGACACGCACTTGCAAGCCGGCACGTACTCGTGCGGAGTGCGGTGATTATTCGGCACGCAGATTTTGTTTCTTGGACGCGGCGCAAGCTGCGGTTGCGGCAGGTTTGGCGATGACGGACTGCAGCCGATTCATCGGCGAATCAGGCTGGTCTCAGGACAGATTTTGAGGAATGAAAGGATGCCGGCGAGGCGCCGGCCTTGCAGCGTCAGGCGGCTTCGTCGCGCGCCTCGCGTGCCAGCAGCCGTTGGATCGCCGCTTGCGGCGCATCGCCGCCAAACAAGACTTGTGCAACGGCATCGACGATCGGCATCGTGACTTGATGACGCTGCGCCAGCACCTGCACCGCCTGAACGCAACGCACACCTTCGGCCACATGGCCCAGTTCGGCGACGATGGTGTCGAGCGACTTGCCCTGCGCAAGGCCGAGACCGACTTGACGGTTGCGCGACAAGTCGCCGGTGCAGGTGAGGATCAGGTCACCCACGCCGGTCAACCCCATGAAGGTTTCCATGCGGCCGCCGAGTGCGGTGCCGAGGCGCGTGATCTCGGCCAGGCCGCGCGTGATCAGCGCCGCACGCGCATTCAAACCCAGGCCGAGGCCATCGGCAATGCCGGTCGCAATCGCCAGCACGTTCTTCACCGCGCCACCGACCTCGACGCCGGCAATGTCATCCGTCGAATACACGCGCAGGTGAGCGCCGTGCACGCCGGCGATCGCTTGCCGGCGCAGTGCTTCCGAAGCGGAGCCAATCACCAGCGCGCAAGGCAGGCCGCGCGCGACTTCCTGTGCAAATGAAGGGCCGGACAAAGCGCCGCAGGCGATCACGTTGCCCAGCTCTTGCGCGACGACCTGATGGGGCAGCAGCGCGGTGCCGGGCTCGAAGCCCTTGCACAGCCAGACGAGGTTGGGCAGCGGCAGACCCCTGACCGCGCGCAGCATCGGACGCAGGCCGGAGAATGAGGTCGCAAGGATCAGCAAGCCGCCTTGCGCATGGGCCACCGCCTGCGCGACATCGGACGACAGCTGCAACGATGAAGGCAGTGGGATGCCGGGCAGGTAGCGCGCATTCTCGCGGCGCGCTTCGATGTCGGCGATGGATTGCGGCTCGCGGCCCCACAGCAGCAGCGACTGGCGATCGGCCAGCGCAACGGCCAGCGCGGTGCCCCAGGCACCGGCGCCAAGAATGGAAATATTCATTCGCCCCAGACGTCCGACGCCTTGACGTAGCCTGTCTCGCCGTCACGGTGGCGCACCTTGATCCAGCCGGACGATACCGGCTCGGCCAGTTCCAGCACCACGCCCTTGCTGGCGCTGAACACGACGGCGGCTGTGTCGCTGGCACTGGCGCGCGCCGTGGCCTGCGGCACCTCGACCACCAGCGTGCGCTTGTTCGACAGGTTCTTGTTCTCGATCCACGACAGCTCGCCGGCGGCGTCGCGCACGCGGCTCCATTCGCCGTTGTTGAGGACGAGTTCGACCGGCATGCCCGCCGGCGCGATGAAGACTTTCTTCGACTTCAGCCCGGGCGCGTCATACATGACGGCCGGACCGGGCCACACGGAACGGAAATCGACGGCCTGCGCAGCGGTGGTCAGCAGCGCCAGCGTTGCCGGCAGCAGGGCTGCAAGGACGTGGCGGGTGCGCAGCGCGGCCATGCGGATCTCCTTGTTTACTGCACCTGGGTCGGTGCGTTCTGCGTCATCACCTGCTGGCGCTGGTGATAGAAGACTTCGAAATTGATCTCGGCCAGGTGCACCGGCGGGAAGCCGCCACGGGTCACCATGTCAGCGATGTTCGAGCGCAGGTAAGGGTAGAGGATGTTCGGGCAGGCGATGCCGAGCAGCGGCTCGAGCTGGCCTTCGGGGATGTTGCGCGCCTCGAAGATGCCGGCCTGCTTGCCCTCGACCAGGAAGGCAACCTTGTCGCGCACTTTGGCGGTGACGGTCACGGTGCAGGTCGCTTCGTAGATGCCTTCGCCCAGCGTCTCGGAACCAACGTCGATTGCCACTTCGATCGACGGGCCTTCCTGCTCGAGGAAAATGGCCGGCGAGTTCGGCTGCTCCAGCGACATGTCCTTCAGGTAGATGCGCTGGATGTTGAACGTGGGCTGGTTCTCTTGCGGGTTCTGGTCAGACATGAAAAGCTTTCGTGTGGGTGGGAATGATGCGCGCCGTCGCAAAGGACGGCTGCGCGCTGGATCAATTCAATGCTTCGTCAGGCAGCGCTGCTTCAGGCGGCCTGCAACAGCGGCTCGAGCTTGCCTTCGCGGTCGAGCGCGGACAGGTCGTCGAAGCCGCCGACATGGGTGTCGCCGATGTAGATCTGCGGGACCGTGCGGCGCCCGGTCATTTCCATCATCAGCGCGCGCTGGTCAGGTTCGAGGTCGATGCGGATTTTTTCGATCACGTCGACACCCTTGGCCTTGAGCAGACGCTCGGCCATGTTGCAGTACGGGCAGACCCCGGTGCTGAACATGCGGACTTTGGCACCCATCTATTTCGCTCCTTCTTGCTACGCGTGCTTGTATGACCTGGCTCGGCCGGCTTACTTCGCCGTCGGCAGTCCCTGCGACTGCCATTCGGCAAAACCGCCGTCAAGGATAAACACTTCCGCGAATCCTGCACGCATCAGCTGGCCGGCGGCGCGCTGCGCGCGCGGGCCGCTCTGGCAAACCACCAGCACCGGGCGCGCCTTGTCGAGTTCGCCGGCGCGCGCGACGAGTTCGTCGACCGGGATGTGCCTTGCATTGCGCAGGTGGCCGGCGCCGAACTCTTCGGCGTTGCGCACGTCGAGGATCTGGGCCTTGCCCTGGTTGAGCAGCTGCGTGGCCTGCAGCGTCGACAGGCTGAGCTTGCTGCGGGAGAGCGTCGGCCATGCGAGTGCGCCGCCGGAGACCAGCGCGATCAGCACCAGCCAGATATTGTCAATCAAGAATTTCACGGCGATTCCGTTCCCAGCATGTCGTTGTAAGCATAGCGGCTTGGTCAAAATGAGCGTCGCGTAGCAGCGCGGTCGCCGGCAAGGCCCTTCCGACGCGGCCAGCGGCATTTTGATGGAGCCTCTTAGTTTGAAGCAAGCGTGCCATTATAAAATAGAAGGCTTATCGTCATATTTCCCATCCAAGCTCTGCATATTCCATGTACAAAATCGTATTCATGCGCCACGGCGAGTCCACCTGGAACAAAGAAAACCGTTTCACCGGCTGGGCCGACGTCGACCTGACCGACAAAGGCATCGCCGAAGCGCGCGAGGCCGGCCGCATCCTGAAGGAAGCCGGCTTCACCTTCGACCTGACCTATACCTCGGTGCTCAAGCGCGCGATTCGCACGCTGTGGCTGACCCTCGACGAGATGGACCTGATGTGGCTGCCGACCGTGCACAGCTGGCGCCTGAACGAGCGCCACTACGGCGCGCTGCAGGGCCTCAACAAGGCCGAGACCGCCGCCAAGTACGGCGACGAGCAGGTGCTGGTCTGGCGCCGCAGCTATGACACGCCGCCGATGGCACTCGACGCCAGCGACGAGCGCACCTCGTACCAGGACCCGCGCTATGCGAAGCTCAAGCGCGAAGAGATCCCGCTGACCGAATGCCTGAAGGACACCGTGGCCCGCGTGCTGCCGGTCTGGGAAGAGTCGATGGCGCCGGCCATCCGCGCCGGCAAGCAGATCCTGGTCTCGGCGCACGGCAACAGCCTGCGCGCGCTGATCAAGTACCTCGACAACATCAGCGACGCCGACATCGTCGGCCTGAACATCCCGAACGGCCAGCCGCTGGTCTACGAACTCGATGCCGACCTCAAGCCCATCCGCAGCTACTACCTCGGCGATTCGGCCGCGATCGAAGCGGCGATGAAGGCCGTGGCCAGCCAGGGCAAGGCCAAGTAAGCGACGATGCCCGAGCTTCGCCCGTTGTCCGCACCTTCGATGTCCGTGCTTGCCGCGCGATCGGTGCCGCCGCTGCCTGCCCAGATGTCGGCCCTGATGTCGGCGTTGGCGCTGGCGGCATCGCTCGCCTTGCTGGCGCCGGCGCCCGCCGCCCACGCGCAAACGACGCTCAAGTCGACCGAACGCACGCGCCAGAAGCAGCAGGCCGAACAGGAAAGGGCCGAGCTGCGCAAAAAGCTCGACACCCTGAAGACCGACATCGCCAAAACCGAAAAGGCGCACGGCCATGCGGCCGATGCGCTGGCCGAGTCCGAAAAGGCGATCTCGACGGCGAATCGCTCGCTGCGCGACCTCGCGGCCGAGCAGCAGCGCACGCAGCAGCGCCTCGCGCAGCTGTCGAAGAGTCAACAAGAGCTGGAAGCCGCCGTCGCACAGCAGCGCGTGAGGCTGGAAAAAATGCTGCGCGAGCAGTACATCGCCGGCCATGACGACCGCGTGCGTCTGCTGCTGTCCGGCGACAACCCGAACCGCATCGCGCGCGAGCTGCGCTACCTCGGCTATGTGTCGGCCGAGCAGGTGAAGGCGATCGCCGAGCTGCAGCAAAACCTCGAAGCGATCGAAGCCAACAAGGCCGACGCCGAAGAGACGCGCGCCGCGCTGGAAGACATAGCGACCGAGCAGCGCGAGCAAAAGGCGCTGCTGGAGAAGGAAAAGGGCAAGCGCAAGGCGCTGGTCACGCAGCTGTCGTCGAAGCTGGGCGAGCAGCGCCGGCAGGCCGGCAGCCTGGCGCGTGACGAAGAACGGCTGTCATCGCTGGTCGACAAGCTGGCGGTGCTGATCGCGCAGCAGCGCAAGGCCGACGAAGAAGAGGCGAAGCGCCGTGCGCGCCTGAAGGCCGAGGCCAAAGAGCGCGAAGCGCGTGAAGCCCGCGAAGCCCGAGAAAAACTAGCCGCAAAATCACGCACGGAAGACAAGGGTAAGGCCGAAACGAAGGACGGCATCGCCGACAATGCGAAGTCGCCGCCAGTCGCCAAGGCGCCGGCTGTGAAGGAAGCGAAGGAGCGCAAGGCAGCCGACGAACTGGCCGAGCTGCCGCCGCCGCCGGACGGCAATGCCTTCATCAGCCAGCGCGGCAAGCTGCGGCTGCCGGTCAAGGGCGAGCTGGCCGCCACCTTCGGCGCCAAACGCGCCGACGGCCCGGCCTGGAAGGGCATTTTCATCAAGGCGGCCGAGGGCAGCGAGGTGCACGCGGCCGGCGCCGGCGAAGTCGTCTTCGCCGACTGGATGCGCGGCTTCGGCAACCTGCTGATCGTGGACCACGGCGGCCAGTACCTGAGCATCTATGGCAACAACCAGGCCGTGCTCAAGCGCCCCGGCGACCGGGTGAAGACGGGCGATGTCGTGGCCACCGTGGGTAACAGCGGCGGCAACGAACAATCGGGTTTATACTTTGAAATGCGGCATCAAGGGCGGGCAATCGACCCGCTGACATGGATCAACAGGTGACAGATGGGCAGCAGACTGAAGAACATCGGGCTGGTAGGACTGGGACTGATCGCCGGCATCGCCGGTTCGATGCAGTTCGACGCTCTCGCCCAGCGCAACGCCGGCACGCCGCTGCCGGTTGAAGAGCTGCGCACGCTGGCGGATGTCTTCGGGCTGATCAAGTCCGACTACGTCGAGCCGGTCGAGGACAAGAAGCTGCTGACCGAGGCCATCTCGGGCATGGTGGCCTCGCTCGACCCGCACTCGGCCTT
>JACCDY010281388.1_pt1 | contig 37759 bp, 41 predicted proteins | sample 7446391 | NCBI WGS metagenome assembly JACCDY01 (sample SAMN15323451, study PRJNA562643) | freshwater metagenome | isolation source: river surface water | place: USA:Blue River Watershed | collected 2017-08-18 | reverse complement strand
TACAAGATCCTGAAATATGATGGATCTACGAAACTGGCATACCTTGACAGATCCATAGATCCTGGTATTCCTATACCTACAACATCAGATCCTCCCTTCTTATTCCGTGTATATGAGATTATGAGGAACACTGAGGCTTCATGGTCCCCCCTTTTATACACTGGATCATCTGTTGTTCGTCCTGATCCTATATGTATGAGAGTCGGTCTTACTGCCCTCATTCTGCCCAATGTTCTCCTCACCAACGGAAACCGTATCGCATTCTATCCTTTCGTCTATGTTGAACTCAGAAATACCAGCTCCAAGACTGTCGGCACAGACATCATATACTCCAACAATCCCAACTCACACAGAGCCATATTCGTCGTACCAATTACCGATATCCGTAATCCCCGCAGATCTCCTTTCATCAAGCTCAAGTCAAAGATGAAGCAGACCATCAAGTTCAAGCCTAACGACAGCTTTATATTCAGGGTCTATCTCCCAGATGGAAGTCCTTTCCAGCCAATCCAGACGGATAACCCTCTTCCCCTACCGCCAAACCCTCTCCTCCAGCTGGAGGCGGTATTCAACTACACACCCGTTTAATAGAGCATACCTCTAAATAAATGGCACGCTATATCGAGCTATACAGTGCATACAGAAATAGAATCGACTATCCAAATGTAGCCGAGTTTTCAGTACCTTTTATGATTGATAATCAGACCAAGTTCAATCTAAGCAATGCTAACCCAGCATTCCCTCTCTATGAGTTCAGATCTGGAACATTCAATATAGGTACATATCTTGCTCCTCCTCCCACGGATGCATACTTCATAACAGACACCATTGACAATCCTCGAGTGTTTGCTGGATCTGCTATATCATCTTCTACAGTAGCTAACATGTTCAATGGATATTTCCTGGTAAAGATAGATGGATTCTATACAGGACCCATATTTACGACTGTGAATATAGAGTTCGCTCTCATTGTAGGATATGATCCTACCCTTGCCCAATTTACTATATCTCCTGCATACAGAACCCAGCCTATACCAGGTCCTCCTACTGGCGGTGTTATAAGCTATTTCCAGGTTCTTGATATCAGCTCCGTTATCACCCCTTCATTCATCATTCCTGGTGTTACTTTTGGAGCTATCACCTGTTCTCAATCCACTGATGTCTATAATAGACCTCCCGCTCCTGGTATTGACATCCTCGAAGGAGACTATATCGTATATGAGAATGCACCTGCTGGTCTCCCTGAACATAGAACAATAACCAGATATGTGCCCGAATGGTACACCATTGCATTCGATTCTGTATTTACAGGCATTTCTCTTCCTTTCAACAACATCAACTTTTCAATCAGAAAAGATCTTCCTGTTCAGAAGAACTACCCTATCGTCGCTGCTCCAAATCCCTACACTGTACAGATCACCCCAGTCTCCACATTCACAAACGCAGACTATGTAGGAAAGGTTCTCTATATCATACCTCTCACGTCAGACTCTACATACCCCGATGTATCTATCAACAAGATGACCTTCGGAGACTATGCTTATGATATCAAGAGCTTCAATTCGCTTACAAACGAGGTCACTCTGACACGTCCCATTGTAGAAGACCTCTACATAAATCCTGCAAACCTGGTCGGAAGACTCTATGAGATACTTCCAGAGTCCGAGTCTTCAGAGGCATCTCTCGCCTATTCGGGATCTCTCGTGTCTCAATCAAACCCTGTATGTTACGAGATCAAACTTACCAATCTTACTCTTCCCAATGTCAAGCTTACTGTAGGGTCATTCGTCGTCAATTACTCATTCGTATATATAGAGCTTAGATCAGAAGCTCCTGATTTCAATATGGGAAGGAACATTATCACTTCCAATAATCCAAACAGCGAGCGCGCCCTATTCATATGCCCCATTACCAATGTAATCGATCCCGACCTTGCCAAGTTCATCAAGATCTCCGCATTCAATATGAGACAGACCGTGAAATTCAAGCCCAACAGCCCCCTCTACATGCGTATATACCTTCCCAATGGAACCCTCTTCCAGCCCGAGCAGGCTGATTATCCCCCTCCTCTTGCAGCTAACCCTCTTCTTCAAGTTGAAGCTGTATTCGAAATACAACGCATTTAATAACGTTTCCAAATAGATAAAATGTCTTCTACCAGATATTTGGAAATTAGCAGTATATACAGGAACAGAACACAGTATCCTGAAGTAGGAGATTTTGAAGTCCTCATAGGATCTGACAATCAATCAAACTATGAGAATCTGTACTTGCCTTCCTACCCCGAATACTACCTTTATGTAGGACGCCAACAGGTAAGTGGAGAATCTCTTGTATTGAATGAGCCTGTAAATCCTCAGACAACAGTAGATTTCCTCAAGGTTTTTACAAAGTACTCGGGATACTTCCTATATCTCCAGAATTTCCCTTATACGATACCCAATAATGGTCAGTATGGACGCACTATAAGATTCTTCTCAGATACGGAAAGCAGAGCATACACTATCTCTCCCTTCAATCCTGCAGATATAGCTGCTGGCGATCCCGTCCAGTTCAATGATCCCAGCCCCGATCTCTTCCCTCAGACTGGAAACTATGTCTATTTCAATCTCCAGGGCCTGGATATGCTCTTCCGGTACCCCATCAAGAAGGGATCCTCGTATATTGGAAAGTTCCTTATGGACGAGGATGCTCCTCCTGGAGTTATAGATGCTCGTGTTATCAAGGACTACAATATCGATCTTGATTATCTCGAGGTGGAGTCTCCTTTTACATATGTACCTGCACCTTCCGAATCCGGCGGTCTATACACCCAGGTAAGACGCATGATGACCATCAGGTCTCAGCTTCCTATAGTAAGGGGACAACAACTAGTAGCAGTTAATGCAAAGAGAAACGAAGTCACCCTTGACGCATTTGCAAGCACTGTTGATAATGCATACACCAATATGTACCTATACATCCAGCCCAGTCTTGACGACAATGGTCTCAGCGACACCGATCAACCCAATGCCATATTCAACAAGATGACATTCAACAACTATCTGTTCAAGATCATTTCATATGATGGAGCCACCCGCACAGCCCTCCTCGACAAGTCCATATCCGATGGTATTGGAGACGGTCTTCTCCCTCTTATCACCCCTCTCAGACCTTACAATATCCTTGCTGGACCTAAGAATTTCTACTCTCCTCTCCAGTATTCTGGATCCATCGTCTCCAGTAGCGAGCCCAAGTGCTACAATCTGAGCCTTGTCACTCTTGTCCTTCCCAATGTTGAACTTACCAGTGGTTCTAAGATTGCATTCTATCCCTACGTCTATCTTGAAATCAGAGCCATAGGAAGCTCAAAGGTTGTTGGAACAGATATCATCTACTCTAACAATCCTAATGCAGACAAGGCTATATTCATTGTACCCATTAACGATATCGCAGATCCTGAGGAGTCTCCCTTCATCAAGCTCGATACCAATGGTATGACTCAGACTATCAAGTTCAGACCCAATGAATCATTCCATTTCCGTGTATATCTTCCCGATGGAAAGCCTTTCAAGCCTCGTCAGGATGACTATCCTCCTCCTCTTCTTCCTAACGCAAATCTCCAGGTTGAGGCTGTTTTCGGATTTGAGCCCGTATAATTTCCAATATACATATTGGAAACTAGTTATCATCGAGAAGATCAAATATATTTGATTTCTTGGGAGTCTTTGTTGCCTCCTTCTTCTGAGCCTTCATAACCTTTGCCCTCTCTACAAGGGATCTGTGTCTCTGTTCCTCGGCCATCCTTCTTTCATATATAGCGAGTGCATCTAGGCGACGGTCGTAGCTGTTTTTGTGCTCGCTCATCCATCGTCTAATGATATTCATCGATCCAAAGTGTCCCTGTATCTGTTTCCTATCCTCTGGTCCATATGACATGAACTCGCTACGATCGCGTTCATCAAAAGGATTAGGGAAGCATAAACTCGTCTCAATCCTTCCTTTCAAACACATTTCGGAATCCTCATACCTGCGTATCTCCTCAATGGTTCTATCAATCGGCTCATCCCTCGAATAGGGACGGGTGCTCCTCATATCCGAATCAAGCCTACAATACGTCTTGTAGTCCCTAACAGCATGTGCAAATTCAACCGATGTCCTGCACGGATACATATTCTTTCTGCTATCAGGTATAGACTCGAAACCCATATTGTATCTCAGAGGTCTTCTCTTCACACTCCGCTTCACACTCTTCCTCCTCTTTACACTCTTCTTTACACTCTTCTTGACGCTCCTCTTGATACTCTTCTTTGGTTTCTTTGTATTTCTTCTTGACTTTACAAGTCTAGATCGTCTCATTTATTATACTGGAGTCACATCAAAAATGGCTTCAATCTGAAGAAGAGGATTGGGTGGCATAGGAGGAGGGTTATCGTACTGATCAGGCTTGAATATGGTTCCATCTGGTAGATATATACGGAAGAACATGGAGTCATTGAGCTTGAACTTTACTGTTTGAGTCATTCCCATAGCGTCAATCTTGATGAATGGAGTATCCTCAGGAGCTACAATATCGTATATGGGGCATATGAATAGAGCACGCTCGCAGTTTGGATTATTAGAATAGATGATATTGGTTCCCATCGTCTTTGATCCACCCTCGTTTCTGAGTTCCAGATATACGTATGGGTAGAACGCGATCTTGGAACCAGTTTCTAGGGTGACGTTAGGAAGTACGAGAGAGACAATGCCTATGCTATAGCATTTGGGCTCGCTGTTTGACACAACGCTTCCAGTATATTGAAGAGGATTGTATCCATCCTTAGGACTTCCAAGGATCTCCATAAATCTGCCTACATTCTTCACAATTCCAGGATCTATAGCCTTATCAAGCGTTACATACCTTGTGGTAGGGTTGTATCCAGTAATCTTGTACGCATAAAGTCCAAATGTCATCTTATCCGCAATAGGATCTGTGTTTGGATATACGGAATCAAGAGTGCTAGAAGGACGTATGAATAGATACATACCCTTGTAGTAATCGACAACAGAACTGGCTCCAGGAGCTATCTCTACCACATTCGTATTAGGATATGACACTGCCTCAGTCCTCAGAATAGGAGGCTTCTCCCTGATAGAGAACTGATATCCTCCAGTAACACGGACCTGATCAGGAGGATCTAACTGGCTAAAGGGAGAGTCTATAATAACCCTATAGAGAGCTGTATCAAACTCCGTTATAAGACGACTATCAATCGTGTTTATGGGAGCATTGTCATTGACAAGGTACATACCCTCATAGAATGCCTCCGTCGTATTGGGAATCTCATTATAGACTCCGGCTGTCTGAAGGTTGTAATAGACAGGGGCACTTGTGGATGTATAGTCAGAGTATGGAGATGGGTCTTCAATATTTATGGTTGTATATCCAGCTACGGACATTGGGGACTCCAGTGTAACCTCACCAAAAGAACGGTTGAAAAGGGTTATCAATCCATAGCTCGCTGTGATAGGAGAAGGCATAGGATCCGTATATGCAGTATCGGAAAGTGTGTATCCCTGATATGTTGTAGTAGGATCATCAAAGGGGTTCGATGTAGGAACTCCATATAGGAATGTCAATACAGGTGTCTGAACACTATTGTCAATGAGTATAAGATCAGAATTCAACTGCCTGTTAGCCTGATTCACGAATGTATATACAGGAAACCCTGGGAGTATAAGGGTTGATATCTGCTCTGTTGTGCATCCATTAATAATACTGAATGCTCCAACATCAGGGAAATCATTCCTATTTCTGTACGCACTGTTAATCTCAAGATATCGAGTAGCCATCTTTGTTTTATACCCCTATCCTTTACTTAAATGTCTAAACATACCTTAAGGACAAATCATATCGAAAAAAACAAGGACAATGAAACCTGACATTTTATCGTATTTACAATCTATCAACTCATCACTCCGGGACAAGACCGACATCCCCTGGAACTTCAAGCAGACCATTGCAAACGATGCCCTATCCATCATCACCAACATGCCCATTCCTACACCCCCTGAGAGGGTATGCAAGCTCTATGAATGCAACAAACAGGCTCTTGATGACAGCCAGTTCTGCTGTGATGATCATATGGAGACTCACAATGCAAAGATGGCTACTCCTATTAGAGTAAGGATCGTTGGCAATTGCTGGTATGGATCCACAGACCCCATGAAGGAGTTTGGTCTTGGATGTAAGACAAATGATTACAAGTGGAACCGTATTCATCTCGTAGATACCGAGCCATACGACTACACGGTAGTCATAAATTCGCCTCCTTCAGGCATGGTCCTTGACAAGAAGAAGACCCTCATATTCCACATGGAGCCAAATATGGAGATCAGTCCTTCCATATGGGGAGAATGGTCCAACCCCGAAGGATTCCTAAAAGTATTCAAACATTCCACCGACTACAATAACCTCCAATGGCACCTGAACAGGACATACACTCAGCTATGTCAGGAACTCGAGTCTCCCCCTCAGAACAAGGAGGACAAGGTATCGATAATCATAAGCGGAAAATACACTGATATCGGCCACGTTCATAGATGGAACCTCGCCACCTCACTGTCCCAGTCAGACATCCCTATTGCGTTCTACGGTATGAATAACAGATACAACCTTCCCAATCATCTGGGCCCTCTACCTCATCTTACAAAGGATATTGGAATGTACCAATACAAGTACCATATCGCCATAGAGAACAACTCGAATTACAACTACATAACGGAGAAGATTGTGGATGGTATCCTTGCCGAGTGTCTTACGTTCTACTGGGGAGCTCCCAATACTCGTCAATACATAGACAAGATGGCCTATATAGAGCTCGATGTAACCAATATAGACAAGGCCATCAACACCATCAAGACAGCCATTAAGGAGGACTGGTGGTCTCAGCGTATCCAATACATCCGTGAAGCAAAGAAGAAGATCATCAACGAGCTTGCATTCCTCCCTCGTCTGGAGAAGACTCTTCTGCAACTGGAGAATAGCAGTTAAAAGTTCAAACCAAAGTACTAAATGGATAACATTAATGATATCAACAAGAAGCTTGACTTAATATTTTCAGAGACTGAAAAGGCAAGGAAATACTCTATGCTGACATATTGGGTTACATGTGTAGGTATGAGCATCCTTCTATTCAAACCCAGATGATAGCCAGACCTAAAGGGCTTTCCATATAATAGTAGTAATATGGAAACCATCAAGTGCCTTGATAAGGGATATGTTGAGCTTATTGATATTTTTGGTGATGAGCTTACTATTGTTAATGCTGCCCGTGTTTCGTTTGGAACGGAGAAGAAGTCCCTTACAGACGGTGATGTTAGGCTTATGCGTTATCTATACAAGGAGAAGCACATGTCGCCGTTCCGCCACCTGATGTTCAGGTTCAAGATTAAGGCTCCTGAGTTTGTCATGCGCCAGCTTTACAAGCACGTCGTTGGCATTGAGATCACCTCCGATGCCAACAACCAGCTCCACGGCTGGAACGAGCTCAGTGGTCGCTACAAGCCCATCAACGACTACTATACTGATTTCACCTGGCGCATGCAGTCCAAGGACAACAAGCAGGCATCCGCCGGTGACGCCCCTGAGGATCTTCAGGAGCGGTTCAATACCAAGATGACCATGTTCATGGATGTCATGTCTGCCTTCTATGATGAGATGCTCGAATCTGGTATTGCCAAGGAGCAGGCCCGTATGATCCTTCCCCTGACCATGTATTCAGAGGTAATCTGGACTGCATCTGCACAGGCTGTTCTCAACTTTATCGAGCTAAGGGACCACGAGCACGCCCAGCACGAGATCCGCGTCTATGCTCAGGCTATGAGGGATATGCTTACCAAGCGCTTCCCCGTACTTGCAGGTATCTGGTTCCCGGAGAACACATTCAAGGAAGTCCCCGAGGGATTCTAAATAATTTCCAATATCAAATATAATTGGAAACTTACATATTCCTCCTCACAAGAGTAAGGAACTCATCGGACATAATAGCACGAGCAAATGCTTTCTGGATGCGCTTGATATGCATATTTGGACTGTTCTTCTTAGCCTTCTTCTTCATGCGATCCATAACAAGGACTTTCCTGTCGTTATGAGAATAGTACTGCTTGTCTGAATGAGTATCATTCAATGCACGCTCAGACTCGCTCTCATTTGTATAGTACAGATCCATAAAGTATGTCACCATACATACCTCGTGTTTTGATGTTCCCTTGATATAGCAGACATTATGCCCTTGGTTTTTGAGAGTGATCTCGTACATGTTACCACAGCTGGACACATCGGAAGAGTAGAACTCGATAGACTTGTCCAGAATGACCATATCCGCTGCTACTCCATGCTCAAACATATCCTTCAATACCTGGGTTCCGTACATTGCTCCGAGATACGTATCCGTAAATATATCAATACCCCAGCTACCATATTTCCAGGGATAATTCAGGTCATCATTGCGAATAGGACCGGATTCCATATTTTCTGTTTTGAATATGGAAATTATATTATAATTTCAGTTTTTAAAGGCTTAGGTTAGATGGGAATACAAGCCTATCGACAACGAGGACAGTAGAGCTGGGAAGCTTGATCTGCTCGAGTACAACAGCCTTATTGTTGAGCATAATATTTCCCTGGTTTCCGGAGAAGAAGAAGGTCTCGTTCTTGAACATGCTGGGTACATAGTTGATATTGGTAGCCTGGATGTATCTGAGATCAAGGGACTTGTTGATGGTGTTGTACTTGAGAAGATTGACGATCTCGGTCTTGTCAAGATTGGTAATCATCTCCTTCATCTCAGCAGGAAGATACTCATCAGGAACGGCTATGAAGGTGACTCTGTACTCATCCCTCTTGTAGGGATCAAGAAGCGACGTGTTGAGCATGTAGAGGAAATACCTGAATTTGTCCTTGTTGTCAAGAATAAATTTGTAAATACTTGCCTTGTCCGCATCCTTCTCATACTTTAGTTCTACACTTCTAAGATCGGCAAGATCGTATGTGTATTGCATATCCAAATAAGGATTCTTAATATCAATACGGGACATTTATTACTATAGCTATGCCTTTTTAACTACTCTTCTTTACACCATCTACAATCACCAAGTACAGATAGGCAGACAGACCGAACATGAATGTTCCCCACATTATATCCTTGATGGCATCATACATTGTCCATTTGGCAGCCAGGTTCAGCATAGAGAAATCAAACGTGGTGTATATAACCAGTCCTAAGAACATAGACTCCATGACAACCTTCATTCTATCCTTTCCAGATCTCCTGCTCAGCACAAAGTAGTACAGACCCATCGCCATAAGCATGTAGGTAGCTACAAAGGTGAGGGGAGGATGAGGTATCTCCGTGGTCCTGTTGAGATCTTGAATCTTCTGGGATATATAATCCTTCTGAAGTATTCCAAGCCATATATAATCCAATATGAGCATAACCACTAAAAGTATGGCGAACTCCTTTACGTCCATTCTATTTATTGTTATTCAAATAGAATTACTTGGTGAGTCTATCGTACTCATCCTCCGCCCACTTCTTGGCATCCTTCCAATCTATGTTGGGATCAAAGGTGATCTTCTCCGTCAGCTTGCTTATAATGAAGTTAGCCTTTGTCTGGGTACGTGCAAGCTCCTTCTCCTTGTTCTCATAGAATACAAGGTTGTTCTGATCCACCTTCTGGTTATTACCAGCCTTGATAGCATTGATGCAGGCAACCTTTCCCTCCATATACTTGCCCGCATACCAGGCACTGATTCCAAGCTTGTGGAACCTCTCGTAATCGTATGTCTTCCTATCTACGAACAGAATAGCATTCGAAGGGAAGGGAAGACCGCATGCCTCCTTGTAGAAGAAGGTGGCCATGGAATGATTTCCATCACCGGCATATATGTTTCCTATCTTGACAAGAGGCTCTGCACGCTTAGAATGGGCAAACGCCTTCAGATACCACTTTATCCTCTCCTCCGATGAATGTCCAAGCTTGGTTGCGTTGTCTCCACAGCGAAGGAAAGACTGGAATCTCTCCTCCTCAAAACCATCGAGCATAGTCCTGAGTCTGTAATAGTACAGAGCATCATCAGGCTGATTAAGACACTCGCATGTCTGAGCCAGATAGAACATAGACCTGCTATCCTTGGGGTTCTTAGCAATCTCCGCAAGAAGTAGCTCCTTATCCCTTGTATATCTGGGAAGAGACTTGCCCTCATCAGCAATACGATCCTGGTAGATAATGACAGAAGGACACTTGACTATCTCTGTAGGATTTATAATCTCATCATGGAGAGTCGTATCAGTGTATCTGTTGATATACTCATGAATGACTCCCTTGTATCTCCAATTGCACCTGGGCTTGATAAGACGGACATTGTAGTACTTGGTGGTCGATTCACCAAAGAACCACTCCTGACACAGAAGGAACCCTGTATGGGCGTTATTGCCCTTGAACTGGTTACATACATGCATGATCTCATAAGGAGTCTTGAGCTCATCGTTGGAATCGAGCATGAGAAGGTAGTCGATGTCCTCAAATGTATCCACAAAGTCAAGACCCACATTCCTGCTTGTGCTGAAATCGACGAATGTTCCCTCCTTTAGACGGAATGGTAGGTTGTTCCTGTCGCACCAATCCCTGATAACCTGGATCGTATTGTCGGTACTTCCAGTGTCGTAGATTACCACGGACTTGATGACATCCTTGACAGAGTCAAGACTGACACAGATACGCTTCTCCTCGTTCTTGACCATAAGATATACTGCGATATGGATATCCTTCTTCATCTCATCAAGGGGAATCATCTTCTGAATCTCTCTTTCAATCTCCTTATCCAATGTAGCCTTGGTAGCGTTCATAGCACGAAGGGCTTCAAGACGGCTCTTCTTTTTTCCGCTCATTTAGCTACTACCCCCTCATATTTAAGCCCAAAACTGAACAATCGACATTGGATATATACCAAACTACAGATATAATCATGGAAACCATCCCTATTTTCACGGATATTATTATTTTCCCTCATATGCTCTCTAACGTCATGGAGAATATCCACAGTGAGATTGTGAAGAGGTATCTTAACCGCTGGACAGAGGAGTATGGATACATCATGGCCATTGATAAGAATTTTACCATATTGTCCAATGTCATTCAGAGGGACAATATGCGTATCTCATTCAGGGTCAAGGCCATGATTACCCGCGTCCTCCCTCGTGAGGGCCTTATCATCAAGGCAAAGATCACCAAGATCATCCCTATGGGTATCTTCCTCTCCTATGAGACCTATATGCACATCCTCATCACCAAGACATCATTCGAAGGAACCTACAATAAGGACGATGAGACATTCACTATCAATAACAACATCATCAAGAAGGATATGGAGGTCAATGTAGAGATCACCAAGTGCATGTGGGCCAAGGACAAGTTCAGCGTCATCGGCAAGTTCGCCGATTATTAAGGGGTCCAATACATAAAAATATGTCTAAAGGTCCAGATAGTATGTATAAAATGGCATCCCCTGTTGATATTGCTAACAAGTTTAAGAACAACCTCGTCAAGTTCATCGACGAGCTCATTGAGATGTTCCCCGAGGAGACTCAGTTCGTCACCTTCCGTCTCATGGTCAAGGATCAGATCCCCATCGGTATGATCATGGACCACTTTGTCAATAACGTCCTCCCTGTCAAGGACTCTGTCAAGAAGCGTGATGACCGCATCTTCACAGACAGTAATGTCCTCTCCATGGGCCTCGACAGCGACGACGCCAACCTCTTCCGTCGCATCTGGGTCTCCTCCAAGCTCGACAAGGACGATCGTGCAGTCATCTGGAAGTGGATCGACGCCTTCATCACCATGGCCGACCAGTACAAGTCCCTGACTCAGTAAAAATATACCAAATTTAGAACTATTTCCTATCCATGCATAGGAAATTCGGACTCTAAAGACTTGAGGGTAAAAGTCAAGTAGAATGACTGACTCAAATAAGAAGATAACTGTATCTATAGTGTGTGTTGCGAGCTTGTATTTGTCTTATAAGCTAATGCATAAGAGGGGGTTCTTTAATATGAACAAGGATCCTATTTTGGGTCTCTCTCCATTTTCAGAGACTACGATGAAGATTGTGGAGATGAGGGAACAGGAGGTACAGACAGACTCAGAGCCTTCCGCTCCTCCTGTGGATTATCTCACTAATCCTCTTCCAACACCTCCACAGACGCCTCATCATTCACCCCCTCCTACCCCAAAGAAGGAACATAGGGATACATGGTTTGATAGGGTGATCCACTTCAACTTCTATTGATTCTAAACTCACTGTTTGGAATGACCTCTTATAAAGCATTCACACTTTATAGGAAATGCTTATCCCATTTGGATACATTGTCAAGAAATACAGAATTAGAGGCGGAAACATCCTCCACCTAGGAGCCCATAAATGCGAGGAACGGTTTGAATACAGAAAGCATGGGTGGGGGGATTCCAATGTCATATGGGTAGAAGGGAACTCTGAAGTTTGTGAGGAAGTCAAACAGGCAAATCCTTCACTCAATATACATCATGGATTGATAAGTGATATAAATGGTGATATAGCCGAGCTTATTGTCACAAACAATATACAGTCGTCGTCCATCCTTCCTCTAGGCGAATGCAAGTCTTTACAGCCCTGGATATTTGAGACAAGAAGGATGAGCATACCTACAATCACCGGTACAAGTCTCCTCAATAGTCTCCATATACCCAATGACCATATCATGTTCTGTCGTATAAACATACAGGGAGCTGAGCTTCTAGCATTGAAGGGCATGAAGGAATACGCGTCATGCATAAAGTATATATACATCAGGGTGTATAGCAAGCACCTGTACGAGGGCTGTCCTCTTATCCACGAGATTGATTCCTACATAAACACACTGGGGTTTGTAAGAAAGGACACAATCATGACAGATACTGGTTATGGAGATGCTCTATATGTAAATGAAAACCCCAAGGTAACAGCCGTCCTGCGTGGAGGTCTTGGAAATCGCCTCTTCATCCTCGGCGCTATGATGGGATACGCTCACAAGAACCCCACATACGAACCCGTTATCCTAAACTCCAAGTTTGAGCCATTCTATCAGCCCCAACAGCAGGTCAATATAAGCAGGTTTATCCGTGACATCCCCAGAATTGACCAAATGCAAATCACCCGCATGTTCGTAGAGCCATGTGGCTACGATGCTACATTCAAGGATATAAACCAGGGTATAAATGCAAGTGGAAATCTGTTGCTAGATGGATACTTCCAGCATGAGAAGTACTTTGAAGGTGTTGAACACTGGGTGGAGAACCAATTCGGATGCCCCCTTGACGCCCAGCTCTTTATCGAGGCAACATATCCTGATCTCTCCAGGGGTGCTTTCATCCATGTAAGGAGAACAGATACACTTCATCTCCCCTATCCCGATCTGACAGACTATTACAACAAGTGCATTAACGAGTTTGGTCCCGATACTGTATTCTTCATCTGCAGTGACGATCTTGACTGGTGCAAGGAGAATGTAAAGATCTACAATAACAATGTCGTATTCGTAGAGGAGGATGCCATAGCAACCCTATGGATTATGTCTCTATGCAGACGAGGCGGTATCGTCGGTATAAGTACATACAGCTGGTGGGCTGGCTGGCTCTGTAAGCGTAAGTTCAACACATCCGTTATATTCTGCCCCGAGACTCGCTATAACCCTTCTTCTTCTCTGTTCAATATGATCCACGTATAATTTCCATATCTGATATGGAAACCTAAGACTCAATAGTACTCTGCATATCCTTCAGAGTGAATGGCCTGTAATAAGGCGCTCCAGCTCTTACTATACCCTCCATAGCAAGTCTGCATAGGATGTCATCCGATACATAAATCAGCCAGTATGTGTTCCCTCTCATATGTATGTAATTGAATAGGGATACTATACTCTCCTTTGAAATGGTGTATGCACTGGTCCTGTTGAATGGCTTTCTTTGTGCTCTGAAATACATACTATTGATAGTACTGTCCAGATCGAGAGGATACCAATCCACACACTCTGACATATTGCAATATCCAAGCGACTCATAAGGATAATAGAACAGAGATCTATGGACATTCTCAACGTTATTATTCTTAATCATGGTGTCATCCTCAAATACGAGGGCCATACTTCTATTACCATCCTGAAGGAACTGTCTATACACCCTAAGATGAGCAAGAGCACATCCCATCTCTGTCTTCCTCATTCCATTGGTAATACTCATCTTTCCCATATCGAACTTGGTCTTCGAGTACACATATTCGTTTGGATCCTCTGGGTATGTCACCAAAAACCTATCATTGTCATTGTCAAGGTTCTTCATCTCAATCCTGGAAGCTTCCACACCATCAATATATGTGACATGGATCATATCCAATGCCTTTCCTAGTTCGTTAGCAGTAGCAACCCTATCAGGCCACGATGCAAGTCTGATTATATAGACTCCAATCTCATTGAACATATTGAGTCTCTCAATAGTCTCACTCTCTGTAGGACACTCCGTTATCACGCATCCATTTCCATCTTTGTGGATATATCCAGAACCAAACCTAGCAGGGACTCTATCTATGTTCAATATCTTGATAATCCTAACCTTCCTCTGCGTCTCGGGTGTTATAATACGCTTGTCAATCGCATCTATCGACTCATTCCTCATATACGCATTATCAACATACAGCATATCGACAGAGCCCACCTTCTTCATAAGCTCGTCGAAAGGGGAATCGATCCACCGAATATACTCCACCGCGGGTATATCAGGCTTCTGACCAGTATAAACAATGCGTCTGAACATTTACTTGCAGACTATACCCCTTTAATTCCATAAATATCTATGGAATATTGTGTGTTATTTAGTTGAACTCGATATTGGTAACAAGGTTAATGCTATCCAACAGCTTCTTCCTCTTCAAAATATACTTGTAGAACGCCTGTACTGGCTTCTCTCCATAAGCAACCTCCAGCAGTTGATCCAGAGGATTCGCTGCAAATCGAAGATAGTAATAGTAATCCAGCTGAACCGTTCTAGCATGCTCCTTGAAATACTCAATATCCTCAACCTTATCTCCCATACGTCCATCAATGCCATCAGGACCCATACACACAACGTGCTCAATACGGCTTCCAGCCTGAACTGGCTTACCACGCCTCCTCATCCTCTCCGCCAGCTGAGCCTGCGAAGGCAACATCTTCAGCTTGTACTCCTCTTCGGTCTCAACGCCAAGCTCATCGAGCTTCTTCTGTCTCTTCACAGGATCCTCAGGAAGATCCCTCGTCTTATACTCATCAATCTCACCAACACTCTTGGTAATCACAAAGTCTTTGAATGTATATCCTCCCCTGAACAGATCCTTCAGCCTCTCATAGATCATATACATAACCTCTTCCTTGGGTTCCTTGTAGAAGATCTTCATAATCGTATCACTGTACAGACTTCTAATGAACCCTGAATTGTCTCGCCTCGACAGGACTACACCTCTCTTGAACATCTTATCACTCACCTTTCCCTTTCTGTCGCATGTGAGAGCCATATACCTCTTCTTGGTCAGAATGAAGAATCGCCAATAGACCTTTCCCTCAAATGCTAGCTTCATAGGTCTCGGGAATAGCTCCATCATCTCATTCTCAATCCTCTCGCAGTGATCGTACAGAGCTCCAGGCTCCTCAATTCCTGGGAAATGTACATAGCACGAATCCGTATCTCCATAGATAAGCTCTGCCTTGTAATGATTCTTCAAGTATCCAGATGCCTTCTCAATACTCTGACGACCCCTTGCAGTTGTACACATAGCTCCAGGCATGAACGGAAGATATCCCTTGCTTACACCCATAGCTCCATACATAGAGTTGGCACTGACCTTGAGAGACAGCTGGCGCTTATCCAGGACTACATTCTGCTGAAGAAGATGATCCCTCTCCTTGGGATCATCAGTAGTCTTTGCACGAGCCTTGTTCTCCTCAATCATCTTATTGACCTTCTTACGAGCATCAAGAAGGTTGGTCAGAATGGTAGGAAGCACTCCCTTGGGCTCCTTCAAAAACCGGAACCTATGCTTGGCACACATAACATTCTTCACCTTTGTCTTCCTCACCGTCGTATCGTGAATGCATCCAATATGATCCTCCCACTCGAACACATTGCACATACTATCAGGGATATCAGGATTATCAATCATACGACCCGTAGCAGGATCCGGAATCTGCTGAACAAGCGTATGATAGTCAATATTGTATGCAATGATGATCGTAGGATACAGAGATGAAAAGTCAAAAGGAACTACATTGTTGTACAGACCAGGAACTGGAGGGAATACATACGCTCCTGAATAGTGCTCATCGTCACGGGTCTGATACACATTAGTCTCTACAACGATATTGGTATGAAGACACTCCTTATAGATCTGGCTATATGTGGTAATCTGCTGACCCTGACTGTACAGAGTAAAGATAGGCACATTACAGACCTTTGCCTTCTCTGTCAGCCATTGCCATGCAGAAAGATGCTCAAACATCTTCGCAACAAGGACTGCATCCTGAATACAGTACTTGCCCACAATACCCAGAGCATTGGGACTGTTGATCCTAAAGCACTTGAAAATACCCTTGGGCGTCAGAGGATCCTTTGTCTCTCCGAGGAAGAAGTCTGAAACAGTCTTCAGGTTGTACGAATCGAACTTGAACTCGCGCTTCACCATAGGAAGAAGATCGACCAGAAGACGTCCATCACAATCCAGGAATCGGAACTCCTGCGTACTGAATGCACCTGAACTCCACTTGATAGTCCTCTCTGTTCCGTGCTTGCCGATGATGACTCCCTGCTGATCGAACTCATAAATACATCCATTATAGCTCTCGCGAGCCCTGTCGATCATATAGGGATAATCGAATGCAAGGATATTATAACCAATAACGATCTGAGGATTCTTCTCGCGGATGATCTCTGCATATCCAACAAGAAGATCAGCCTCTGTATCGTACATACGAATCTCGACATCATCTCCAACCTTCTCAGGATCAGGTTCTCCAAGAGTAAGCAGAACCTTCTCCCAATCAGTCTCCTTCGTTCCCTGCCTGAAGAAGATACAGCTGATCATACGGACATCATCCTTGGGCATTCGGGCATTCGGCATCCTGGAAGGATTGCTTGAATTAACCTCAATATCCATACTCAGGACAAGAGGCGACACCATATCAGTACATCCATCAATAGGATGGACGAACTTATAATCTCCAAAGTACTCATGAGCACACAGACTCTGCCTATCATCATCGTTCTCGATAGGAATGGCAGACGATGAAATCCAGCCTGCAGTGGGAAGCTTCCTGCTACTTGTGAATTGAAGGACAGGGCTTGCGTTCTGCTCGTGGCACTTCATATTGACCTTTCCAACGCTGGAAATGTAGATAGGATTCTTCAGCAGATACGAGAACTTATTCCTGCTGTCGTTTCGGTCAAACCATGCCTGGATATAAGGGAACTTCTTATGCTTCACATCATCTGAAGACTCGATGTTTGCATAGTAGAGCTTCTCCTTGAACACAAGTTCCATCTTCGAAGGGGCCGGCGCTCCCTTCTCCTTTGCGTATGAGATGATTGAGTTCTTGGCCATAAGGAACTTGCCCATGTCCCACTTGATATTGGTAGGAAGTTCGATATAGACCCACGGCCTGAATCCACGGACTCGAAGATATATATCCTCGTTTTCAGGGTTCAATCCGTATATATTAATGATATGCTTGTCTTCAACATCCTCAGAGCTCCAAAGATGGGTAAAAAGCTTGATACTCTGCATTTCTTATTTCTATCCTACAACCCGTTAAGCATCTATCAGTTTTAGAAATACACAGAGATCAGGGAGAATTTTATCCCATTTCTATACAGTCTAAATACGTAACACACCCAACAAATGTACTCTGTTACGCATATTAGAAATACCCGATTTGGTCTTGTATTCTGTGGCATGCTTGGTGATATGTACTATCTTTGCCATATTGCAAAATGGTATTGGGGTGGAGATGATGATCATAAACCTGTGGTTGTGAAGCATGATGAAGATGAGTATAGTATCACGGTTAAGAGAGCGTTTGATATGGATCCTCTCATAGATTATGCATATGAGGAGATTGATGCAACGCCATTTAGTATTGTCGATCTAGATATGAACTCGATCCCCTACACCTCACTTAAAATTCCATATTCTGTATGGGCATGCGCGAATGGCGTCATACTTACAAATCCCATAACTCATAGCCTATAATAAATGTCCGAATATATCTATCCCGTTCTCAAGTGGATAGCATCTACACGCCAAGGTCCTACCATGGCAAGTAGATACTTATTCCTATGTTCAGCATCCATGGCTCTTGTAGCCTCATCCATATTCAGAATTCAGTTCTCCGTTGATGACATCTCCGCAGACATGAATATAATACTCCCCAGCAGATCAGACGATGATCTCTACAATGTATTCAAGGCTTCTCTAACACCCTCTATGAATACTCTATTCCCTGGAGCTACATTCCCTTCTTTTGTGATTCCTACCAAATGCACTGCTCCTGTGCTTACTCTCAGATCGCTTGTTTCCCAGTTCCTTATCAATAGAGCTACAGATGGCTGGAATGCCAACATGCCTGTAACCCTTCCCAATGGAGACAGGGTGATCGTTCCTGGAACTCCTCTTGGATCCGCACTTCCTCAGCCCACTAAATGGACTCCCTTATCTATAGGAGGTGTCACCAAGAACTTCCTTACACCTCAGTGGGGATTTGTCAAGGGTATCGTCCCTTCGATCTCCTCCTATGAGTCTATTGCATCAACCATGTTCCCCACGGATGAGCAGAGACAGAGAGAGCTCGATGAGATCACTACTCTTGAATATACAAATGAGCAGAGAATGATCGCCGAGATGTGGGCTGGAGGTCCTGGTACTGTTACTCCTCCTGGTATATGGAATATGCTTGCTATGAAGGCTATGCTGGGATCCAATATCAAGTGGAACAGACAGGTTCAGATCTACTTCCTCCTCAATGCATCTGTATTCCAGGCAGGTATTGTAGGGTGGAAGATCAAGCGTACCTATATGCAACAGAGACCTATTCAGGCTATCATGCAGAGATCGCCTAGCACTATTCATAACTGGGATGGCGATGTATCTAGCACTGTATGGACACCTTATCAGGAGACCAATTTCGTTACACCACCATTCCCTGACTACATAAGTGGTCATAGTGTATTCAGCGGATCCGCGAGTACAATACTGTCAGAGTGTCTGGGAGTAGAGCCTGTAGATGTGGATACCATGTTCAGCCAGGAGGAGCTTGAGCTGATAAGCCCCATGTTTAGTAGTCCCAAGTATTCACAGTCATTCTGCAACCTGTCAAGGGTGTTCCTTGCACCCAATACGTCTCAGATAGATGATGAGTATCCTTACACGATAACATGCCTGTCGTACAACACATGGACACAGATGGCCAATGAGTGTGGAAAGAGCCGTATCTATGGAGGCATACATACCCAGTGTGCAAATGGAACGGGACTCCTCCTTGGAGATATGATTGGAAAGGATATAATGAACATGTATAAGAGTCTGGTTTAATTCCATATTCGAATATGGAATTAGCAATCATGGCGTCCATCATTAAACATTCTATGGTATATACCTTTCACAGTTCCAGTGTCTGGCAATTCATCTATTTGAGGTATGATTCCATTCGTCACCATAGTCTTAATTAAAGATACATCTGCTATACATCGTTGTCTGTAGAAATTTTTTGCTTTACATACTCCGTCATCATCCTCCCATCTAGCGTATCTATTATCTGCAGGGAATGCGCCTGGAATACATGATCCGTTAGCATTAACAAGGAATCTATTCCATCCAGCTGTCAGTGGAGCTATATCTGCGCATCCTGGGAATCCGTCAGGTCCGCAATTTCCACTTGTATCTATCGATCTTGTATTATAATCTGCACCGGATCCATCGTATTGTCTTATACAGTTGTTTGACTGAATAGTATAATAAGAGCTAGGATCTTGTGTGTTCAATTCACATCCTCCTACGCCCTTAAGAAGGGGATCATCCTTATTCTTCGGTACAAACATCTGTTGGAAATCAGGCAGTAATCTATCATAAAATATACACTGATCGCATTTCCCCTGATCTACTTGGCTTACCACTGCACAGTTTGGGAGCTTATTGATGTTACAGTGAGCCGTGTATGTTTCCGAGTCAAACCCAGGTCTAAACCAAGTAAAGTTCTCCTTCACCATAAATAATAGGGACATTATAGATACGAATATGACAATATAAATGACCTTGTTATTCATTTATATTATTGCTTAGATTTTACTCTGTATTACCTCACAAGCCTGTAAATGATGTGACCTCCAGGCCTCGATACCTTGATCACATCTCCAGCCTTGAAATTATACCACCTGGACATCTTATCCGTCCTCAGCAGGATAGGCAGATCCTTTCCATACTTGGTCTTGATCACAGTCGCCTCGTCATCATCAATCTTCTCATGCTTCGAAGCCAACCTATGCATCGTAGGGTTGTACATAAGCTCATCAATACAGAACACCTCCACAGCTACCGTGGTAACCGACTTCAGCGTATTATTCGCAGAGGCTGTAATACTATCATTATACACAAGAATCAGCCTCTCCATCCCCGAACTCTCACACGCTGAAATGATATCCCTAAGCGTATTCACAGACAGCTTGCTCTCACTCACAAACACTCCGATGATGTTACCCATATCAGAGTTATCGGCAATAATATTGTCATCATTAACCTCGATGTCCTCCTCATTATATCCCCTATTAACAAGCATCTCAACCATATACTTCTTAGCCTTCTCGATATCAGCCATTATTCTACTTTCCCTTACATACCAGTTTGAATTCTTCGTTTTTATCGATATAATACATAACCCATATCGATAAATATGCCCTCTATTGAACGATATACAGATACCAGTATATCAAGGACCTATTCTCATCAAGACCTCATGAACGACCCCGATCTCCTCCTCTTCATAAAAGGCTTCCTGGCCACTCGCTTCAACAGCAAACAATACTACGACACATGGATGCCAAACCACGAAGACAACATGGTCCTCTTCTTCACTGATGAGAACACTCGTAAAGTGTCCCTCATTTTTCAGTATAAATTTATCAACGGGGTGTATTACATCTACGCATTAGCCAGTCCTCCTGACCCTCATAGAATACCTGGGTTTGCAAGAAAGAGCATGATCAACTGGCTCTCTCTCCGAAAGAATAGCCATATAGTTCTCGGCATCAAGGCAGATGACCCCGACATCAAGAGACTCGCCACTTTCTACACAGGACTAGGCTTCACCAATCCATCCATCACAGACGTCGTAGGACCCTATGTATATGACTTCCTCCAGATTCGCCTCATCAGATACCCTCACACACCCGTATCTCTTCCTAAAAACGAATCAATCATCAGTTCAATTCTTATACTAGCAGATCGTGCTTCCAGACAATGAAGACCTTTATTATCACATCGAATATCACCCTGAAAGTCGGCCAGAACGCTCAGGAGAACGCATATCTTGTTCATAAGGCTAATGCTGACGACCTGTGGTTCCATCTCTCCAAATTTCCGAGTCCTCATGGTCTCCTAACGGTTCCTCCTGATACTGATATTACAGACGATGTCCTTATTCTGTGTGCCCTTCATGTCAAGTCTCTGAGCAAGCACAAGAATGCATCCCGTATATCTATTGATATGCTCCCTGCTAAATATGTCAAGAACGTACCCACTCAGATTGGAGCTGTATCCCTTCTTAAGAACCCGACAAAGCTGTATGTCTAATTCCTAAATACATATTAGGAATACTAATTGCTTATACTGATCATACCTTCACTATCTCTATTTACATGGATCATATCCATCAGCCTATTATGAACAGACATGAAGTATGAGTTGATTTCAAGAGCTAATTGCTTCTCCTTTGATGGGTTGAGCTTTATAAAATCATCATAAGGAACTGCCTTTGATATCCCCTTTTCCATATTGGACACGAATATCTTATCTACACCTTCCTCTGATGTATAGAATCCCTTGATACTCCATCCACTCTCTACATCTCCACTTGTCCTTACAACTATACAGTCATCTCCTAGATCCTGACTAAACAACATTATATATTGCCCATATGTCTTGTAGAAATGAGCCATACCTTTCATGACCTTCTTTGCACACTCGCTTGAATTGCAAGTTACAAATGTGTATGAAGGATAGTTGCTCAACGTATTTATGTATGTCCTTTCAGGGTACCCTTCATACTTTCCACATGCCATGCACGTGTTCATGCATATCATTGTAGCTCTGGGGAAGACCTCGTTGTCTTTGATGTCTATATCCATGTACCACTTACACTGAGGTATAAACGGCATTTACAAATCTCTTATTTGTAAATCTATATCTTTTTATCTACCATTCACACTCATCATCATCCGGATAGTCTACAAACGAGTCTGAATCAGAGTCATATTCGGTCTCTACATACCTATCATCATACGAGACCAGATAGTCATTATCATCCATAACCTCCTCATCAAGAGGGTTTGTCTGAAGAGCAAGTAGCTCCCTCCATGTAGGATTTCCTCCCACATCCACAAGCTCAAGTCCCACATACGGACTAGGCTCCTCTCCATACACAACCCGCTCATAATCCTCATATGATAGCTGGATCATCATATCATCATTAACCACCTTCCTCCTCTCAATGACATACCTACAGCAAGGGCATGTAAAGTCACTGTTATCCTTCAGACATGAAGTTTTCCAGCTCTTAAAGCAGTCTGAACACATATCATGTCCGCATCCAAGAACCTGCTTATTTTGCATCTTATTCATACACACAACACAATCATTCTCCATAGAATGTACTATCTGTTTCATTATAGTTTGAACATAATGAAATATCAGTTTTGTGTTACTTGGAGAACATGGAGATCCACTCATCGACCAGACTCTGATATCCCTGCTTGAGTCCGAACTCACGAGCATTCATCTCTAGATGAGTCCTGATAGTAGGGTTCCTGCTAAGGTAACGAATAGCCTCCACATACGCGCTAATATCAGAATCCTTATCAATAATAGTACCCCTGCGCTTGAGCATCTCAGGGAGACATCCCGTATTTGAGGTAACAATAGAGCATCCTCCAGCCATAGCCTCAAGAACAGGAATGGAATAGGAATCCTCAATGTCAGTAGGGAGAACACACCACTCACTCTTCAGGGTCTCAAGAGTCATACGGGTGGTGGAGGGCTTGTTCTCGAGCTTGACGAAATCCTTGCATCTCTCAATCTCTGCAATCATCTCATCGTCAAGGTAGTCCCTATCGCAGAATACTGCAAGGTGGGCATCAGACATCCACTCCCTAACCTTCTCTACAATACGAATAGTCTTAATAAGACCATTGTTGGGAGAAGCAGAGAAAATGAAACGACCAGGAGTCTTCTGCTGAATCGAAGAGTAGTTCTTAGTGTTAATAGCATACCTGCTCTTGATGAAGAACTCATTGGGAACAGGGTAGGTCTTCTGAATAGACTTCATGTGGAAATCAGACTGGACAACCATACCCTTGAACTTGGTCTTATGTACCTGAATACCTCCATTCGAGGTAGGAGACAGGTTATGAACCCACAGGTATGCGCGATGGATGTTATCGTAGAAGATGAGGTTGTTGGTGTTTCCAGATACAACGAGGGCGTCGATCTCGTACTTCATGCACATATCACCGTACTTGGTGTAGTCAATATACTCGACTCCCCTGCTCTTGGTCTCGTAATTAAAGTCTCCATGAACGAAAGGTCCGAATACAATAACCTTCCATCCCTTGGCAACAAGTCCCTCAGCAAGCTTGACGGTGGTGATCTCAGGGATTGTACCGTTCTTCTCGGGATCCTCGGGGTTCCAGCAGATGTCATTTCCAGAGTGAATTACACAGAGAGGAGCGTCCATCTTGTGAATGGTCTGATTAGGGTTCCTGGGAGTTACTGCATATGCGGTATTCTGGAAACGCATCTCAGTAGGGTGCTCCTTAAGGGCATCTACAAGGACCTTCTGAGCATCATCGAACTTCTCAAGCTGGATGAGACACTCGATATACATGTGAGGGATCTCTACATTACGGATATGAAGAATACCCTCATCATCCTGACCAGACTGAATCAGACGATAGGCCTTCTTGACGTACTTATGGGCATTCTTGAAGTCCCTTGCCTGATAGTACATTGTAGCAAGATGGAAATATGTCTCGGCCTTGTCGGGATTGGCCTCTATGGCGAGCTTGAGCATATTGATAGTCCTGTCAGCATTCTCATTCTTCCTCTGATACAGGGAAGCGAGAAGGTTTGAGCACTCGTGATATGTGGTATCAAACTGCTTAATGAACAGGCGCTTCTTGAAGAACTCGATAGCATCGTCGTCCTTTCCCATGTTCATACGGTTACGACCGAGGTTGAACAGGACATAGGGATCATTGGGATACTTCTCAAGATCGCTCATGAGATCCTTGTAATCCTTCTCCTGGCGGAGCTTGGTACGAGTGGCATGGCGGGTATTTGTATTATCGAAGAGAATGCAAGACTTGGGAAGAGATTGGGTCTTATCCTCTGATACATCAATGATCTCATGGACCTTGTACTTGTAACGAAGACTACTATCGGTGCGAGTGATACGGATGTTCCTGTAGAGCTCATTGCCGGTCTGGATAAGAACGGTGTATGCAAGGGCGTTGGGACGGGCGAGGACCTCCTTCCTAAAGGCAGAAGCATCCTGAACTAGGTATGTATCGTCAAGGACGATGAAGTACTTGCAGGGAGATGGAGAAGCTAGTTCAAATGCACGATTACGGGATACCTCGAAATTGACGAAAGGCTCCTGATAGATATTACCCTCGAGACCCTCCATAGTCTTCTCGATGATGGAGATGGTGTTGTCGGTGGATCCCGTGTCGAGGATGGTGTATCTAGAGACCAGATTGCGAGCATGACGAAGAGTCTTCTCGATGGTGTCCTCTGAATTGCGGACGATCATAACTAGGTGAAAAAGGTTGTCCATATTTAAATTTTTCTTATTGTAGTTTTAAGTGGGGTTTGGATTCCTATTATTTTAGATATAGGAATTCGAGGGTCTATTTAATACATGTCTAGTCTCATCTTGAACTCTTGGACGTCTCCCCTTGTGACGGAGGGATCAGTCATCTCTATATATCCGATGGTTATCATTGAGGCCAGAATACCGTACAGAATAGCCATAAATATAACACCAGGAGGATCAAACCTGCACATATGAAGACCTCCTTTTTCAAGGTTCTTTTCATTGTCGGTATGTTTAGGTTTTAGGTATAGATAGTCAATTAAGATTGATATTGAGAATCCTATAGCGAACGCGCATGTGGCGTTATAGATGACCTGTTGGTGTCTCATCCTTTTATATGAGACCGAGTTTCATAGCTATCTTTCTGTCTTTTACGTTCTTGGATTGGGTTAGCATTATAGCCGATACAAGGCCGACTACAAGTGCAAATGTAACACTATGAAGGAGAAGCTTCTCCTGGGAAAAGACGGAGCTTCCAGTAGAGTGATCAACTTCAAATACATAATCAGGTCTCAAATGGAACATCACTATGCAGGACAGAGTGAAGGTAATAACTGTCACTATCAAAGCAACCTCACTTGTATTCATTTATTTGGGAAAGCGTCTATAATAAATGTCAAAAATACCCAAGATATACCACTGGATATGGCTTAACTTCAAGGATGAATCTCAGCTGGATACTCCTATCCCTGTAAAATACAGAAAGACGATAGATGAGACAAAGAGACTAAATCCAGACTGGGAATTTATAGAGTGGAATGGACGTATGATCCGTGAGCTTATGGAGACTAGATATCCCTGGTTTATGCCTACATTCAACTCGTACAAGAAGCCTATACAGAGGGCGGATGCATCAAGGTACTTCATCCTATATACGTATGGAGGTATATATACAGACCTTGATTCCATATGCAAGAAGCCACTTACACCCTTGCTAGACAAGTATGCAGATAAGGACTGCATCATAACAAAGGAGAATCTAGGGATGGGAAGACCGCCAAATCCTACCAACTCCATAATACTTTCGAAGCCTGGTAGTGACTTTATGATGTACATTATTGGTATATTACCATATGCCAAGGCCAAGTACGAGGACATGCCTGGAATGAAGAGCGTATTCTATACCACAGGCCCTCAGCATATAATCCACTGCCTTGACTCATATGCAGGGAGAGACTCTATTGGGTTTCTCATAGAGGAGGTCGTAAATACAACACAGACTTCAAAGACACTGGAGAACTTTGAGTACTTTATAAACATGAATGAAGGCACATGGAAAGAAGACTATTTTGTTCATAAAAACCAAAAACTTCTCATAACCATACTGATTCTATGCCTTATTTTTATCGCCTATTATAAACTTAAGAAATGATCCCCAAGTACATCCACTTTATGTGGCTAGACAAGAAGGATCCATACAAGAGAGGATACCCTGATAAGTACAAGGATAACATCCAGGCATGGGCTGATTTGAACCCTGATGCAAAGGTCATAATGTGGAACTATTCTGACATTGAGAGAGAGTTCCCTGACTATATGGATCATATTAGACGAATTCCAGTATGGATAAGCAAGTGCGATCTATCACGCTTCCTTGTCCTTCAGAAGTATGGTGGTATCTATTTTGATATGGACTTCATCCCTCTCAGACCTCTCGACTCTACCATATATGATAGAGATATTCTCATTGTACAAGAGCCTGAAGAGCACACAAACTATGGTGAAAAAGGCCGCATATTTAATGGAGTTGTAGGGTCATCCCCTAATCATCCTTTCATATCTGGATGGATATCTGAAATAATTCATACCATTGATACTGTAAGCTCTTTTGACTGGAATGTCATGACAACAACAGGTCCTACTGCATTTTACAATTATTATGACAATAATTGGAGATCTGCCCTTAATATAGATCCAAAGGAATTCTGTATGTTTGTCCCTGTAGTAAGACCTGTAAGGAACAATAGTATGAACACATCATACATAAAGGATGAATGTGCTTCAATAGAGCCCTTTTGCTATACAAGCTGGGAAGACGGTACCGACTGGTATAAGGATCTCCCCTACAAAAACGCTAAACTTGTATTCATATTGATTACTCTATTGGTTCTAACTGGAGCTGTATATTGGATTCTTAGAAAGCCAAAGAGGCGCTGATCCCTCTTAATAAATGATCCCCAAGATCATCCACCTTATGTGGCTTGACAAGAATAACCCCCATAACCCAGGGTTTCCCTCTAAATACACAAACTATATGGATCAATGGAAGAATATGAATCCCTCATGGCAAATCATGTACTGGAACTACTCCGATATAGAACGCGAATTCCCAGACTTTATGCCCATCATCGAAAAGATACCCGTATGGATAAGCAAATGCGACTTTGCCCGCGTACTCGTCCTATACAAATACGGAGGTGTCTATATCGACCTCGACTTCTTCCCTCTAAGACCATTTGACGATCATGTAACAGACAGAGACTTGCTCCTCATATATGAACCTCAAGAGCACTCTAAATATTGGAATTTTGACGGACTCATCCTCAACAGTATCATGGGAGCATCTCCCAACCATGAATTCTTCAAAGGATTCATAGACGTATCCATACACAAGATACTCACAACAGATCCCCATAGATGGAACGTAATAGCATCTATAGGACCAAATGGGCTATACTCATACTATTCTCAATACTGGAAACACTCATTCGCTATAGATCCTCTGGATACATGTCTTTTTATACCTTCACTTCAGTCTTTCATCCCCAATAAGACTACAGGCGAGATGTGCAATGTTATTAAACCATACTGTACCACAAAGTGGGACGAGGGAACCGAATGGTTTAATGGGACTACACCTCAATTCCATATAGTAAGACGTAGATCATCTGAGCCCTTCACTTTACGCAACGTATTAAAGGTGATTCTGAAGATCATATTATTCATACTCTTCATCATGTTAGTGACCATGCTAATAATATACATGGGTCCTGAATATGGGGGGTCCAAATAGATTTTTAGAATTATTCCTGGAGGTTTAAAGCTACAACGCGAATTAAAAAATGTCTACTGGAACCAGGGATTTTCAATGCAAGACCAGCGAGGGTCACATCATTAAGGGACTCGCAGAACTTCTTCAAAATAACATCAAGGCAGGTGCTATCGAAATTCGTCCAGACGGACTATTCAGTAAGATCACAGACACCAACAAGAAGATCCTTGTTGATCTGCATCTAAACTCTGACGCTTTTTCTATCTTCAAGATGAAGGACACGATGGAGCCCACCACCATCGGCCTCAATAACTCTCACTTCTACCGTATGCTCAAGTCCTCCAAGAAGAAGGACTCCATCTCCCTCTTCATCGAGTCCGACCGCCAGGGAGAACTTGGCATTGAGGTCATCCCCAAGGAGAAGACCCGTGTCACTGTATCCTACATCAAGATCCAGCGCATCCAGGCCCTCGATATCGAGCTCCCTGAGGGTTACGATCGCCCCGTCATCATCAACTCTGGCGAGTTCCAGAAGATGATCAAGGACATGTCCAACATCGGCAACGCCATCGAGATCTTCACTCACAATCGCCAGATCAGCTTCCGTACCGTCGCCGACTCCGTCTTCTCAAGGAGTGTAACCTTCGGTGAAGAGGACGTCGATGACCCCAGCGATGACGTATCTCAGGTCTTCGATCTCGACATCTTCAGCCGTATCTCCAAGATCTCATCACTCTCCACCCAACTAAAGATCTACCAGCACAGGGACCTCCCCCTCCTCATCAGGTCTCCCGTAGGAACTCTCGGAGAGATCTCTATCTATATCAAGTCCAAGTCTCAAATTGAGGAAACTGAAATTGCGGATAATTAAATTTCAATAATAACAGCATATTGAAATATGGATATAGAAACCCTTACATCAACTATAGAAAATACCCTTAATATCAGGAAACACCCTGATGATATTCTCTCCGACCTATCTATCATTCAAGACTGCATAAATTCAATGCACCCTCATCTCAGAAGAGATATTATAAGCTTCAAATACAGACCAAAATGGTACAACGGAAACATATCTAACCATACTAAACTGCTCCATGACATTGCATCCTTATATGATATGTATATCATACCTGAGATCAAGGACAAATACGACGACTTTATCAGCAAACACAGAGGCAGGGACCTTATCCTATACAGAGGGGTGTATAGCACACCTTCATATGATGTATTGAAATGGAAGCAGGGAGATGAGATACAGCAGGTGTTCCCCATGTCTACAAGCATCTATGCAGATTCCCCTCTATTGTATTCAGATACCGATGACAATACAGGGGTATTTATATCCTTGCGAATACCTATTGATCATGGATTCCTCGGTATATTCACAGACAACCATATAATGAATATGTCAAGGGATGAAACAAAGCATCTGTTCAAATCAGGACGCCTAGACTCAGAGGTTACATTACTTCCCGGGACCATGAAGTTAGACTCTAAAACTACGATACATAACCTTCCAGTATATCATATGTCATACAGCACTTATACATATAGTGAATGGATAGACGAATATGTCAAGTATCGACCTTAGTTTCATAATGATATTATGAAATCTAGTTATTAAAAGCCTTGTATAGGGCCTTGGACAGCATCAAGGCCTCCTTACGCGTGAGGGTAGTAGATAGGATCTTGATGTCACCTGACTTTAGAGTGACATCAATACCATCTACAGGCTCCTGCCTGAAAGTCTGAACGTTAATATTATTAGTAGTGATAGACATAGCCTGTCCAAATTCATTCTCAAAGAAACGGGTATGCATCCTTTCTACTTTATATTTTCACTCTCTTAACCCCCAAATAAACATGGAACTATCCACTATAGCACTCTTTATAGGTGGTGCAATTCTTCTCTATTTTAGCCTCAAGTTGCTCATCATTGCTCTCATCGTTGCCGGTATCTATTATGGCCTCAAATACACAGAGCACTTCAACCAGATAAGGTTCCTCACAAAGGCTCAAACACAGGAGCTTATAAGAGAGGACAGGGACAAGTATATATCTTCAATGTCTATTGTAGATCTCTATGCTAGACGTGTAGATACCCCTGAGCAGTATATGGAGAAGGCATCTGCTCAAGCTATGGACTTTACGAAAAGTGAGAAGGACAGGATAACCATCCTAGTTAATAACATCAAGTATGTAGATCTGAAGAGGTTTGGTATAGACATGAAGAAGTGGAACGAAATTCCATACATATTTGCCAAGTGCAACTATGAGGATCAGTACCCTCACACTCGCAATGATGTCATCATTCTCAATGACCGTACTATTAATAGATCCGATGATGAGCTCCTTAATACCATAGTTCATGAGAAGGTTCATGTATATCAGAAGATGTACCCTAATGATATCCTACTGTATCTTACCAGAGTTGGATACAAGAAGGTTGGGGAGAAGAGCATGTACCCTCTCGCCAGATCCAATCCTGATATTGATAATAACATATACATGGGTCCCAACGGGAAGATCCATGTAGGAGAGTACAACTCATCAACACCCCGTGATATTTGGGATATTAATACTACATCAGAGGGAGAACATCCACTTGAGCTCATGGCATACACAATTGCAAATATGCACTAGAATAAGTCACTAATCAGATAGCTGAAACACATACACACACAGTCCGATACATCATCCTTCTTCTTGAATGACTCCCACTTCTCAAGAGCCTCTGGTGACCTCATGATCTCCCTAGCCTTCATGATAGCCCACTTCTTCCTTTCAGGCTTGCTTAGTCCCTTAGGAGCTCCAAGTATTTGAGTCTTGTTGTACGCAGGATACTCAATGATCTCCTTGAACTTGTAGTACCTGATAAGGAAGTAGCTCAGACAATGTTGGGCTATCCTCAGTCCAAGGGTATTATGCTGTTTGCCAAAGCCCATCTGCTTCTCAATAAGAATTACATTGCACTCGTCCCATAGAGACGTGTATCTATCGAGCACATCTGTAAGAGCACACAAGGTGTCATTGCCTACATGGGTGCCCTTGTCGTCGGTGTCTATACGGATATTTTCAAGAGCCTTGATGGTGTATGGGATATCCCAGAGCTTATCGAGGAAGGACAGGAATACAGGGGTGGGCTCGCCAGACGATGTGTAGCGATTCTTCTTCTTTGGGAGATCTATATCTACGTTCTCAAGGTTGTATGTTATGACAGTAAATGCAAAGTTCCTCTTGCCTGGATCGATAGCTGCAATCTGAAACATTTAGTATATATACATATCCATCATAGATATGTATTCCCGATCTAATACATATTGAAATAACTACTTAAAATGATCCGGAAGGGATTTCCCATCCATATGAGCAGGACTCTTCAAACGATACGAATTCTGTGCCTTCATGAATGCTCCAAAATGTGCAAATACAGGACCGTACAAACCTTTGATGATGACCTTAACATGTCAATCACCCTCAACCCAACAAATGAAAGATGCCCTCATAAAGGGACTTCTACTTCTGGACATATACGTCTATCAACCTTCTCTATCCAATCTCCCCTCTGTCTCTCAGGACCTCTCCTCCAACCAAATACTCTCGTCATACGGGACACTCAAATATCCGTCTATCTGGACTACCCTCTTACCATTCCCTGTATAGAAATCATAACCTCTCCATTTGAAGAAGGATTCCGACTAGCTCACCTCATAGACTCTATACGCTCTATCTATACTCGAATATACAAGGAAGAGCTTGAGACCGCCACAGACAAGACCTATACCCTCCATATACCCTGTAAGAAATGTGTTGTACAACCTGTAAATAGCAAGCCCTCGGATCCTTCAAAGGAAGACTGCAGTATATGCTGTCAAGAGCTCGACAACGATGTATGTAAGACATCATGTAATCATACCTTCCATAAGAGATGTATAGTAAGCTGGAGTAGGCATGGGGACAAGTGCCCTATATGTAGGGATGATCTAGCCAAGTGCGACACATGCAATGGTTCAAAGATGACCACAATCCAATGGTCCGGAAAGGTAATACCTCCCGAATACAGGATATTCAGGCCCAGGAATAAGACTGATGGCAAGTGGGGAATACATACCGCAGACTTTGAAAACCTCATCCTTACAGGTCTAGAGTACAATCATAGAGAGAAGATGTTGTATGTAGCGTTTTCCAAATAGTTTCCAATATATGTTTAATATTGGAAATGTCACACATATAGAGATTAGTTGATACGCCACTTGGCTCCACAGTTTGCACATGCACAGAAGGTAGAGAATCCCTCATCTGCACTCCTCACCTGTTTCTGAGAACTGAATGTACGCATACTTCCGCACTTGTTGCACTGCATGACACCCTCCTCTACATCGATAGGCGAAGTGATATACTCATCCCTCATTTTCTGGTTCTCCTTCAACTGCTTATGGGTCATATACATAGCATCCTCCAGATCCTCCATAGTGTCTGACCCCATAATGGCCGACTTCACCAAAGTCTTCGAATCCTTATACTTCTTCATAACGGAGATAATGTTATAGGTTACATGCTGATACACTTCAAGCTGTTCATCTGTCTGCTCGTCCTCAACGGGAAATACAATAGAGTATATCTTGTTCTCAATAGACTTACTGTCCTTCTTGGTAAAATATTCATTCAAAAGCTCAAGGATCTCCTCACGCATGATATCTATTTCAATATGAATAGATACTATAAATTGTCATTTTTAATGCCCGCCCTTCTTGTAATTACAATAGTTATCGGGGATGGGCTGGTTGGGGTTATATAGACCCTTCTGAGCGGCTATGTCGAGGAGACGATCAAACTCCTTGTAGAAGGCGGGAGTATGTCCAATGTCTTGCTGGTTGGTCGCATGAGCAAGCTCGTGGATGGCTACATATCGCAGAGTATTATCATCGTAATACTGTTCAGTACCGGGAACCTTAATACACAGAGTCATCTTCTCCTTATTTACAGTGTATGACTTATCTCCCTCATACAGAGTAAGCTGGGATGCTCTAGGATCGATCTGTTTAAGGACCTCCTTGATCTCTCCAAGCTTAGGGTCAAGAGTTGCAAATTCCTCTCTTATTTGAAGTACGATCATACCCGCGATAGCACCAAGAACCACAAGTGCCAATAAAGTCTTATTGTTATTCTTTGCCATACTATAGTTTATAATACGCCTCAAAAACTATGCATTTGTGGAGTTTTTGATACGCTTTTTTATTTGTGCCTTTACTGCTCTCCTTGCCTTTTGATGGTCCATTACAATATCAAGAATAGACTTTCCCGTTTCATCCATATCCAGCCATGTTAGATCTGCATACTGAAGATGCGTCTTCACAAGCCTATCAAATATATCCAATATGTAGTTGTTCTTGATCATATACATTATATACCCATTACCATTATTGTCTCTAACAGTCAAATCCAGATTCTTCATAAGAGGAGTCATCACCCTTTCTCTCTCAGCCAATGGAGTCATCCAGAACCTATCCTTATCAAGAAGTGCCTTCATAAGAGGTGTCTGTCCTGCCCTATTCTGTAGATTTGGATTGGCTCCTCTCTCCAATAGGAACTCCGTCACACGTCTATTTTCCCTCTTGACCATAGTCTTATGAAGAGGAGTCTCTCCCATATCGTCCTTTTCGTTGATATCATAATAAGGCAATACACGTTCAATCCACTCTATGACCATCGGGTCTTGGGTCTTTGAACATATAGTCAGATTAGCAAGTAGATGAATAGGCTTATCCGTATATGACCTGATAGTCATACCAAGCCTGTAAAATATACTATACACGGCGGGTGTCCATCCAAGTGTAAATACATTCATGTTCCCGCTCCTTATAGTAGGATCTGCCCCCAGTTTCAGAAGCTCCTCAACACATGGTGTGGATGCTATCTTTGACGCAATCATTATTGGAGTCATTCCATCCCTGTTCTTCTCATTTACATCAAACCCCAGAGCAATAACCTTCTCGAACATATATGGATTTCCATGTTTAACAGCAACATGCAAGAGAGTGTTGCCTTGTTCATCACACTTTCGTATATTTGGCTCAAATGCCATAATGAAATCAAAGAGCTCTTCATTGCCTCGTATGATGGCCTCTCTAATACATGTGTCATCCTTTGGGTTTATAGAGCCATCTCTGATAGCTTTCATTACTGTTGGTAGGCAGTACCAGTCCATGGTTTAGTGAATTCCTATATATGTTTAATAGGAATATTGGGCTATTTACTTTAGTCGTCCTCCTCGTTATCCTCAGTGGTCCTGATACGGTATCCCTTCCACCTAGACTCCTTCACACTAGGCTCTCCCCACCTGCGGACAAGCTGTTCCTTCAGGTCTGCCTTGATAGGAATATTATGATTGGGAAGCGACTCCTTGTGCCACTCCTTGAAGATCGCATACACCTCCGACAGAGTAATGCTTCCCTTGGCATCCTCCATAATAGACTCCTGAACGAACTGAGCATAGATATCGTTCCTGAGCCTGTACGCCTCGGTGAACATACGGACCTTCTCAGGCTCGATGAACGACAGACCCTTCTTCCTGTGATTCAGAAGATACCACGCGAACGCCTCGAGAAGACCAGGAATCTTATCATCGAAACTACGGTCAATAGGGAACCTCTTCTGCCTCAACTGCTCCTCAGGGCTCTCGGGAGCATCATCACAGAACTTGGACTCGAAGGGAATAAGACGGATACGATTCCAGAAAGCCTTGTCGTTATCAGGAACAATAGGAGGATCGTTACACACAATACCGACCTTGAACATAGGAGTGACCTCCTTACCCTCCTGATACAGACCACGAGCATAGAAGGTATCATTACCAGAAAGCTCCTTACAGATACCGATATTGAAGACCTCCTTCTTTCCAGGCTCCTGAGCCATAACCCACCTCTGACCATTTCCAACACGAGCAAGCTCAGGATTGGCTCCAGACGACTGAGTACGCTTGCCAGTGAAAAGGGAAGTAGGAAGCTTCATGGCGTACTCACCCATCATCTTCTCAAAGATGGTCTCTGTGACTGACTTTCCGTTATCACCAGCACCAGTCCAGAACCAAATCTTCTTCTGATGATTGCCTCCCACAAAGATCTCGCTAGCAATATCAATGAAATACTCACGAACACTCACATCGGGGAAGATCTTCATAAAGAAGTCATGAACCTGAAGAACCTTCTCATCGCTCTCCTCGAACTCTACATAATCCACACCAAGGCAAAGCGAGCAATAATCCTCAGGAAGACCATCACGGAAAGCATGAGTCTTCAGATCATAGATACCATTCTTGAACCTGATGATGTACTTATTCCTATCGAGCAGACGAAGGAACTTCTCGTTATAGAACACCTCCTTACACTCCTTCATCACATTGTTCTTGAAAGGAGAAGACTTCAGGTTATTCACAATACGCCTCATTGCCTCGACCTTCTTCTTCAGCATGAGAAGCTCAGTCTCTCCAAGATTTGTTCCCTGATTTGTAATCTCACGAATAGACGATGTATAGTGCTCAACGAGGACATCCGAGATACGAGCACGAAGGGTAGTTCCTGCCTCGATACGCTTCCAACCATGGTTGTCGAACTCGTACCAGATGTCCTGATTGATACTGGCACAGACATAGGTGCTTCCATACATGCGATACAGGATCTTGGCGATATCATTGTGAGTACCCTCACCTGAAATACTCTCATTGATATGGCTCTTAATCTTACTATGAACATACTTCTTGTACTCTTCAGGGTTATCGATCTTTGCATAATGATGCAGTGTCTTGATGGTGTATCCATTCTCACGAGGAACAATGTTCTCCCACATATGGATGAATGCTCCCTCATCGTACTTGTCCTTGCACTTCTGGCTAAAGTGCTTGGCAAGCTCGAATCCAGAATCATCTCCATCAAACGTATTATAGATAGACCACACGATCGTAATCCAATTCTGATAGTCCTCTGCTCTATTCGCAGACAGCATATCAATAAGCTTCTTGGACTCCTCAGCCCTCTCAGTGGAAGTCAGACCATCATCAATGGGTGCATGGTTCTTCTTCTTGGGCTTCTTGCTGATACGAACAGGCCTCTCAACGCTGGACTTGATCTCATAATACTCACGGTTTGAAATATGAATCGAAAGAATACGAGGAAGATAGTATCCCTCATTTCCAGAAATCGAGATCAGACTGTTCTTCACATCATAGATCTTATATCCCTTGAGAGCCTCCTCCATGGGGATCTTCTCGCACAGATGGTTATACACAAAGGTGTTGTAGTAGGCCTCCATATTGGGATCCTTCTTAGAGCCATACATAAGCCAGCAGTTCTTCACAACTGCCTTATCGATAAGGGCTCCAGAATCCTCAATACCCAGGTCAGAGAAGATATTTGCGTCCTTGACGATCTTCTGAACACGAGGAATGAGATAGATCTCCTGATCGACTGCGCTGAGGAAGATCCAAGGGAAATGAAGATGGAATCCGTTCTTGATGTATGCCTGAGAACCGCTCTCAACACGGTAAGGATTCTTCTCGAGAAGGAAGCACGAAAGATGCTTATCATCAATACCCTGAACAATCTCCTTCAGGACCTGCTGATAAGTCCTGATGATGAACTCGATATGATTATCGGTGTAAAGGCACGTCTCGAGATCGCTCTCATCGGTCTCCTTGACCTTGATATCAACATCGACAAGAACGGGAATGTATGTCTCTGGCTTCTCTGCAAGTCCGACCTGAGGAGCCTCCTCCTTCGAGATGTACCTGCAGTACTCGTCCATAAAAAGATCCCTGACATCACGACTGATATAATAACGACCCTTAGGGTCGATAAGACTCACCATATTAAAATCGGTAATAGCATCTCCATCAGCAACCTTACGGATACGCTTATCATTCAGTATCAGACGAATGGCCTGGCTCATTTTATTATTCTTCTATTCCACATATGTGAGGAATCATTTTCATTAGTTTAAAAGTACAAAACAGACTATAAAATGAGCGAGATTTACGCCGTTGATAATACTTTTGAGTCGAATAACCAGTCTTCCCAGAATACTGAGAATATCATTGAGTGGATCAACCAGAATAGGGAGTGTCCCAATGGTGTGTGCCCTGTCGAGTATGACGAGGATGGCGATGTCATCATGGGAGACAATGACAACAACCCTGATGAGGAGTCATCTACCGATGGAGAGCAGGCTCCTGAGGATCCCGTAGAGCAGTCTCCCCAAGAGCAGGATGAACATGATGCGGTGGATTCCGAGTGCGACGAGGAGGAGTGTGATGAGGAGGATGAGGCATGCGTTTATGTAGTCATGAAGGATGACATCCCTATCGGATTCCACCAGCTCGAGGACAACGCCCTCACTTTTATGAACAATAAGGTCTCAGATGAGGTTATCTCTCTCATGAGCACCTACAATGTAAATACAGTCAAGAATGAGGACGGAACTATCAATATCACTGGAGCGTACAAGAACGCTATCTTCCGCTGGACCACCTACAACCTTGGCACCTTCAAGATTGTAAAGGTTCCTGTAGTCT
>JACCDY010948250.1_pt1 | contig 37799 bp, 31 predicted proteins | sample 7446391 | NCBI WGS metagenome assembly JACCDY01 (sample SAMN15323451, study PRJNA562643) | freshwater metagenome | isolation source: river surface water | place: USA:Blue River Watershed | collected 2017-08-18 | reverse complement strand
TTACACTGGATACACAGGTTATACAGGATACACAGGTTATACAGGATACACAGGTTGTACAGGATACACAGGTTATACAGGATACACTGGTTATACTGGATACACTGGTTATACTGGATACACTGGTGCAACTGGTGCAACCGGTGCAACCGGTTATACAGGTTACACTGGATACACAGGTTATACAGGATACACAGGTTATACAGGATACACAGGTTGTACAGGATACACAGGTTATACAGGATACACTGGTTATACTGGATACACTGGTGCAACTGGTGCAACCGGTTATACAGGTTACACTGGATACACGGGTTATACAGGTTACACTGGATACACGGGTTATACAGGAGTAACAGGTTATACTGGAGCAACAGGTTATACTGGAGCAACAGGTTATACTGGATATACAGGTCCAATAGGACCAACAGGTATGGGAGGTATAATTGCAAATTATGGTGCATTTCATAGTGTTGTAGACCAAATAGCTGTAGCAGCCAATACTGGATATCCAATTTACGCGGAAATATCTGATATTTCAAATGGAATTAGCTTGACAAATGATATTTATGGTAAACCAAGTAAGATAACTTTTACAAATCAGGGAGTTTATGATATTCAGTTTTCATTACAATTGTTTAACGACAATGGTGGTGGTGCTGGAGATAATGTTAATATATGGTTAAGTAAAAATGATTCAATTGTTTCAGATACAAACACAACTATTTCAGTTCCATCAAATAATCCTTATGTGGTACCTGCATGGGACTTTTTGGTTGAAGCAAACCCTGGAGATTATTATCAATTATTTTGGTCAACTGCTAGCACAAGTACTTATATAAACTATACTGGTGCTGCTCCAGGTCCATCAGGTCCCCCTGCTGTTCCCTCATCAATTATCACAGTAATGCAAGTTGCTTATACACAATTAGGACCAACTGGTTCAACTGGTGCAACTGGTGCAACTGGATATACAGGTTATACAGGTTATACTGGATACACAGGTTACACAGGTTACACAGGTGCAACTGGATACACTGGATACACTGGTTCAACAGGTTACACGGGTTATACAGGTTACACAGGTTACACAGGTGCAACTGGATACACTGGATACACTGGTTCAACAGGTTATACAGGTTATACTGGTTCAACTGGTTCAACTGGTTACACAGGATACACGGGTTATACAGGTTATACTGGTTACACAGGTGCAACTGGATACACTGGTTCAACAGGTTACACTGGTTACACAGGTGAAACTGGTGCAACTGGTGCAACTGGTTGGACAGGTCCTCAAGGAACCGCAGGAATAAATGGAATATCAAGTGGTTTAGTATATTATTTGGACACGACAACTGTAACCAATCCATCATCATATCCAGTTTTAGGTGATTTATTTGTAATTCCTAATTCTGGTTCTCAACAGACATTATCAATAAATAATCTTCCTGGAACAAATACAAATATCGCAAGTTTTACATCAGCATCAAATACAACTTTAAGTACAGTAATAATTCCAGGATTATGGACAACAACTTTATTTGGAAGTGCATCATCAGGACCAAATAAAGTAAAATATTGGACAGTAGTAAATGAAATAGGACCAACAGGAGTTTTTATAAAAAAAATTGCAGGAGATACTGGTGCTTCCGGTGCTGCATCAGCTACATTTATTGATACACAACAAGGACCATATTTGTATCAAACTTATGTGCCAGGTGGAACATTAACAAATTTAAGTAGCAGAATTGAAGTTCAAGTTTGGATGGTAGCAACATCATCTTCTGGTGTAACTTTAGAATTTAGAGATAATACAATACCCTTTACAGTTACAACAATTAGCACCAATATTATTGGAAGTACAGGTCCAACAGGTTATACAGGTTACACTGGTCCAACAGGTTATACAGGTTATACAGGTTACACAGGTTATACGGGTGCAACAGGTCCAACAGGATTTTTATCAATATCTGGAACAAATTATTCTGATTATGTATATTGGAATTCAAATACAAGTCAGTGGGCAGTAGGAACATCAACAGTTCACTTAGGATCGGGTTCTGGACAATATAATCAAGGTCCAAATACAGTAGCTATTGGATATCAAGCAGGATATACAGGGCAAGCAACTAAATCTATAGCTATAGGATATTTAGCAGGTTATAATGGCGAAGCAAGTGGAACAGAAGGAGCAATTGCAATAGGTGAACAATCAGGATATATAGCACAAAATGGAGGAGCTGTATCAATTGGTGCTTTTTCAGGAAGTTATAATCAAGGTACTAATGCTATTTCAATAGGTAATCAAGCAGGATATACTGGTCAATCAAATTGGTCAATTGCGATAGGATATTATGCAGGTCAAAATAATCAGGGTAATTCTGAACCAACCTTACCATCGATAGCAATCGGCAATGAAGCAGGAAGATATAATCAAAATTATAGTTCAATTGCAATTGGTAAAAATGCAGGATATATTAATCAAAATCAAAATTCGATTGCAATAGGTCAATATGCCGGGTACACAGGACAAAATATTCAATCGATTGCATTTGGTTATCAAGCAGGATATAATACACAATCATCAAATTCGATTGCACTTGGTTATCAAGCAGGATATAATACACAATCATCAAATTCAATTGCAATAGGTTATAAAGCAGGTTATACTGGTCAAGGTCCAAATTCAATAATATTAAATGCTTCTGGTAGTGAATTAGATACACCAACATCAGGTTCATCAGGTTTATATATAAAACCAATTAATCAATATAATTCAAATATATCTGGGTCAACAGGAATATTAATTTATAATTCTACAACTAGTGAAATTACTTATACAAATAATTATGGTCCAACAGGTCCAACAGGTCCAACAGGTTACACTGGTCCAACAGGTTACACTGGTCCAACAGGTTACACTGGTCCAACAGGTTACACTGGTCCAACAGGTTATACAGGTCCAACTGGTCCAACTGGTTCAACTGGTCCAACTGGTTCAACTGGTTCAACTGGTCCAGCAGGTATAAATATAATAGAAGCAAGAACAGTTGTATCAGGTTCCACAGGATTACCAACAGGTACAAATTTTATTGCATTAAGTGGTTATACTAGTTCATTTACAATAACATTACCAAATCCCAATACATCAATAACAAATAATTATATAATAGCAGATGAACAAGGTCAAGCAGGAACATATCCAATAACAATTCAACCAGCATCAGGAACAATTTCAGGAGCAAGTCAAATGGTTTTAAATCAAAATTATTCGAACGCATGGATTTATTCAGTTCCAAACAGTTTACAATATTTTGTATTATTTACCAGACCTTAATAGTTTAACTATGGTTGTTAAAATATAATCTAATAGTCTTTTTTGTTAAAATAAAATATAATATAATTATATTATACTTAATATGTCAACAATATTTACAGGTTCAAATTATGGTATAATTTCTAGTGCAAATTCTGGATCAGGAACATTAGTAAATTTAGGAAACACAACAAATTTTTCTTATGAAAATGTTCAAAATTATACATCAGGTTCAATTTTAATTAATTTATCATCAGGTGGTTATGCTACTTTGACAATAAATTATTCAAATGATCAATCAGGTACAACCACATCTACAGAATCTTATGTATTTACAAAAACCGGTTCTCAAACAATAAATATTGCTCCCAAAGGTAATTTTCTAAAAGTTATTTTAACAGCAAATGTAGCTTCAGTAGGTTATACAATTCAAACCCGTTATAATAATACTGGTGGTAATTTTGAATTAGATGATGGAGTTATATCTTCATCAAATTCTGCTTATTTAGCTAATTTAGGTGCAACAGGAACATTTACAGGTTCATATGATGAAATTTATAATTATAGTTTGATTACAGTGCTAGTTAATGGGTTAGGAAGTTCACCAGCAGATGGAACTATCAATTGTTATTTTTCATCAGATGGAACTAATGTGGACAGAATAGTAAGTTATCCAGTTCAAGATTGTACAGCAATTTCAACCACATCTACAACTTCAACAACATTTAATCCGTCTCACACATTATTACCTTTATCAAAATATTTTAAAGTAATTTATACAAATGGTTCACAAGCTTTGACAAATTTTAGATTAACTGTGCTTTATCATAAATCCAAATCAAAAGCATTAACTAGTCGAGTCACACAATTTTTAACAGATTATGTGGATACAGATACAACAAGGTCTATCTTAAATGGTAGAACTGAAGGAACAACTTTACCAGGTGGTAATTATCAAAATTTAAATGTTTCTAATGGTGCATTAAATGTTAAAATTAAAGAACCTATTAGTGCATTTGGTGAACTATTAAGTAGTGAATTAACTCCTACTACTCAAGTTGATTTTACAAATGGTAGACCATTGGATAAAATTATGTTTTATCAAAATTATCCATTATATTCATCATATAATTTTACTGATTCCAAATGCCAAATAGCTACAAATACAGGTAGTGGTTCAAAGTCTGTAATAGAATTAAAATCTACTACATTTACTAAATACAAACCTGGACAAGGTACTGATATTAGATTTACTGCTATATTTCCAAATGGTTATGATGTAAATCATGATCAATATGCTGGTATATTTACAGGAGGTGATGCGTTAACATTTGGATATTTTGGTGGAACATCTGAATTTGCTATTAGACATGTTAGTTTTGGTATTAGACAACTTATAAGATTTAGTAATAGTGGAACGGCTATAGCATCAGGAACAATAAATTTAAATTTTGATTCAACTTCAGTACCCATATCAATTGTAAGTGGAGATACTGCATTAGTTGTAGCAAGAAAAATATATAATGCTATAATTGCATTACCAGCTTTAAATACATATGGATGGAATAATAATTATAATACTATTAATTCATCAACATATTACAATACATGTATTTATAATATATCATCAAGTACACAAGTTCCAGTCTTGATTTCTGGTTCGGTTACAGGAGTAAGTTTAACTGTCAGTGTATTAAGAGCTGGAGTTAATCCAGAAATTACAATTATACCTCAAAGTCATTGGAATATTGATACATGTAAAGATATGGGCTCTTTACAACAAAACTATTTATATAATAAAACTGGATTTCGTCTAGATCCAACAAAAGGTAATGTATTTAAAATAGCATTTCAATATTTGGGTTTTGGTTCAATAACATTTTATATTGAATTATCGGAAACAGAAACATTAGTACCAGTTCATAGAATTAAATATGTAAATACTTATTTAAAACCAACTTTAAAAAATCCAAATATGCAAATAGGAATAGGTATAGCACAATTAATAAATAATCCAGGTAATAGTATATCTGTAGAAACATCAAGTTTTGCATCATTTTTACAAGGTAATCAATTAATAACAACAGTAAATCGTTCATATGGATTAACATTAAAAGCTAATACTTCAGCTGGAGTTAATAGTTTGTCAAGGAATAGTCCTTGTGTAATTTTTGGTTTACAGTCATCGTTAATTTATGAATCATTAAATAGTAATGCTACAGTAAACTATACAAGTAATAATAATAATATATATTTATCAACTGTTAATGTGGCAGTAAATGCTGCTGCAAATACAACAGCTAATATACATTTTTTAATAATAAAAAATCCAACTTCAGTAATTACAAATAGAACAACATCAGCATCATATCCGAATTTTATAAATTATAATGATAATTTAGTAAATGTTGTTGACGGAGTACCAGTAACATCCACAACAATCGGAACAGTTGTATCAGGAGGTTCCATAGTATTAGAATTTAGTATAGCTGAAAATCAAAATTCATCTGAAAATATACAAACTCTAGGTTTTACTATATCTCAATTTGATAGTTATTATTTGTGTTTTTATGGTGATGCGTCAAATGATATAGATATATCAGGTTCATTATCATATCAAATTAATATGTAAAAGTATAACAACACATTAATAATAATATTAATTATATTTTTACCCTACCAAAAAAATTTTAATATAGGAGATATTGTTATATATAAATTATGCCTAGTAAAAAATCCCACAGATATGACGATTTCCCTACATCATCAAGTTGTAAATCAAGTTGTAAATCAAGTAGTAAATCATCTTGCTCATATACTTCTTATTCAACTTCATCATGTTATTCATCATCAAGTTCTTGTAAAAAAGGTAAGTGTAAATGTAAATACAATCCTTATTTAAGTTGCAATCCTAACCCTTGTAGTCCATGCAATCCTACAAACCCATATTACCCAGGAGCTTGTAATCCTTATTACAATGGAAACCCATGTGCAAGTCCTTGTGGTCCTAGTCCTTGTGGACCCAATCCATGCAATCCCTGTGTCCCATCACCTTGTAATTCAATTAAAACTTATAATCCTTTCTTATATCCCAATTATACTGTGTATGAAATAACTTCATTATCATATACAATTCCTTCAACTGCTTGTACAACCTATTATATTTACACAATGGAACCTCCTTCATCTCCATCATCTACTCCTACAATTAATCTTCCTTTAATTGCTACATTAGATTGTGGAAGAAAGAGAAACTTTATTATTACTAATAAAGGTGATTCTACTATTAATATTGTTTCATCAGGTTCTGATACTTTTAATGGAGTCGGATCACCATATTTATTACCACCAGGTCAATCTATAACATTATATTCTGATACTGTAAGTAATTGGACTGTAGTTTAATTTAGTTTTATAAATAATTATCAGTTTTATAAAAATATTGATATTTATAACATATATTAAATAAGTATAAAGAAATACATATATATTAAAATATTAGTATAAAAATGAATCAACCCAAAAAGGATTATTACGAAATATTAGGCATTGATAGAGATGCTGATGAAGACCAAATTTCAAAAGCTTATCGTAAATTAGCTATGAAATGGCATCCTGATAGACACAAGGACCCTGAAAAGAAAAAAGAAGCAGAAGAAAAATTTAAAGAAATATCTGAAGCCAATACAGTACTTATGGATGCGGATAAAAGAAGAAAATATGATCAGTTCGGAATGTGTGATGGTGAAGGTCCTGATTTTGGTGGCCCACCTCAAGGATTTCCTGATTTATCAGAAATATTTGGTCAAATGGGAGGAATGCCTGGAATGGGTGGAATGCCTGGGATGGGTGGATTTCCATTTATGGGTGGTTTCCCTGGAATGGGAGGTATGGGTGGAATGGGTATGGGTAACGGAAATGTTAACAAACAATCCAGAACTTCACAAGATTTTAAGGTTAAACTTAAATTAGAGGAAATTTTAAATGGGTGTGACAAACAAGTTGAAATAGCTTTTGAAGATATTTGTGGAGATTGTACTGGAACTGGTTCCAAAAACAAAAAGAAAAAAGTCTGTCCTGATTGCAATGGTAGAGGTGTACGTATGATGGTAAGACAATTAGGACCCAATATGATTTCTCAACAACAAACTCCTTGTCAAGCATGTGAACAAAGAGGTTGGGTTTCTGATGGAACTTGTACAGGTTGTGCAGGCAAATGCACTAAATCAAATAAATTAACCAAAACTCTGCATATCAAAAAGAACTTTGATCATCAAACTAAAATGTGTGTAAGAGAAGCAGGAAATTATGATTCTAATACTGAAAGAAAGGCTGATATTTACATTAGCTTTAAAATTACGGATTTAGAAGATTATGGTCTAAAATTGGTTAATGATTATGATTTAATTTTAGAACATGAGATTAATATCTGGGATGCTTTATCAGGATACACATTTTATTATTCTAATCATCCTAATAAAAATAAATATGCTTTTAAGATAAGCGAAATAATTAAATCAGATGAAATTAAGTTTGCTAAGAAATTAGGTTTACCTAATGATGATGATGGAAGTTTAACATTTGGTAAATTAGTAATTAAATTTACTTACAAATATCCTAAAACAGTTCTTACATCTGAACAACTTAAAAACTTTTTGAAAGAACATACAGATACCAAGGGTATTAATAAAGATGAATACATTAAAGAAAAATTAATTAACCCAGATTCTGATGATGATGAAAAACCAAGAACAAGAAGATCACATAGTCCAGACCAATCTGAAGGTAATGTAAACTGTACTCAAAGTTAAATTTTTAAATTTAAAATAAATATTTTTTTACTTATATAAAAGATTAATTATTAATCTATATATAAATATCTTAACAAATGGAAACAGAAACAAGCGATAATATTAATGATTATTTAGTTGGGTTAGAATCAAAAAATATTCATGAAGAAAATATTACAAATTTTTATGAAGAAAATATTACAAATTTTTATGAAGAAAATATTACAAATTTTTATGAAGAAAATATTACAAATTTTTGTGAAGAAAATATACAGGATTATCTAAAATCTAACTTAGAAACAAGCGAATTAAAAGAACAAGTTATTAATTTTAATGATTTTATGAAAAAAATTATATCAAAGATTGAAAAAGTAAAAAATCCTATTGATGAGGATGAAAATGTTGATTTATCAAGTACAAATCAATATAATAGTTATGATAATTTATCGGAATATATTATTGAAAAAAATGATACAAAAAAAGAATCATTTGATGATGAAATTAAACAAATGAATAATTTAGATAACATAAACAACACAGATAATTTAGATAATTCAGATAATATTGAAGAAGACCATGATTCTTTAGAAAAGATATTTTTTGATCAACAAAATAAAGAAATGATATATAAAGATATAGAAGGGCTAGAAGGAGATGAAAATACATATATAAAAGACAATCAAAATAATGAGGAAATTAAATCTATTAATTTTGAAGATTTTAAAAAAGAACAGGAAGACAATAATGATATAGACAAAAACCCAAATATCGAGCTAGACAATTTAGTTGATAATTTATATAAAAAATATGAAAAATATATTGTGGAAAAATCTGAATACAGTAACAAAGAATCATCAGAAGAATTATTAGAAATAAATAATATAGAATCAAATCAAGATATTGGACTAACTGATAAATATTATAATCCAAATATAATAATTTATGATGGTAACAAAGTATTAAATCAAATAGATAATATAACTGTTAAACCAGATAATAATATACAAGATGATATACAATATAATGATATTAATGATATTATTAAAAAAATGGATGAGGATGAATCTAATATTATGATAGAAGAAGTTAAATGTGATATTAATACAAATATTTTTAGGTCTGATGATAATAATGATAATGATGAAAATGATGATAATTTTGATATAGATAATCATAAAAATATTAGTGATTCAGAGTTAGACGAAGATACGGACAAATGTATAAAAAACAGATATAAAGAACAAAAATTTAATTTGATTAATTCAATGTTGATTAACTTGGGTATATATAAAAATCCTAATTTACCAAATATTAATTTAACTGACATCATTAAAATTGTTGAATCTATTGAAAATAATAATATTAAAAAAAATATTTAAGAAGTTTTTTTACTTTTAACAAAAGTTTTTTATAAATATTTTAACAGTTTATTAATATAAGCTATTAAATGTCATCAAGTTCTGGTGTTACAGGATATGCAAATATTACAGGTATAATTGGTTCAACAGGGTTTTCTGGATATACAACTTTTATTTTTAATTATGGTACAACAGGAACAACAGGTACAACAGGAACAACAGGTACAACAGGAACAACAGGTACAACAGGAACAACAGGAACAACAGGTACATTAGGTACCAGAATAAATATTGATGTATTATTAATAAATGATTTTTTGGTTTTTAATAGTACAAATGAAAAATTTTTAATTAAAATAAATGATCCTGTTAATCCAAATATTGTTTTATATGAGGAAACTGTATTGGTATCTTATGAATTGGATAATTATTTATTAAAAAAAAATTATTATTTTTATACAAAATATTTTTTATTTTATCCAACGGGTACTTTAAGAAATGAAAATTTTTTATTAAGATTTTCAAATCCGAATACATTATTTAATTGGGTAGGTTCTCAGAAAAAAATTTATGTATATTATTTAGATTATAATTTACCTTTTACAATGTTAGGTATAAAAAATGTCAACGAGTCAGTAGCAGTATTTTTTAATTCAAATATAACAATTACAGCTCAACCTGGATCAAATTCTATTACTACAATAAACTTTGGTAAAATAGTAAATGTAAAGAATTATTCAATTCAAAATGAGAATTTTTTTCAAATTTTGGGTAACACATTACAATTTAATGCATTAGCAATAATAGATTCAAGTAATAGTACAAAATATTACCCATTATTTGAAATAACACAACCAACATACCCAATATTAAATCCACCAATAAAAGTTACTCCAATTTTAAAACTGTATTTTTACGATTTAACATTTAGTTATATAAAAAATATCCCATATCAAAATAATAATCAATTTGTTGCTGATTCAATTCCAATACTTTTACAATTATTTTTTGGTACAACAAAACTTTATGAATATATATTAAATTTAAATTTTGATGTTTTAGAATATAACGATGTGTCTAAATTAGTTTTATTTTTTAAAAACACTTTAAATCTTAGTATAACCTTGATAGTTTTAAGAGTATTTGACTATGATTATTTTACTTATTTTGCTTCATTAGTAAATACTGATTATACATTATGTGAACAAATTACTTTAGATAAAGCAAATCTTTTTGCCTTATTAATTCAAAATAATCCAAATATTCCAGATACCGTATTTCCAGCGTTGCTTTTAGAAAATTATAATTTATATATTGATGTGATTAGAATAAGGAGTATGTTGTTTTTTGAAATTAAAGATTTAAATATCGTATCCTTATTTTTAAAATCTGGAAACATAGAAAGTTCAATTCTAATTAGTTTTCTTTATAATTTTAAGATGAAAGAATATAATTTTACAAATATTAAATTTAATACATATTATTTAGGCGGAGACCAATATCAGTTAGTTAACAGTAATATATTTGAAAATGCATTATTTTATAAAAATAATTATGTAATTAATTTTAATAATTTTTTGCTAAATGGTATACTTGTAAATATTGAAATATTTGTAAAAGATAAATATAGTAATACCCAAATAATTAATTTATATGGGATGATTTTTAATAACAACAATTCATGGGATATATATACACAAAAAATTATATTAACAAATGAAAACAAGAGGATATTATTAAATGATCTTTTGATTATAATACAAACATATTATCAGATTAATATTTATGTGTACAATAATATTGATGATTTGAATAATAATATAAAAGTTAATGCATTGACACAATCTACTTTATCTAATCCTTATTATTATTTTAATACGTTATCATTATCCAGATTAGATTCGGTATTGGGATTTATTTTAGATGAAAACTTTTATTTGAAATTTGTTATGGATTTAAAGATTAATTTTAAAATGTTAATATTTACAGTTCCTAAAAGTATTACTGATGAAATTTTAAATTTTAAAAACGACCGATATGTTTTTAAAATATTTAGAGTTAATGGTATTACAAGCAATACTAATCTTCAGGCAAATATATATTCATTAATGTTTTCAAGTATCAAAGAATCTAATTATTTTATGAATTTGATACAATATGGCACAACGACTACACCAACTAGAGTTGTGTCTTATTTTAATATACCTGTATCAAAATATTTTAAGAAAGATTCTAATGGGTTTTATAGAATAACAACAGACACTAACACAAATATTGGTACGATTTATTTTACAATTGATAATATGAATCTTGAAGAAGGTTCAACTTTTACAAATTGTAGTATCAGTACAGTTTAGATAAATTTAGATAAATTTATTCCAATCCAAAACTTTAAAACTTTCTTCCAAATATTTTTTTCTATCAGATTGGTAATCTAAATAGTACGCGTGTTCCCATAAATCAATAACTCCTAATATTTTTTTATCTGTAAAATCAGAATCAAATGGAACAGCAGAATCATGAGTTGTAAATACATCTAGTTTTCCATTAGTTTTACAAATCCACAACCAACCAGAACCAAAATGTTTAGTTCCTTCATCTATAAATTTATTTTGAAATATTTTCAAGTCTTGGTCTGAACCAAATAAAGTATTTTTTAATTTATTAAAAGAATTAGATGATTCTGATTCAGTGGTTAAGGTTTTCCAATATAAATCATGATTATATATTTGAGATGAATTTCTATAAACTTGAGTATTAGAGTCAAATAATTTAATACCGGTTAAAATTAACAACATTCTTATTTCTTCGTTGTTGTTATAAGAAAAATTTTTTTTAACAAGTCCAAAAATCTTTTTATATTTAGAATCTGATTCAATCAATTCGTTAAGTTTGTTTATGTATTTAAGATAATGACCTGAATAATGGGTTTTATTTTGATACAAACTTATAACTGAGTATCCTACATAATTTTGATTTTTCATGATAAAATCCGGTTCAATTGGATAAATAATTTTTTTTTCATTAGTATTAGAGTTTTGCATAAGTTTTTTATATATAAAATATATAGTATATAAAAATTAAAGTAAAATTAAAGTAAAATTAAAGTAAAATTATTTCAGATTTTCAAAATATTCAACTAGCTTAATAGTATTGGGTCTTAATCTTGAATCTTTATTTAACATGCTAAATATAACTTCATCAAAGTCATTAGATATGATATATGGGATATCTTTATTACCAGATTCAATTTCAGTTAATATTTCATTAAGTTTAGATACTTTTTCATGGTTAGTATTACAATCAAGTAAAAATTCAATTAAAATGATTCCCAGAGCATAAATATCAATTGATTTATCATAAAATCCTGATTCAACTTCATCAGCTCTATAAATACCTGTTCCTACTTCGGTACTTAAATTTAGAACTTGACTTAAATCTTCATCTTCATTAGAATTATTTTCATTTATTGTAATTAATGAATTATTTTTATTAATTGATACTAATTTATTAGAATTTTCCAATAATAAAGTAGATTTACTTTTATACACATTAATAGAATCATTTGTAATATTTTCCATTAATTTACTTAGTTCAGAGTACTCTTGTTGTTTAATTGATTTTAATTTGTTTTGATTATTTTTTCTTGTTAAACCAAAATCTCCTATTTTGAATACAAGTTTTTGATTTTCTGTTTTAACAAATATATTGTCTGGTTTTAAATCCCGATGAATTAAATTATTGGAATGCAGATAATCTATTCCTTTTATAATTTGTAAAAAGTATTTAATTCTAGTTTTAAGACTATCATCATCCATCATTGTTAAGAAGTATTCTCTTAATGTCATTTCACATAGTTCCATTTGAATAAAAAGAATTGGACATAAATTATTAATTGGTTCATCTTCTGTCATATCAATTGATTTATTAAATTCAATAATGCTGGTTAAATCAATATCAACCCATGAAGAATAATATCTTACAACATTAGGATGTGTCAATCCAGAATACAATTGTATTTCATTAAATATATCATAATCATCAGAAATTAAATCCTGAACAATAAATATTTTTTTTATAGCATAATATTTTTTTTCAAATCGATGAAAAACTTTATAAACAGTTCCATATCCACCCTTACCGAGTAAAGCCAACTGATTAAAATTATTTCTGTATTTGTTTATATATTTGGTTTGATTTTCAAGTCTAAAATCAGGTGATCCTATTTCAATCGAATCAGGATTAAAACTATTTAGTGACTCAATAATAAAACTTACATTTCGCCTCATATCGGAATAAGAACTTTTAGTTACCTCTAGATCCAAGACATTTTTTCTGTGTAAAAGTTTATAAATTTTACCAAGCTTATCTTTATTATTTGAAAATACCATTTGCAAAAGTACAACTATTAATAAAGACATTTTTTTTTCTTTACTAATATTTAATGGTAATTTAGAACCAAATGATTCTAATCTTGCAAAATTATAACTTGATTTTGATAAAGGAGACGGAATTAGTTTTCCTAATTTTTCAAGTTTTTCATTTGTTTCTGAATCAGATGTTTCGTTTTCAAAACTAAGACTTTCGTCTTCCAAGTTATCAATTCGAATTAATAATTTATTATTGGGTTTATTAGTTTCATTAGTTTCATTGTTTTTATTGGTTTCATTGGTTTCATTGGCTTCAGAACTTCTATTTGATTCTGAACCATCCTCATCTTCATCAATTACAATACTATTTGACCATGAATCATCTGATTCAAAATCATTTAAAAAGTCCTCCTGTGATTTTATACTTGTGCTCAACTCATTTAGACTCATTTACTTTAGTAATATAACTATATATGTTAATTATATAGGGGTATTAGTTTATATATAAATAATAGTTAATTCAAAATTCAATTTTTACTTTTACATTGATTTTACTTTTTCTTATTAATTTTTTCAAGTAATGTTTTATAACTTATTGGAGTTGAACTATTTGTTTTAATAACTGAATCAGCTAGTAGTCTCATGAGTACTTCAATATTTTTCATTTTGAAATTAAAGTTTCTAAAATCATCTACCATATACTTAACTTTTAACTCAATTTTGTCATTTATATTAAGATATCCAGTAGAACCTATTTTAAATATAGTAATATGAACTGTTAAAATTGGTTCATTTTTAATATTTTTATAATTTTTGATATCCCCAAGTTTAGATAAAATAGATTCATCCACTGTAATTTTAATGTTAGCAAACTTTTTGTCTTTATAATACTCACCCTTAGCTTCTAAAAAATGATCCTTTAATTCTTTTATTGAATGAATATTAACTTTTTTAATTGTATTTGTTTTTGAACCAAGTTTTGATCCTGCTTTAGAATTCTTTTTAGAACCGGCTTTAGATCCTGTTTTAGAATTCTTTTTTGACCCTGCTTTTCCTTTAGTTTTGATTGTGGATTTGATTATACGTTTTAATGGTTGAAAATCTGATCTATCTGCAATAATCCAAAAATTTTCGTCCATATTTTTATTTTTTATTTTATTATTAAAAAGTATTAAATTTTTTTTTATTTGTGCTAATGAATAATTAGTGTCTTTTGGCATTAAATTATATATATTATCTAAATATTTTTATATTTGGTTCAATTAAAAATAAAAAAATTGATTAATACATTTTATATATATAATTATATTAATATTATGAATATTTTTGATAATAACCAACTAAAAGACGAATTTAATAAATATTATCCGGACATCAAGATAAATGAATTGGATCGTGAATTGTTATCTGATATGATGTTAAATATAGCTTTTGAAATGAGTTCAAAAAATATACCAAAAGATAATCAAGTTAATAAAAATAATAAAAAAAGTATTATACAATTAAATCCTGATTTAGAATCAGACAATCAATCAGAAGCTAAATCTAAAAACGAATCAGAAGATAAATCTGATAATTTAGATAAAGAAGAAATCGATGAGTTGATTTTACAGAATTATTTATTAGCAAATGAATTTATTCCAGAGATGTTTGTACCAAGTGATCTAATACATTTAAAAGGCAGACTAAATGGATTTCCAATTAATATTATTGTGGATAGTGGTGCACAAGGTTCAGTATCTTTTAAATCCGTAATTGATAGAGCAGGTTTAGACTATTTGGTAGATAAAAAATCTACTCATTATACTATTGGGGTTAATGATATTAAAAAAAGTTATGGAATGATTTGGTATATTGATTTAGAGTTAGAAATTGAAAATAATCAATATGCTAGTATACCAATAACTCTGGATATAACAGATGATACCAATATGAAAATAAAAGAACAAGATCTAAAAATAAAAACATCTAATCCAAACCCAATGGATATGTTGCTTGGTATAAACTTTCTTAAAGCATATAAAGCAAATATTAATTTTAGTAAAAGAACAATTACACTTAATGACTCAATTACTATAAATTATAAATAATATAAAAAATTTTGATAAAAAAAATTAATAACAATTTTGATAAAAAAATTGATTAAACATTTATTTACATTAAAATTATTATTAATAATTACTATGAGTGAATTTGAACAAAAACAAACTTTTGTATCTAAATACGATTTGGTAACTAAAGGTTTGGCTGAGATTATTGGTGAATCTGAATTAAAAGCTAAATTACAAGATGGTAAACCTCTAAAAGTTTATTGGGGTACAAGTCCGACTGGTTCACCATCATTTGCATATTATCTTCCAATGATTAAAATATGTCAGCTATTAAAAGCAGATTGTGAAGTTACTATATTATTTGCAGACCTACATGCTTATTTAGATGCAATGAAAACCACATGGGAACTATTAAATTTTAGAACCCAATATTATGAAACAATTATCAAAGAGGTAATTAAAACATTAGGTGGTGATGTAGATAAAATTAAATTTGTTAGAGGAACTGATTATCAATTAACACGAGAATATACTGTGGATGTATACAAATTTTTAAGTAAAGTAACAGTAGACCAAGCACAAAAAGGTGGTGCAGAAGTAGTAAAACAATGTGAAAATCCTTTAATGTCAGGATTGATTTATCCTATTCTTCAGGTTTTGGATGAAGTTTATTTACAGACAGATTGTGAATTAGGCGGAGTAGACCAAAGAAAAATTTTTATGATGAGTCGAGATCATTTACCTAAATTAGGATATAAACCAAACATTCATTTAATGAATCAGATGTTACCATCATTAGCAGGAAAATCAGGTGAAAAAATGAGTTCATCTGAACCTAATAGTAAAATCGGGCTATTAGATACACCTAAACAAATTAAAACAAAAATTAATAAAGGATTTTTAGAAGAGGCAAATGTTGATTGTGGGCTATTCAAAATATTAAAGCTAATTATTTTCCCAATTATTGAATTAAAAGGTTTAGATAAATTTGTAATCAATCGTGATGAAAAATGGGGAGGTAGACTAGAATTTGGTTCTTATGAAGAAATTGAATTACAATATTCTACAAATCAAATTGCACCTCCTGATATTAAAATGGGTATTGCTGATTTTATTAATGAATTAATAGAACCAATTAGACAAAAATTCGATTCAGATGAAATGAAGGAACTTGTTAAAAAAGCATATCCTAATTAATTTTATTTATTTACTTATTTATTTTTATTTGAACTTAATAAATTTTTCATAAGTTCAATTTCTTGTTTTTGGCTTTTGATAATGTTACGAGCCAGTTTGATTGCTTGAGGTGAAATTTCTGGTTTACCTAAAAGTTGTTCAGCCATGGAAACACCCATCCCATGATGTTCAATCATTGATTTATAAAATTGTTTTTCTCCAATATAATCTTGGTTTCTAATTAGGAATATTGTATAAATAGAACATCCAATTAAAATAATTGTTAAAAATATAAAAGTACTTGAATCAGTATGTTCTCGATGCATAAATAGTTCAGCAAGTGTCATTAACCAACCCATAAGTAATGTAGAATAAAATTTGTTTAAATTCCAAGTTATATATGTTTTATCAGTAATAATTATTGGCATAGTAAAATATCCAATAATTATTGAAATAGTAAACATATATATTAAACTAATATACAAGTCCATTATATAATATACTTACTAATAAAATTTTTATTATATTTAATTATTATAATTTTAAGCATTTAATTTTTCTTTAAGTAAATCAAGAGAACGTTGATTAGGGTCAACCGAAATTAAATTTGAAATTATTAATATTAATTTTTTTTTACTCATAAAATTTTCAAATTCTTTTTTTGGTTCTAATAAATTCAAAAAATATTCATAAAACTCATTGTCTTTAATCATATCATATTGTCTTTCTAATTTCTTTTTAGTTTTGTACATAGAATTAAATTTCTTTTTAATAGATTCATTAGATTCATTTGTATAATTATAACAACTAATTTGTAGCAAAGGAATTGTTTCCTTAATACCAAGATTTAATCCATATTTTTTTGATAATTTGGAACTATAATCAGATACACTATCAATACAAACTAGGTCAATTAAACATATTGCAAAAGGAATTAATATACAAGAATAATTATAGTCAGAATTTTCATATATTCTTTTTTCTTTATCAATTTCTAAACTTGAATATGTTTTAACTATTTTACATTGTCTACATGGGATATAAGATTCACAATACATATATAAATCAATTAGCTTTACTCTTTTGTCTGAACTATATGTTAAATTTGATAATTTAAAATCAGTTAATAATATTTTATATTTACACGCCACATAAATAATATTAAATAATTGTTTTAATATTATATTTAAATCTTCTAAATTAATATCATCTACTACGTTTCTTAAACTATCTCCACCATATTCCATAATTGAATAGTAAGAATATGAAAAGAAATTTGATTTAATTTCACCTGCACAAAATATATTAATTATATATTTATCTAATTTTGTATTTGATTTTAGAGAAGTATATCTTTCATGTAATTTAATTGGGTCTTCATTTTCATTAATTTTTAATGCATATTTTTTATCATCAATTTTAATTTTATATACTTTTCCATAAGAACCTTCTCCTAAGAATTTAGTAACCTTTGCTTTTTTTTCAAAAATAGTCTGTTTACTTATGTCATAAGGAAAAAGCGAATTAGATGAATTTTTTTCATAAGTTTTATAATTATTAATAAATTTCAAAACTATATTTTCCCCTTCCCTAATATGATCTGATATTCCTATAATATCTAATAGTATCATGTTTATATAATATATATAGTATTATATATAAAAAAAAGACTTTTTATACTATATAAAAAAATCGTTTTTATGCTATATAAAAATAATTGATTTATAAATATAATACTAAATAAGATATATTATACTATGGATTCTAATATGGACAACAAGGATAATACCAATAACAACCAAAATATTTCTGATTCAGTTACTGACCTAGCTACTAACTTGGTAGCTAATACTGGTGACAAATATGATTCTGGTAAATCTGAAACAGATACCAGTATTGAAAATCTAAATATTGAATCAAAATCTGATTCTGATAAAGATAGTAAAAAAACAAGTGATGTCCATAATATAAAAGATTCAAAAAATAAACAATCTGACATTTCTGATAAAATAATTATTGAAGAGGATTCAAGTTCTCCAGATGATAAAGATGGTAAAGTTAATAAGGAAAAGTCGAAGGATAAAAATATCAAGCTGAATAAATTTACAGGACTAAGTCCTTGGATGCAAGTTCAGCCTATGAAAAAAAATCCTGCTTCAAATAATTCAAATGACTCTGATGATTCTGATAATGAGTCATCCGATTCTAGACCAGTAGGTCAAATGGGTTCATCATCGCTAGGTAATTTAGGTTCACTGGGTAATTTAGGTTCACTAGGTAATTTAGGTTCAATTGACCCATTAAGTATGTTATTTGCTAATATACTTGGTTCAATGGCTAATCAAAATTTAAGTGATGGTATTGAATTTATTCCTACACTAGTAGAAGTTAGAATGGATGATTATGACCAATCTAATGATAAATCTGATAAAGATGAAAAAACTATAAAGTTTGAAAGACGTTTTAGGTCAAATACTGAAACAGATAATAAAAATAAGTCTGAGACTGGTTCTGATTTAAATTCTGGTTCAAATCAAAGTTCGAATTTATCAAACTCGACTCAAAGTGGAACAACTGGACCAGCTTCTTCAAATAATATTTCAAGTAAAAAACAGGCACATAAAATAGATTTTGCCAGTACAATTGGAGATATTAATAATTTGGATATTTGGTTAAAAGAAAACGTAGATTCCAATAATATATTTAATGGTAATCCTACTGATTATTCGGCTGATTCAATAGATCATGCTTCATCAAATGGAAAAATATCAGTACTTGATTGGTGGCTTAAAGCTAACAAAGAAAATAAAGTACCTCTAAAATATACATCCAAGGCAATTAATTTAGCTAGTAGAAATGGACAGATTAGGTCTCTAGACTGGTGGATTAATTCTGGGCTGGAACTTAAATATGATAAAGATTCGGTAGATTATGCATCAAATGGTTGCAGAATCAATATACTTGATTGGTGGATTGAAAATTACAAAAAAAATAAAGTCAAATTTGAGTATTCTGGATCATCAATGGATAATTGTAAACTTGATGAAGAAAGATTACTAAAACTAATAAAGTGGTGGAAAGAACAAAAAGATAAGAACAATATTGAATTTAAATATTCTAAAGAATTTATTAATTATTTGGATTCATGGTCTTACAATTCAGTTCATAAATATCTAATGGATAATTCTATGATTAAACCAACTGAAAAGTTATCATCACAAAGAGATAAAAATCCTGTAATTGGACTTTTTGAATTGCTTGGTAATCCAATGGGAAGTAGTCGTAAAAGCAAAGAATCAATTCATAGTAAAATTGATATAAGTAAACTTCCTGAAGATATTCAAAAACATATTAAAGAAAAGGAAGAAGAGCTTAATAATAATATGTTAGTTAATGGAAAAGCAAAAGAATATATTGATAATTTAATTAAAATTCCTTTTGGTAAATACAAAAATGAAAACATATTTGCGTTCATGGGTGATCTAATTAAAAAAATTAATTCTATGAACTTGAAACACAAAAATAAATCCATGAATAAAGTTAATTTGTCAAATGAATCTGATTTACTTTCATTCTTCCAAAAGATTGAATATAATATGGACGAAGAATATTCAAAATATTTTGAACTTTACAAAAAGTTTGTGGATATTCGAGTAAAATATCTTGAATATGTTGATAATATACTAGAAGAAACTATTTACGGACATGATGATACTAAGAAACAAATCAAATGTATTATTGCTCAATGGCTAAGTGGTGGAATGAATAAGGGTGTTGTGTTGGGTATTCAAGGTCCACCTGGTGTTGGTAAAACAACTGTAATAAAGGGTGCACTTGCTAAATGTATGGTAAACTTTATTACTTATAATCTTGAAAAACTTGAACCGGTAATAACAATTAATCAAGAACATAATGACCCAAGACCATTTTGTTTTATGTCTCTAGGAGGTACAACAAATGGTTCTACACTTGCAGGTCACAATATTACTTATCATGGAGCTACTTCAGGTGATATAGTTAAAAATCTTAAGGAAGCTGGGGTCATGAATCCAATTCTTTTCTTTGATGAACTTGATAAGATATCTAATACTGAACACGGTCATGAAATTTCATCGGTTCTAACACATATTACTGATCCAGTTCAAAATGAGCATTTTACTGATAGATACTTTTCTGAAGTTAAAATCGATCTATCAAAATGTATCATAATCTTTTCATACAACGATACATCCAAAGTTGATAGAATTCTATTAGATCGTATCCAAGAGATTAAACTAGACGCAATCAAATATCTTGAAAAAATAGAGATTTCAAAGAAATTTTTAATTCCTGAGATATGTAAAAATATTGGATATAATCCTGAAGACTTTGTTATTTCTGATGACAAGCTTAGTACCATAATTCTTGAATATACTCATGAAGCAGGAGTACGTAAACTTAAGGAAAAGTTACAAGAAATTATCAGAATGAAACATCTTGAAAGACTTGAATCAAAATCAATGGATACAAAAAATAAAGTTATAAAGAGATTTATTCATGATACTTTTGCTGATTATCCTAAAATCCATTACAAAAAAATTAATGACACTCCTAGAATAGGTTATATTAATGGTATGTATGCTACTACAAGTGGTATTGGTGGTATTACTGTTATTCAAGTTAAACCAATTTATCATAAGGATGTACTCGGAGTACAAATTACAGGTAGTGTTGAAAAAGTTATGAGTGAATCTATTCAAGTAGCAAAAACTGTAGCTTATAATTTACTTACAAGAAGTCAACAAAGACAACTTATAGAAGAATTTAAGGATACTGGTTTACATGTGCATTGTCCTGAAGGTGCTACACCTAAAGATGGACCAAGTGCTGGTACCGCAATAACTTGTGCAATTTATTCAACTCTAACTGAAAGATCTATTAGAAATGATATTGCAATCACCGGAGAAATTGATTTAGATGGTAATGTCACTATGATTGGAGGTCTAGATGCTAAGCTCTCAGGTGCTAAACGTGCAGGGGTTAGACTAGCACTAGTACCTAAGGAAAATATGCGTGATATTGAAATAATTAAACGTAGAAATCCTACATTAATTGGGGATGATTTCAAAGTTAGACTTGTATCACATATTGATGAAGTTGTTAAAATCATATTTTAACTTAGTTAAAATCATATTTTAATTCAAATCTTTAATATAAGCATTAAAAATTTATTTAATTTTGCGAACAATAAATAAACTTTTTTTCATACAATGAATATATACTACTTTTATATATGTTCTTGTTTTTTGTATTATTTTACATATATCTATTATTTTTATTATATCTTTTTATTAAAAAGATTTATTATCCAATTAGAAGAAATAATATTGAAAAAAATTATATCAAAACTAAATTACCTAAAAACTTAATATCAAATGATGAGGATAACGACAATAATGTAAAATATAATTTTGACATAAAAATAAATTAGGAAATAAAATATTAAAGGGTTTAAATGTTTAATTATTAATTTACAATATATTATTTATCATGTCAGAAAATATTAATGAACAAGAACCTATTCAACAGGTTGAACAAACTGAACAATCGGAACAACCTGAACAAATTGAACCAACAACTGGAAGCAATCCAGTAAAAAAAGTTCAAGAACCAAGACCCATTAAATTATCTTTAACTAGAAAGGATTTGGATACCAAGTATTTTTTTAAACGTATTAAAGCAATGGAAGGATTAGTTAAATATGATTTAAGTTCGTGGGCACATTTTCCTACTGATTTAACTCAAGCTAAAGAGTTGGCTAAAAAAATTACCAAAGATTTTAGTTCTAACAAAAAATATGATGGATATGTAAACAATGTATACTTTCATTTAGGTAAAAAAACATTAAGATTTGAAATTAAGAAATATCAAACTCTTGAAATTAATAATATTGTTGTAGATTCTATCACAAATGACGAACAATTAGAAAAATATCTTGGTGATAACTTGGGTACTGAAGATATTATTAATGTATTTGAAGTTAAAAATTATGTATTTCCAGAAATAGAAACATGTAAATCAAATGGTAAAAATTTATCAGCTAAATTTGAAGCCTTAAATAAAAATAAAAAATATATTGTTTTTTATAATCCTTCAGCTCATACAATTAAAATCACTATTAAACCTAGAGTTACTAAGGTAGATTAAGTAATTGATAATTTAGAAATATTTAATTCCGATAATTCCAGAAAAATTATTTAGTAGATTACTAGACGAGTCTGGTTTTGATTTGTCAAATGTATCGATTAGGATAATATTAAAGTTAATATTATCGTTTAGACCCTTTTCTTCAATCAAATTATAAAATTGTTTTTTGGTTTGTTCGTGTAAATATATTTCTTTTACATTATAACATTCAATAGATTCATATATATCATTTCCAAAAATAAATTTATCAGATTCAGTTGAAAGCGTTGCTAACACATCATCAAGTAGTTTAGTATTAGCTTTAATTTTTAATTTATTAATATATTCAATAACTTCGAACCAATTGGTGATATTTGGGTTATAATCTAAAAGATTTTTGTTAGTAAATTTGTTAACAATAAATCCATTAATTTTTCCAAACAGATAAAAATTAGAATTAAGATTTTTAATATAGTCCTGAGAAGAAGTTTGTGATATTTTTTTCTTTTTATACATATTACCATTCCAATGAGTATACTGGTTTGAATTAAAAATTACCACATTGTAAAAAGTTAGGTTTTCAAATAAATCTTTTAACCAGACAATATTAAAATATTCTCCATATTCAAAAGTATATTTGTTAATTGAATATTCTCTTAGCATTTTAATATCAGTATTAGTTAAATCTATAAATATTGGTTCGTCATGTACTAAAATTATGTTATTATAAGAGTCTTTATTTGAATTTTCAATTAAAGTAAGTAATTTGTAAATCCTATCATTTAGTTTTTTTCTTTTAAATGTATTGGATATATCTTTTATTTTATCCAAGCGTTTTTTTAGATCTGATATAAATTCTTCTGAGGTAGTATCATAAATTAAAATTGTAAAAAGAGATTCATTATTATCCCTAAATTTTCTCAGATTATTATCAATATTCGGCATTTTTAAATAATTTAATATATATTAGTTAACATATATATTAAGTAATTAAAAATCAATATTTTTATACATTTTGTATAACGTTATTAATAAATTGGTATTTAAGATAATTATAGTTAATTAGTTGTTTATAAAAATCAATATTAGAAGTTTGGTAATAATAATCAACTGTAGATAAGATAAAATTATTATAATAGTTGATTATTTTTAAAATTCTGGAATCAAAATTAAAAGTAGCATTTTCAAAGTTTTCATACAAAATAATAAAATCTTGAAGCACTACAATATTTTCTCCCTGAAAGTCTAATTTATTAATGATTGATGAAAAATCTTTTTGTTTTTTAACAATAATAAATGAGTTTAGTACATAATTTTTTAATAAATTATAAATTTGAACATTTCCAAATTGGAATTTTTTAAGTATTGATTTGAATTCACCAAATTCTATATCTGGATTTGATAAAATAATATTATCTTTATTTTCATATTCTTGAATTAATATGTTATTAATTAAATTTTGGTCTAGACCTTGAACTAAAATAAATATTTTTTCAATAATATTTTTAAATATTTTATAAACCTCATCTATTGATAAAATTTTTAGTATATCCTCGGGTATATAAACTATATTACCTATTTGATTAAAATTATTAAATTGTCTAAATGTTATTTGTAATTGTATCAAATATAAATATTCGGTAATCGAATACATAAAATTTTGCATATAAAAAATAATTGGATTGAATTCTGTAAATAATAAAATTCCATTGTCAATAATTATTTTTGATAAATTATTTAATAGTTTTGAAAATTCAGCAACCAAATAATACATATATCCAATATTTTCCAAATTATATATATCATATTTAGGTAAAATACCGGTATCTATATTATAAAGAAATTTATAAATACCAATTAATTTCTGCGTAATATTATCAAATGTATCATTTAGTTGGCTAATAATTGTAAGAACATTTTCTGAAATTGCTTTTTTATATAAAACGGAAGATTCAGCAGAACTATTGACAGGGTCCGCAAAATTAGTTATTAATTGAGCTAAATCAACTGTAAATTTACTAAATTTAAAATTTCTAATCTGTAATACATCATTATAATAAGTTGTGTTATAAATAAAATTGTTTTTGGTTACATTATTGTTTAAATCTGGAAAAATACCATCTATTGTAGGATCTGTTATGATTAATCTCAATGTATTTATTAATTCATCTATTTTTTCTGTATTATGAAAAATAATATTGACCATACTAACTAGTGAAGTTATTAAAATATATAATTCTACTTCAGTATAATTTGTATATGTTGCTTTAATTATACTTTTTATATTTGGATTATTTAAATCACTTATGCTTTTATTTAAAGAATCATATAGTACCATATTTAAAATATAATTTTCTATAATTAAATTTGTATCAGAAAGTATTGAAATAATATTTTGGTCACTATTTGTATTTAATTCTTGAATTTTTTCTTTTAAATCATCAATATTAGTTATTGTTAATGTTATTTTAATTTTAAGATAATTAATAACTACTTCCATACTTGATATTAAATCAATTACATTGTCTAATGTTACTGTTTTTGGTAGAACCGATAGTGATTTAAATAAATTTTGTGCTGAACTTGAATTAATACAATAGGTGGTATTTAAATTATAATTTATCAAACTTATATACAAACATTCTAATCCATTATAATTAATAAAATTTATTAAAAAATCAAAATTAATATTTTTTTGTAAAAGATAATTACGTACTAAAATCAAGTAATTTAAAATTTTATTACATAAATTAATCATTTTATTTAAATTTACAATATAAATAGTATCATTAATCAAATTACCAACATGTATAATTATATTTTTTGAATTATTCAATTTATTAGTTATCTCTAAATCATAATTTGAATATTGAGTTTCTATACTTGTTAAATCTATTGTGTAATTAAATCTCTTAAAATCATAATACACAATGTCTTTTAATAATTGTTTATTATGTAATTCCAAATTTATTGATTGTAAATTTAATAATACTGAATTTCTTTCAACATAATCATTAAATAAAATTAAATTTAAAACTATTTGATACAAATTCATATAACTTGAAACATATCCCAATATTTTTATTTTATAATCTGATGTATTGGTACCAACATTATTTAAGCTGTTGTAACTATCAAATAATTTATATGCATATACTATATTGTTTGTTGTGTAATATATTTGTCCATTTGAATTTGCTACTACCAAATATAATTCTACTTCCTGATTATTCATGTTAGTTAAATAATTTGATTGAGAATAATATGTTTGTTTATTATTACTTTGTAAATCTACATAAAATTTATTTTCCACATAAGCATTATTAGGTATTCTTATTAATAAACAGAAATTATTTTCCTGAAAACTATTAATTGTATTAATTGTTAAAACTAATTTATCATTATCAGTGTTTGATTCTAAAAAATCATATTTAGGGAAAAAATTTGTGTATTTAATTACTTTGTAAAATCCCGCTGGTAATGTTACTAAATTTTGTATATTTTCTGGAAATCTTGTATATACTTTATATTTATTAATATTGAGTGGTAAATATCTATATTGAAGAACATTTGGATAATATGTCAAATTATAAATAAGATTAATATTTACATTTTCCAAATTTAAATCATACAATAAGTCATATGTCATTAATGTTTTAGATTTAAAGTTATTTTGTTTAAAAACATAAATATTTGTATTGATATTTATTAAATTTTTAATAAAATTATTAACTTTATTTACTGTTAAATTTAAATTATTAGATACATAGGTTTTTTTGTTATTTAATTTATCAGTATTAAAATTTGTTAATAAACTATAAAAATTAACCAATTGAAAATCATCAAAATTTGAGTTATCATCTAACATGTTTTTATCTAAAAAATTTAAACTAAAAGTATATTTTTTTAAATCATATAAGAAAACTTCTTTTTGTTCATAAATTTTTACCTGTTTATTTAAATTGTATATTGATGGATTTAGCGATACTGTTAAATCTTCATTAGTATATAATACATACCCTAAATCATCAGTTTTTCTTGTTGTATCATAACTTAATAAATTAATATTTTGACCATTATAAAAACATACACCTAGTATTATTACATAATTAGCAACTTCGAATTCTGATAAGTTAAATTGAAAATTAATTTTGTATTTATTTATATAATAAGTGTTTGTAACTCTTGGTTCACCTCTAAAAAATAATGTGATTTTGTCAAGACCAAAACCAAATTTTAAATTATTATTATCAGGAAAAATATTATTTATTATAAGTTTAACACTTTGATTTACCAAATAAGCTGAATCTATTATTAATGGATTTATCATAAGTAATATTTTGTATAAAAAACAATTAGCCACGTATAATAAATTTTTACTATCTGATGGGTCCCATTTTAATATATCTACATAAGTATTAAGATAATAATTTTTTGACATTTGATAAATTGATGGTATATTAATAACAGAATAATTATACGGAACATATTTAAATCCAGTATCTTTTATATTTTTTTCTACATAAGATATTTTATTATCTAATGTAAATGAATATTTTTTATCTTTACCTGAATAAGTTTTATTTGAATTTAAATATCTATTATTTAGCTTTGTTAGTGTATATGACTGTCGATAATCATGTTCATAATCCAAGTTGTTATAATAGACTTTCGATATTTCATTATTTGATATCATCAAATCACCTGTTTTTTGAGACTGATTAAAATAGTCTTCATAGTTTGATAAATTTTTACCTAAATACCTTAATACCTCTAATTTATTTTTTGTGTCAATATAATAATCTTCCCTCTCTAAATATTTATAATCTATCTTTTGATAATATTTAGTAATCTCACGATCATCAAAATCAATTGGTTCAATTATATTATTTGATAATGTTCTTGTATCGGATAATGTAAAAATTAAAGCTAAATTTCTATTTAATCCATTAATTTTAATTGTTGGAATATTTACATATGGATATATTAAAACATTGTTATATTTTTCTAAATAATATACTGTTGTATAATAATTATTATAATTTATTGAATTTAAATCCTTTTGCGTAAAAAATAGATATGTGATAACTTTTCTTTCTAGATAATTTATACAAGCATCTGTACATTCTATTTCCGCATAATAAAAATATTTTTCATCTATTAAATCCACATTATATCCCATTTCTCCAATTAATGTTCTTATTGGAATTGTTATTACTGTCGAGGAATTTAATATTATATACGGTAATCTCTGTTGTAGATTCTGTACTGACCTCACTGCATTAAAAAAATATGTTGAAGGTAACATATAAGGATATACTTGTGTAGAGTTTGGAAGATTTTGTGTAAAACCATATAGCAAATATCCAGGATCATTATAATATTTAAATTCTGTATCATTATTACATTTTATATTAAATATAAAAATTGTTTTATTTATAGATATGTATGTTGTATAATCTACTTTATCATAAGATTGATATATTCTATCTTTTAAATATGAATCTGGTAAATATGGAGCCAAATCCATACGCATATTAAAAGTTGACGTTGTCATAATTAATTATATATATAAACTATTTTAAATATTAAATTAATTTTATATATCTAATATTATATAATGGTCATAGATAAAGACTTGGCTCTATTAATTGCTCTAATTATTCTTATCTTATTTATCAAAGATATTTTACTAGTTGTACTAATATTATGTATAGCATGTATTCTTTTACATTATGCTATTGATGATGTCACTTGGAACAAGATTTTTACTATAGAAATTAAATAAAAGTGTATATAACAATTATATATACTATATACTGTATACTGTTTAGTACATAAAATCATTAAAAATTGAAATTTTAAAATATAATTATACTTATTAATAATTATAATCATATATATAGTAAAATGTCAGAATTTAATAATAATCTTTCTAATATTAATAATGATGACTTTAAACAAAAAGATGAAGATTTTCAATTAATTAAAAATGATGACAAAGATAATATTGATACTGGTGATGTAAGTGACGATACATCAATGTCATGTGATTCAAATTATGAAACAGAAGAAGAATCAGAAGAAGAAGCAGAAGAAGCAGAAGAAGAAGAAGCAGAAGAAGCAGAAGAAGAAGAAGCAGAAGAAGCAGAAGAAGAAGAAGAAGCAGAAGAAGTAGAAGAAGAAGAAGAAGCAGAAGAAGAACCAATTAATCAAATTGAACAACTACTTATTAATCCTGCTTTAACAGGAATCCAGCTTCCAGATAATTTTGTTAATTTTATGGAACAACAAGTTGATAATTTGATTAATAAAACTTTTAACAATGCATGTGATATCATGTACAATTTAAATCCTGATGTTCTAAAACACATAGAAAATGTTTATTTGACTAATGTTGCTTATCATGATGATGATTTAATTACACTAATCAAATATACAATTCGGATGGCACTTAATATTAATTCTAATTATGAACTTGATGAAATTAGTGCTGGTATTATGTATATGGGATTAACAGGTTCTAATGTAGTTTTTGAAACTAATTATGATACTTGTATTCAAATTATTAAGCACGAACTTAAAACTATTTATAACAGAAGTTATATCCATGCATTTTTGGAATCAATCATGAATCCAAACATGGAAGATGTTAAAAAGGTTCTTTCTGAAGAAGAATTAGGAAAAATTCATACTTGTCAATTCAAAGAATTAGATGATAATCAAAAAAATTCAAATTGTAAATGTACAGTTTGTCAAGAAGAATTTTGTCCTAAAGATAAAGTAAGATGTTTACCTTGTAAACATGTCTATCATCAAGAATGTGTTGATGGATGGCTTACATCTCATTCACATAAATGTCCTTGTTGTAGAGCAGAAGCAGGTGCATATATTTTTAAGGAATAATTTTACACATAATAAATTTTTTATTTAATTATTATATTATGAATAAAAAGGAATTTTATAATAAAACCAATCCAACAAATAAAATTGAAGAACTTGATGATGTAGACCAAGTAGATCAAGTTAAATCTACAGACTATATAGAAGATTTAAAAAAACCAAAAAATGTTTGTAATACAGAATTTAAAGTTATGCCAGGAAAAAGTTCAAAATTATGTTTAATGGACCCAATTATTTTATCATGGATTGTTTCTCTTATTGCAGTTATCATTTATATTATAGGAGTTAAATACAAACCTAAAGATATATAATTTTTATTTTTTTATTTAATAATTGTTAAAATATTAAATTTTTATATATAGATATTAAAATGTTATCAAATAATAACTTATTTCTAAATTATAATGGCTTTAATAACATAAAAAAATCAACTTCACATATAATTAAAACAAAAAAAAATGATATTAAATTATGTGATATAGCTAATAATTGTTATAATTTAGAATATAATATTAAGGGAAAAAATATTTTTGACCTATCTATTGAATTGGAAAATCTGGAAAACACACCAGCGACTTTTATTTATAATAATTCTAATATCAATTCTGACTTTGAAACAGACACAGATGATTCAGACACAGATGATTCAGATACAGAAACATTGGTAGACATAAATATTGAGAATTTTAATAATCCTAACAAAAAACTGATTATAAGTAAAAATAATTTAATACCAAACTCTTATATCCCAAGTAATAAAATTGATTTGTATCAAGAATTATTAAATTATCATATGGTAATAATTATCATAATTATAATCATGATGATATATTTTTTGAGAAAATAATTTTTTTGAGAAAATAATAAATATAATTATTATATATAATAATTATATTAATGTTTCATAATTCTGATAATTTTTATAATTTAGAAAATCCAGAAAACCAAACTAATCCATATAATAATTTTGAATCATTTGATAATACTGAACCAAACAAATATTATACTAAATTTAATAAAAATATAAAAGCAATTAGAGGTTCAGGTGTTGTAACAAAAAGAGGTCATCCTGATACTAATAAATCTTATGATACCATTAAAGAAGTACTAAATGACGATATTCAATCAATCCCACCACTTTATCCAAGAACTTGGGATAATGACCCTCAAGAAACTAGCGGATATTTAAACGACTTGGATAAAGTTGATTATGTTCCTGATATAGATAAATATTATTATACAGCACAACAAATGGATGAAGTTGTACTAGATAAATCTATCCCAACCAAGACTAAAGTAACAAAAAAAAATTCTAATCAAGTAATTAAATTACCACCACCTCTTGTAACTACTCAACCTGATTTTAATCCTGATGATTCTGAATATGATATTCCTTCTAAATATAAAGATAATAAAGACAATAAAGCTAATAAAAAAAAATCAAATAAAATAAAAACAGATTTTGATAATAATGAATTTGGTATTGGACAAAGTGATATTGACAGATCATGGTATGATGGAAGATATTTATATACTTTTAATCCTAAAAGTCTAGACACAATCTATCCTTGGACTAATTATAATTTACTATATCCATTTGGTGGTTCAACCGATACATTAAAATATTATACAAGTTCTAATATTGATAAAATTACAAGCGACCCATTATTACGTAAAGATAATCCTGAAGATACTGAATATTTTGGAAATATAAATAAAAAAAATAAAAAAATAATAAATTGTATTCAGGATTTTAATATTTTGTACTTGTCACTTTTATGTTTATTACTTATTATATATTTTATCAAAAATAATTAAATATATAAATAATATATAAATAAAATGAATGAATTAAAAGATTCTAATTCGGAACCTAAACCTATTTATAATAAAAATTTAATTGGTCATAAAAATAATAGTCTAACTAATTCAAATAATCTAAATAAAATCAAAGCGCAAAAAACTTTAAAAAATTTTGATACTTTAAATAAAGAATCTGATATGATTATTAATAATTTAAAGCCAAAATATTTTATTAGTTCATATCCTCTCAGTCCTTACCAATCATTTTTATGGTTAGCAATTATAATAATTATTACTTTTTTAATTGTAGAATATATAAATAAAAAGTGTTCAAATAATTTGGTTTATCAAAAATAATTTTGTAAATTAAATTTATTATATAATAAATTTTTATTATATATACATCTTTTATAAAATGTCCAATCCAAATTATTTAGAATATTTTGATTCTGATAATCAGACTAACAATAAAAATAATACAATAAGTAAAAATGATGATGTAAAAGATATTGATATTCGTGAACTTAGAAATCTGGATGTTTGTTCCAGTACTTTATACAATGGTTTTATATATGTGATTTTAGGTAGTATAATTATATTTTTTATCATATATATTATAAAAAGACCTTTTATTCAAGAAAATGATTTGACTGAAAAAACCACTCCTTTTTAGTTTTTCTATTTGAATAATTTAATATATTTAATATATATAAATATATTAAATGAAATTAAATTTTGACTCGAATGATCCTGATCTAAATTGGGATATTGCTTTAATAATATTTTCAATAATTTTATTATTTATTTTATTTAATTATGGACTTGTGTTTAATAATAATATAAAAAAAATTAATACAGGAGATTTTTTAACAGTAACTGAATAATTATTTATTAGTTTTTTCTAATTTACTAACATCAGTTAAATTTTCAGAAATTAAATAAGCAAATTCTTCAAATGGATGCTCTTGTGGCATAATATTTTTTTCGTACAATTCTAAAGTAAATGTAATATTTTCTTTATCATAATCATCTTTTTTATATTCAGTTATTAAAAACCATTGTACTTTTAATGTTCTGTCTTCGGTTGCATATAAAACACCATAATACAAATTATTAGCTACTTTATAAACATACTTAAAATCCCAATAAATTGTATCAGGATTAACAACTCTCATTCTATTCATTAATTTATCTACATCATAAGAATCCAAAAAATTAAATAATGGTGTATTATGATTAATTTTAATCCAATTTCTGTCTTTGGCATAAATATAATCTACCCACCCTTTAACATTAGTTCTTTGTAACACATGAATTTTTTCATGAATTAAAGTTTTAATCAAACTATAGTTACTGTTATCTGTTCTAGCATTGTCTAATAATTTTACTGGTAAAAATATTACATCCTCTAAAGTAAAAGGTAAATCCCACATCATATTATTATAAACAAATATTTTCCATACATTTGTATTATTTGATAAAATATCTAGATTTGATTCATTTATTATTTTATTTGCTAAATGTGTAGAATCTAATAATATATTGTATAATTGTAAATCATTAAAAATATTTATACCATTTATAACTACTTGACCTACATATTTATGTTGTTTACTTAATTCGATATGTGACAAAAAATCAGCAAACATTGAATCCACATCTCCAGTTGTTGGTAGTACTATGGTTAATTTTTTTCTAAAATCAATAGATGATATATCGTATTTATTAAAAACTTGGGATAATTGATTTATATTTTCTACTAGATTCATTATATATTATTATGTATATTATCTATAATATAAAATAATTGAAAATTAAATATTCTAATTACATATCAATATATACAATTATTAATTGGAATAATAAATAAAAATGAGTTTCGGATTTGGAGATAATAATTTCGAATTTGTTGGAGGTGATGATGGTAGAACATTTTATTTTGCCGTTAGACAAGATCATTTAATTGATTCTGATTTTAGATACAGATATCATGAACCTAGAGTAGACTATTCAGGTAAAAATGGAAATAAAACTACATTTTTTACTAATTCTGAATATTTTGCTGAAAAAATTAGACTACCAAGTGAGTATTTTGGTAAATATATGGCAGGTAGATTATCTTGTCCATATTCTTTTGATAAAGATAAAAATTGTATAACATTTAAAGGTGAATATTCTTTACCAGATATTAAAAATTATTTTTTTGAATTTGTTAAAAATTATGTTATTTGTCAACCATGTGATTATCCTGAATGTACACTAAGACTTGATGACAGAAAAAATTTAATTAAACATTGTGAATCTTGTGGTCTAAATCATCAAGTAAACTTTAAATCAAATGATAAGGCATTTCAATTTATCGAAAGAGAACTTAAAAAGAAATAAATTATATTTTAACAAAACTAAAATTTTTATATAAAACTAGATAAAGGTTTTTTATTTATAATAATTAATTGAATGATATTAAATGACAACATAAAAGAATTAATTTTAACCAAGTTAGATGATATCATTAATTTAAAAGATGGGGATTGGAATAGTCTTGACACAAATATCAAAATAAAAATATTACATCATTTCTGTAATTATCTCGGTTTTGATAGAAATAATTTGCCATTAAAAAAGATTAACTCAATTTCTGTACCATTAAAATCTTTAAAACCTAAAAAAATAATTGAATTTTCTACAATTAATAAAAATTATAATTCTAATTTATTTTCTGATTTTAATAAACAAATTTTAGATTATACATTTGAATTTAGAAAAAATTATATACTGGTTGACAAGCGAATATATTATACATTTAATAATTTACCCAAAAATGATTATAATACAATATTATCAAAATATAATAATATTGTTTGTAATTTTATTGAATCAAATAAAAAAAATATTAATATTAAAAAATTTTATGATAATTTAGTTGGTGGTAATTCTAAAAAAATGATTATTGGTAATAACACATTAAAAGATTTTGTTTTAAAAAAATATAATGAATGTTTTGAAATTATTTTTGATAATGAAATTATTATAAAGTTTGATTTATTTTTTTATTCTGATAAAATTACAAAAAATATTCCTGTTAAATATAATATAAAAATTATAAATATAATTTAATAATTTTTAGTATAAAAAATTTTTATTATACACCATTTAATATATTAAATAAAATATGGAAGTTCCTTTGTTATATCAAGCAGTACTTTTTGGTGTTACTACAATTTTAATTGGTTTAATTTTATCATCAATTTTAGGATTCTTAAAACCTGAATTACCTTCTGATTGTGAAATTTGGGATAAATATTATGTTATGGAAGCAGCTTATTTCTTTACTGGTATTATTTTAAGATATTTATTGGTTAACCCAACTATTCGTTCTTATATTGTAAATTATTAAATTATTAAATTATAAAATTATTATTTATTAGGTTTATCATATTCAAGTTCATTTATACTTTTTATTTTTACATTTGGTTTTAATTTATTTGTTTCTAATAAATTTGAAAATTCGTCTAATATATATATAATATATTCATTACCTGATTCCAACCCAGTCGAATTATTTGTCCATTTATCTAGACCCATTATTAAATTTAATGATTTTATTCTTCCTTCTACTCCACAATATTTTTTGGGTCTTAATTTCTTATTTGTAGGATGTTTTATTCTCCATTCACAACTTAATGCTTCTTTATGTGTTTCAAATCCAGAAATTACTGCTAGGTAATCCCATGGACCTTTATTACTTGTTGATTTTGCCCCACCCACTAATTCTCCATTATGTTGTCTTATTCTTCTTTTTAAATCATTGGTTGAACCATTATATGTCTGGGCTGAATAAAATGCATTGGATGTATATAAAATATAACAATAATATTTTTTGTTTTCTTTTTTTTCCATTTATTCTATATTATTATAATTTTATGTTATTAAATAAATTTTACGATAAATAAAAATTTTTATATAAAATTTGTCTTATGATAAATTTTATATTATTGAGCATCTACAAAGTGGACAAGAACTTCTTCTTGAATTTACATTATCTGAACTCATCCATCTATTTATACATCTAATACAAAATGTATGGGTACAACGTAATACTCTTCTTGAATTATTTGACATTATTTCCAAACATATTGCGCATTCAAAAGAATTATTTATTAAATTATTTCTAGATGGATAAAATAAATTTCTCAAACTGGATTGTCTTAAAGTTTGAGGCTGTGATGGTTCTTGTACATGTATTGTTGATAAAATTTGTTCTGGATTATCAGAATTATTTGTTAGCGGGTTGATAGGTCTAATATAAAATGCACAAAAGTTTATTGTATCAGCTAAATATGTTCTCAAACTAATATTTAATGTAGTGTCAATTGCAGGTCCATTTTCACTTAACAAACTTCCTGATTTTACAATTTCATAATCTCTTATTCTGAAATTTTCAAAAACAATTGAATTTATTTCTTGTTTTAATTCATTTAATTTAATTTCTGTATTTAATTGTTTGTTAAATTTTATACCACTGGTTGTTAATTTAAATGAAAACATTTTAATTTCATTTGATATATGTCTATTTTCAGTCCTATTCATAATTACTTAATTTTAATTTGTTAATAATAAATATTATATAATTGTTGTATTTATTTTTATATTAAATCAATTTTTTATAAAATAGTTGCTACAACTGTATATTCTTTATTAGCCGTATTTGAATAAGCCAAACCCGATTTTGCTCTATTAATAGCAATTATCCAATTGGTATTGTCACTGGCAGTTAATTCTAAAATGTTTCCTTCTGTTTTAAAAATACTATTTAATTGAGTAATTGCACTTGTAGTTAAATTATATAAAATATTTAAGTTTGCTAATTTAAGTTGTTCATCTGGTGTAGGACTTTGAATTGATAAATAAGTTAATCTGTCATCACTAATTGTTAAATTAAATAAAGGTTCATTATTATATAAAATTAATTGACCTGTATTTGTATTTGCATACCACCCTAGAACTTGATCCGTTTGACTATTAGCAATACTTACAGGATATCTATGTGTTTGAACAAAAAGATATGACCATAACGCATTATCAATTATTGCTGTATAACTATTACTATTTGATTCAGTTAATTCTGAACTACAAGTTGGAATTAATGATGGTGGGGTATATTGACCATTATATTCACTTGAACTTAAATATTGTGTTAGAGACATACCTATCCATGATGTGCCATTAAAATATTGTCCAGTTAATGTTAATGTTGAGTCAAGTGTTGCTAATTCTAATGGATTTATTGGGTTTGAAAAATTATAAATTACTGATACATCATTTTCTAAATCCAAATTAGTATTGTAATAAAAATTTATTCTTCCTGAACCTGGAAATAATATGTAGTTTCCATTTTTATCCTTAGAATTAAATGTAATATTTACTGTACCATTAGTACCATTCCATGTATCTCCAGTTATTACTGATTGTGCTCCAGATCCATTGTTATATAAATAATTTGTTGCTAATAAATTTATCGGTAAACTTTCTTTTCCAGTTGTTGCTATATCTGACCAACCTTGTCTTACTTTATCTAATCTTAAATACGAAGCTGTACAGCAACCTGTTGGACCTGTTGGACCTATTAAACCTTGTACACCTGTTGGACCTGTATAACCTGTATATCCTGTTGTACCAGTATCTCCTTTAATACCTCGCAAACCTGTAGGACCAATTAAACCTTGTATACCAGTATCACCTTTAATACCTTGTGCACCTGTTGCACCAGTTGCACCAATTAAACCTTGTACACCAGTATCACCTTTAATACCTTGTGCACCTGTTGCACCAGTATCACCTTTAATACCTTGTGCACCTGTTGC
>JACCDY011506386.1_pt1 | contig 37816 bp, 34 predicted proteins | sample 7446391 | NCBI WGS metagenome assembly JACCDY01 (sample SAMN15323451, study PRJNA562643) | freshwater metagenome | isolation source: river surface water | place: USA:Blue River Watershed | collected 2017-08-18 | reverse complement strand
GCCTCGTGGTTACATCTCGAAGTGGCCGCTTCACCCAGAGACAACGAAAGAGAGACTCACATGGCTATCAAAATCGGCATCAATGGCTTTGGTCGTATCGGTCGCATGGTGTTCCGCGCTGCGGTACAAAACTTCAACGACATCGACGTCGTCGGCATCAACGATTTACTCGAGCCCGACTACCTGGCCTACATGCTCACCTATGACAGCGTGCACGGCCGCTTCAAAGGCGAGGTGTCGGTGGTCAATGGCGACTTGGTGGTCAATGGCAAAACCATCCACCTCAGTCAAGAGCGAGACCCTGCTGCGTTGAAGTGGAACGCCATTGGCGCTGACATCGTGATTGATTCAACAGGTTTGTTTCTCGACAAAGCTTCGGCCGAAAAGCACTTGGCGGCAGGCGCCAAGAAAGTGTTGATGTCCGCGCCATCGAAAGATGACACGCCGATGTTTGTGTTTGGCGTCAACCACCACACCTACGCTGGCGAGACCGTCATTTCAAATGCGTCTTGCACCACCAACTGCTTGGCGCCCATGGCCAAGGTGTTGAACGACAAATGGGGCATCAAGCGCGGTTTGATGACCACCGTCCACGCGACCACCGCCACGCAGAAAACCGTGGATGGCCCGTCCAACAAAGATTGGCGCGGCGGCCGCGGCATTTTGGAAAACATCATCCCGTCCAGCACAGGCGCAGCCAAAGCGGTGGGCGTGGTAATTCCTGATATCAGAGGCAAGCTCACCGGCATGGCGTTCCGCGTGCCGACATCTAACGTGTCCGTAGTTGACCTCACCGTGGAATTGAACAACGCCGCCACTTACAAAGAAATTTGTGCGGAGATGAAAGCACAGAGCCAAGGCGCATTGAAAGGCGTGCTGGGTTACACCGAAGACAAAGTGGTGTCGACCGACTTCCGCGGTGAGCCTTGCACATCGGTGTTTGATGCCGATGCTGGGCTGGCTTTGGATGGCACCTTCATGAAGCTGGTCAGCTGGTATGACAACGAATGGGGCTACTCCAACAAGTGCTTGGAGATGGTCCGCGTCATGGCCAAATAAACGACTGGGGCTTTTTAAGGCGTACCTGAGGCGGCAGACGCCGCCACCGAAGCCGGTTCTATCGGGGCCGTCACTGTGACAGCTCCCTCATGGCTCGCGCCGTGCGAGTTTGACGCCTCGCCGCCAAAGAGCACCAACATCCCCAGCACCACAAACACTGCCGCGCTGATGCGATGCACCCACGTCAGGGGCACCAAGCGCGTGATGCGCTCCCCAAACCAGACCACGGGCGCATTGGCCAGCATCATGCCCAAGGTGGTGCCAGCAACCACCCACAGCCACGACTTGTATTCGGCGGCGAGCATCACGGTGGCGATTTGCGTTTTATCGCCCATCTCGGCCAAGAAAAATGCGATCACCGTGGTACCAAACACGCCAAATTTCGGCTTGACGTCTGCGTCATCGTCGTCGAGCTTGTCGGGCACCAACATCCATGCGGCCATCGCCAAAAAAGATGCGCCCAAAACCCAACGCAAGACCTCAGGCCCCATCCAATGGGTGACCCAGGTGCCCAAACCGCCTGCCAGCGCGTGGTTGGCCAAGGTCGCCACCAAAATTCCCCACACAATCGGCCAAGGTTGACGAAAACGCGCCGCCAACACCAAAGATAAAAGTTGTGTCTTATCGCCCATTTCGGCGAGTGCAACGATGCCTGTCGAGATCAAAAATGCTTCCATTTTTTGATCCTACCTCAGTGATCTCTCAGCAAAATCGCACGATTTGGTGCATTTTTTGCTTTATTCCGGTGCTTCTTAGAAAAAGCGCTCAAAAGCGCACCAAAAAAGTTCAACTCTCCAAGGATTTAATTTATGGACGCACTCAAACAGGGCGCGGATGCTTTGTTCATCCTGCTCGGAGCCATCATGGTGCTGGCAATGCATGCCGGTTTTGCATTTTTAGAACTCGGCACGGTTCGCAAAAAGAACCAAGTCAACGCCTTGGTCAAGATCTTGGTGGACTTTTGCGTGTCCACAGTGGCCTACTTTGCCGTGGGTTATGGCGTGGCTTACGGCGCGAGTTTCATGGTCGGCGCGGAAACATTGGCTGATAAAAATGGCTATGAGCTGGTGAAGTTCTTTTTCTTGCTCACCTTCGCGGCGGCGATTCCCGCCATCATCTCCGGCGGCATTGCAGAACGTGCCAAATTTTGGCCACAGCTGATCGCCACCGCTGTGATCGTGGGCTTCGTCTATCCTTTCTTTGAGGGCATTGCCTGGAACCAACACTTCGGCTTTCAGGCTTGGTTGAAAGCGCTCACCGGCGATGAGTTCCATGACTTTGCCGGCTCGATCGTGGTCCACGCCGTGGGCGGTTGGATCGCCCTGCCCGCCGTGCTCTTGCTGGGCGCACGCAGCAACCGCTACCGCAAAGATGGCGCCATCTCAGCGCATCCCCCATCGAGCATTCCGTTCCTCGCTTTGGGCGCCTGGGTGCTCATCGTGGGCTGGTTCGGCTTCAACGTGATGAGCGCACAAACCCTCGACAAAATTTCTGGGCTCGTGGCCGTCAACTCTCTGATGGCCATGGTCGGCGGCACCTTGGTCGCGTTGATCGCTGGCAAGAATGATCCGGGCTTTGTGCACAACGGCCCCTTGGCCGGCTTGGTCGCCGTGTGTGCGGGCTCTGACTTGATGCACCCGATGGGCGCGTTGGTCGTAGGCGCTGTGGCTGGTGGCATTTTTGTGGTCATGTTCACACTGACTCAAAACAAATGGCGCATCGACGACGTGCTAGGTGTGTGGCCCCTTCACGGCCTTTGCGGCACATGGGGCGGCATCGCTGCAGGTGTGTTCGGCACGCAAGCCTTCGGGGGCTTGGGTGGCATCAACCTCACGGCACAACTGGCGGGCACAGCCTTGGGTGTCGTGTGGGCCCTGGTCGGAGGATTTGTGGTGTACGGCGTGTTGAAAATCACGCTCGGTTTGCGCATGAGCCAAGAAGAAGAATTCGAAGGCGCGGACTTGTCGATCCACAAGATCACCGCGTCGCCAGACCGTGAATCGAGCTGGTAACCCGCATGAGTTGTGGTTTTTCAGTCAGCAATTGCGCTAAATACAGGTAAACGCTTGGTTTTTTAGACAACTTGTGCTCCATAATGGCCGCAACCTTGTTGGCGCTCACGCGTACGCAAGGTTGTATTTGGTGATCGGTCAGTTTCGGTTCGGGACTCCATCGCTTTGTTTTTGTGTTTTAAGGAGTCCCTTTCATGGGCAACAAACTGTACGTCGGCAATTTGCCGTATTCGGTACGCGACAGCGATCTTGAGCAGTCTTTCGGACAGTTCGGTTCTGTGACTAGCGCCAAGGTCATGATGGAACGCGACACCGGCCGCTCCAAAGGTTTTGGTTTCGTAGAAATGGGCAGCGATGCCGAAGCGCAAGCTGCCATTGAAGGCATGAACGGTTCACCTTTGGGTGGCCGTAGCTTGGTTGTCAACGAAGCGCGTCCCATGGAGCCACGTCCACCCCGTAGCGGTGGTTTCGGTGGTGGCCGTGAAGGCGGCTTCGGCGGCGGTCGCGAAGGCGGTGGCGGTGGTTTCCGTAGCCCCTACGGTGGCGGCGGTGCTGGCGGCGGTCGTCGTGAAGGCGGCGGCGGTGGTCGCGGCGGTTTCGGTGGTGGCAACAGCTACTGATCGATCTGCTTCACTGCAAATCAAAAGGCTCCCTCGGGAGCCTTTTTTTATTTAGCTTTGTCTTTGCGCGGCAGCAACGTGCCTCTCACACGGCCATTCAGTTGAATGACCCGCGCTAGGTTGTCGTAATCTAAGCTATCGGCAACAAACTGATCGCCCTCGGTTCCGCGCAACAACACCACGGGTAAATGCGAACGAACACGTTCGGTATTGGCAAAGAAATGCAAAAACTCGCTGCGCAATTCTGTCCGAGGCAATAAAACATCCTGTTTATTTTTAAAGGCTTCACGGACCACGATCGCACGATCAAACAACTGCACCTCCGAAGCGTCCGAGTTGATGACGCCACGTTTGGCAGTGGCTGTGGTGAGACGCCCTTCCGCATTCAATATTCGAACGCGAATTTCGTCGACTTCCAAGGTGTCGGTATCTGGATAGTGACGGCCCTCAGTCCCCACCATTTCACTTTTGAGCTTGCCATCTTGACCAAACACCCGGACTGAAAAGTCCTGCATGAAATAGTCAGGCACATGGCGAGGCACCTCTTCAAACGTATCGCCGCCGGAGTATGGCGTATTGCGCACCAACCAATACGTGCTCATGGCCATCAACCCCATCAGCACCAACGGCAAATATACAGAGACGCGGTCCCAGGCACGACGCACACGTAACCACCAAGAGACGTTGACCGACACAGTCATGAAAGATAGGCGCCGAGCAAATCTACATAGCAGCCATTCGCCACCAGCAACAAGTCGCAGAATTCACGGGCTGCGCCGTGACCGCCTTCACGCTGCGTGACGTAATGTGCCCTGGCATGCACTTCGATGTGCGCATTACGAGGCGCACATGCAAATGCCACTCGCTGCATCACAGGCAGGTCAGGCCAATCGTCGCCCATGTGGGCGGCTTGTGACCAATCCAATCCCAACGTCTCTAAAATTTCTTGGGCCGCAGGCGCTTTGTCTTCGGTGCCATAGCGGACGTGCGTGATACCAAGGGCCTCTAAGCGGGCGCGCAAGGGGGCGCTGTCACGTCCTGTGATCACCGCGGGCGTGATGCCGGCTTTTTGCAGCATTTTGAGGCCGTGGCCGTCTAAGGTAGAGAAGCGTTTGAGGCTCTCACCACTCTCGGAGAACAACAAACCGCCATCGGTCAGCACACCATCTACATCGAAAAAAGCCACGCGAACACTTTGTGCCTGAAGCAACAAAGCCGGATCAAAATTTAAAGCAGGATGTGTCATCAAATGACCTTGGCGCGCATCAAGTCGTTGGTATTCAAGGCGCCACAGAGTTGTCCCTGCCCATCTACCACCAACACACTGGTGATCCGGTGCAACTCCATCAACTCAGCGGCTTCCGCTGCCAGAGCATCAGCGCGCACCGTATGGGGGTTGGGGTGCATCACTTGGGCCGCCGTGAGCTGGCGCATGTCGGCGCCTTTTTCAATCAGCCGGCGCAAGTCGCCGTCAGTGAAAACGCCTATCACCTGGTGCGCTGGGTCTACAACGGCTGAGGCGCCAAGGCCTTTGGCACTCATTTCACGCATCAGATCACTGAAGCTGGCCGTCGGTGGCACGTGCGGCACCGCATCGCCACTGCGCATGACATCGCTGACATGCGTGAGCAAACGTCGGCCCAAGGCGCCGCCTGGGTGAGAGCGTGCAAAGTCTTCGGCTTTGAAACCACGCGCGTCGAGCAGCGCGACAGCCAGTGCATCGCCCATCGCCATTTGTGCCGTGGTGCTGGCGGTGGGTGCCAGGTTCAGCGGGCACGCTTCCTTCAGCACGCCGGTGTTCAACACCATGTCTGCATGTTGTGCCAACGTTGAGTCAGCCCCCCCCGTGAGTGCCACCAAGGGAACACCTTGTCGTTTGAGGACTGGAAGAATGGCGGCAAGCTCATCGCTTTCACCGCTGTTGGAGATGGCAATCACCAGGTCCGTGTCTTTGACCATGCCTAAATCGCCATGACTGGCTTCGGCAGGGTGAACAAACATGGCCGGGGTCCCTGTGGAGGCCAAGGTCGCCGAAATCTTGCGTCCGACGTGGCCGCTTTTGCCCATGCCCATGACCACCACACGTCCACGAACATTCAAAATCGCTCGAACAGCCTGCACAAACGTGGAGGAAAGATGTGTGCGCAAGTGGCGCACCGCGTCGGCCTCGATATCCAATGTGTCGTGTGCCAACTGCAAGATGCGTTGCTCATCCAAGTTTCCGCTGGCCTTGTTTGATGTTTGGATTGGAGTCATGGGCAGATTTTAGGATGGGCTTATTTGCCAATGCAAAAGCTGGAAAAGATGACGCCCAACAAATCGTCAGGAGTGAACTCTCCAGTGATGGTGTTTAACGCGTTCTGACTCAATCGCAATTCTTCTGCCAACAAGTCCAAGGCTGGCACACGCGCCTGCAAGCTGGCGTTGGCTTGCATCAAATGCGCGTCGACCGTGTGAAGGGCTTGCACATGCCTTTCGCGCGCCATGAACATGCCTTCCGCACTGCCGCCTTGCCAACCGACCACGCGCAGAAGCGCTTGGCGCAAGTCGGGTAAACCATCGCCGGTTTTTGCAGACAACACCAAGTTGATCTCCTGTGTGAGATCCATGGTGGTCGTTGAAGGGGGAGGGCGCTTGTGTTGCGTGTCCGCTTTGTTCCACACATGCAACACCGGAACATGCGTTGCTAATTTTTCTTTGAAGCTTTGTTCAATCTGCGCGTCGGCATGGAGATAGGCCGCATCGGTTTGACGTGTCAGGTCATGCAAGAACAACACCGCATCGGCTTGCGCGATTTGATCCCAGGCGCGAGCAATGCCCATGCGTTCGACCTCATCCACTTCCGGATGATCACGCAGGCCCGCGGTGTCGATCACATGCAGTGGCACGCCTTCGATTTGAATAGTTTGTTGCACCACATCACGCGTGGTCCCAGCGATCGGGGTCACGATCGCCAGTTCGGCACCCGCCAGCGCGTTCAACAAGGAACTCTTGCCGGCATTGGGTTGGCCTGCAATCACCACGCGAATGCCCTCACGCAACAGGGCGCCCTGCTTGGTCTGCGCCATGACGCGCGCCAAATGCTGCTGCAAGCGTGTTAACTGCCCTTGCGCATCGGCTTGCTTCAAAAAATCAATCTCTTCCTCTGGGAAGTCCAGGGTGGCCTCCACCAGCATGCGCAAATGAATCAACGCGTCCCGCAGTTGCTGGATTTCGTTCGAAAACGCGCCCGCCAATGAACGACTTGCGCCACGAGCCGCGGCTTCGGTGCTCGCATCGATCAGATCGGCGACCGCCTCCGCTTGTGCCAAATCGAGTTTGTGGTTCAGATAGGCGCGTTGTGTGAATTCACCTGGCTGTGCCAAGCGCAAATGCCCCAGCAAAGGTTTCTTGTCTGGGCCCAACAATGCGGCCACCTGCATGCAACGCGCCACCAACAATTGCAGCACCACGGGGCCGCCGTGCGCTTGCAATTCAAGCACGTCTTCACCGGTATAACTGTGAGGGCTTGGAAAGTGCAAAGCCAAGACTTGATCAATCGGCACCCCACATTCATCCAACAAGGGCAGATAAGTGGCCTCGCGTGGTTTCAGTGTGCGTCCACACAGAGCAGCAACCCACACACTCAAACCCTTGCCACTGACACGCACAATGCCCACCGCGCCACGACCGGGGGCGGTAGCGATGGCAATGATGGGCGTGTCGTGTTGAGCGAGCATGGTGTGATTGTCCAGAAAAAAACCCGCCAACCGATCAGGGGGGCGGGCTTGTGCGCTTTCTGACCGAGGTCAGAACTTGGGCATGTTGAATTGTGGTGGAACACCCATGCGCACGTTGATGACCCATTGCTGGGCAATTGACAACACGTTGTTGGTGATCCAGTACAACACCAAACCTGCGGGGAAGAAGAAGAACATCACGCTGAAAGCCAACGGCATGATCCACATCATCTTGGCTTGCATGGGATCGGGTGGCGCGGGATTCAACGCGGTTTGCAACAGCGTTGTCAGTGTCATCACCAGCGGCAAAATGAAATAGGGGTCGGGCGCTGACAGGTCTTGGATCCAGCCCACCCAAGGGGCGTTGCGAATCTCAACGGTGGACAACAAAACCCAGTAGAGCGCAATAAAGACGGGAATTTGAATCGCGATCGGCAAGCAACCGCCCATGGGGTTGACTTTTTCTTCGCGGTAAATCTTCATCATCTCCATTTGCATCTGTTGTGGGTTGTCTTTCAGACGTTCGCGCATGTCCATGATGCGTGGGTTGATCGCCTTCATCTTGGCCATGCTTTGGTATGCGTGTGCATTCAACCAATAGAAGCCGGCTTTGAGCAATACGACCAGGGCCACAATCGACCAGCCCCAGTTTTTCAAGATGCTATTGAGCTGATCCAACAACCAGAAGAGGGGCTTCGCCAAAATAGTCAACCACCCATAGTCTTTGACCAATTCCAGTCCCGGGTAAAGAGCCTCAAGTTTGTTTTCCTCTTGCGGACCAGCAAACAAGGTGGCGTTGACGCTCACGGTTTGACCAGGCTTGATGGTTTCCAGTGGGGCGATCAAGGTTGCGCGGTAACAGCAATCGGCCATGCTGGCACCAATGTCCACGGCATCCATCGATATGTTGCGGTTCATGCCATCGGGCAGGATCCAGGCACTTGCAAAGTAGTGCTGAACCATGGCGATGTACCCTGTTGAGGATTGTTTCTCGATGTCAAATTTTTTCTTCTTGATGTCGGCAAACTCCACCTTTTGGTATTTCTGCGCCGCTGTGTAAACCGCAGGCCCTGTGAAGGTGGAATAAAACGACGACTCGCCCGCCAGCTTGTTGCCATCTCGCACCAGTTGGAAATACAACTGCGGCGACACTTCTTGAGTGCTTGCGTTGACGATGTCATGCTTGACGGCCATGTGGTAAGCACCGCGCTGGATGGTGTAGGTTTTGACCAGCTTTACGCCGTTCTGTGTTGCCGATTCAAAAGTCACCGACAACTCATTGCTGCCATCCTTAAGCTTGCGGATGCCCGGACGAACCGTCATGGGCGTTTTGTGGGTAGGCAATGCAACACCCGCAACACTGGAAATCAAACCAGTTTGAGCGAGATAGATACGATCTTTGCTGTCATCGAGCAAGACCACATTGCTCCCCGGTTTGTGCTCATCCACATGGTTCAATAATTCCACGCGTGACAGGCTGCCGCCTTCGGTATCAAAACTCAACTTGAGAACATCGGTTTCTAACTCCACCGATTCTTTGCTAGCAGCACGTGCTTCAACCACGGGCACAGCCGCCTGGCTCGAAGGCACAACCGCAGTGGGTACGCCTGCAGCTGAAGGTGCAGCCGATGCGACGTCAGCCGCTACTTTTGCTGGTGGTGTCGGTGTGGGGAAAAAAGTGGCCTTGTTCCCGTTGTGAATTTGCCATTGGTCCCACAAGAGGACCATTGAAAAGCCAAAGATCACCCACAAAATGGTGCGGCGAATGTCATTCATGAAGTTTTCTTTCCAGTGTTGGAAGCAGACAAAGAAGTGAACAAGGTGGGTGGCACGGGATCCTTTCCCCCTGCACACCACGGGTGGCATCGCGCCAATCGGCGAAGCGTCAGATAGGAGCCTTGCGCCGCCCCGTGCTGGTTAAGCGCTTCAAGCGCATACACAGAACACGTTGGTTCAAACCGACACAATGAACCCAACCAAGGGCTGAGAAGTAGGCGATACCCGCGCACCAGTGAAACCAAGAGCGCCTTCATCACGTTGCGCCTACTTTGGCAAACAGCTGTTGCAGCTCGGTACGAATGGTTTGTTTCATCACGTTCGACGCTGCGCTGACGAATTGGGGGGCATTGAACGATGCCCTCAGACGCACGACATAGGCTGTTGGTTTCAAGGACGACTCAAACTCGTGCGAAACCGCATGAATTTGGCGGCGAATCATGTTGCGCGTCACCGCGCGCTTTGCCCAGCGTTTCGGGGTCAACGCCCCCATTTTCAAAACACCATCAACAAAGAGGGCCGGGGTTTCTTCAAACCCAGACCCTGCTTCGTTTTTGAACGTAGGTTGCCACTGGTGCAACACAAAATGAGGCGTACGAGAAACCGACCCAGCCGTCATCACGGCCTGGAATTCTGACCACTGTTTCAGACGTTCCACGGCGCTTGGGTCGCGGGCCTGCTCAGCGGGCAAGAATTAGACGGCCAGACGCTTGCGACCTTTAGCGCGACGGGCATTGATCACCGCGCGGCCACCGCGGGTTTTCATGCGGACCAAAAAGCCATGGGTGCGGGCACGACGGGTTTTAGAGGGTTGGTATGTGCGTTTCATGTTTTTTCCAAAAAAGCTAAGTCCCTGCGTAATCAGGGAAACCAATGATTATCTCAAATTTTTAGACGACTTGCTGACTTTTATCCACACTCTTTGAAACGATGGGTTTGAAAAAGTCTTTTCATTTTCTGTTGCCTGTGGATAAATTTTTGATAAAGTGGTCTCTTAGCTGTATTTTTTAGGCAGCTATCCACAGATAAATATTTCATGATTCAGGGACTTCCTCCTTCTGCCACCGATGGCCAATCGCCCCCTTCTGGCGATAGCTTGTGGGCGGCCTGTGTCGATCAGTTGGCACAAGAGCTGCCTGAGCAGCAATTCAACACCTGGATCAAACCTCTGGTCGCCCAAATTTCTGAGGACCTGACCAAAGTGGTGATTTTGGTAGGTAACCGCTTCAAACTCGACTGGATCCGTGCCCAATATGCCAATCGAATTGCTGGTTTATTGCAACATCTTCATGGTCACTCCATTCAAGTTGAGTTAGCGATCACTCCCAAAGAAAACCCCGTAAAAATTAAGGCAATCCCTTTTTCTCAAGAGCTAGAGTCTTTGCCAGAAAGCTTTGTCGGACTTGAAGAGGGCATTCCCACTGGCCCCCGCACACGGTTGAACACGGCATTGAGCTTTGACACCTTGGTCGAAGGTACAGCAAACCGTATGGCTCGTGCGGCAGCAATGCACGTGGCCACCATGCCTGGGCAGCTGTACAACCCTTTGTTCATCTATGGTGGTGTCGGTCTGGGTAAGACCCATTTGATGCACGCGGTGGGTAACAAACTTCTGGCTGAGCGGCCAGATGCCAAAGTTCTCTACATCCACGCAGAGCAATTCGTTTCGGATGTGGTTAAAGCCTATCAACGAAAAACCTTTGACGAATTCAAAGAGCGCTACCACTCGCTCGATTTGCTTTTGATTGACGATGTCCAATTCTTTGCCAACAAAGAACGCACACAGGAAGAGTTTTTCAACGCTTTTGAAGCCTTGCTGGCTAAAAAATCACACATTGTGATGACCAGCGACACGTATCCAAAAGGTCTAACAGACATCCATGAGCGCCTGGTTTCCCGATTTGATGCGGGTCTGACCGTGGCCATCGAGCCTCCCGAACTTGAAATGCGGGTCGCCATTTTGATCAGCAAGTCTCGTGCTGAAGGCTCTGAAATGCCTGAGGAAGTTGCCTTTTTTGTTGCTAAGAACGTACGTTCTAACGTGCGTGAGCTCGAAGGTGCCTTGCGTAAAATTTTGGCCTATTCCAGGTTCAACCAAAAGGAAATATCGATCCAATTGGCACGCGACGCCTTGCGCGATCTGCTGTCTATCCAAAATCGTCAAATTTCGGTTGAAAACATCCAAAAAACTGTTGCTGACTATTACAAGATCAAAGTGGCAGACATGTACTCTAAGAAGCGACCTGCTTCTATTGCCAGACCCCGCCAAATTGCCATGTACTTGGCCAAAGAGTTGACGCAAAAAAGCCTGCCTGAAATTGGTGAACTCTTTGGCGGACGTGATCACACCACGGTGCTCCATGCAGTTCGAAAAATCACTGCTGAACGCCAACAAATGGCAGACCTCAACCAACAACTCCACGTTCTTGAGCAAACGCTCAAGGGCTGATCAATCACCAGAACAACCTTGTGGGTAGTTTCTGAATAACACCAGAGTTATCCACAGAAAAGAATGAAAGTCAAAGTTATCCAGATTCAGAAGACAGCAAAAACGCGCGTTTACCAACACCTTTCAAGTTGACTCAAGTCCTTGAAAAAAAAGAGGAAAATGCCGTTGTCCACAGAAAACTGCTTTGCTTATCTACTACTACTAATTTAAATAAAGAAAACAAGAGGAAGAGATGATCGTACTGAAGGCCACCCAAGACAAAGTTTTGTCTGTTTTGCAATCTGTTGCAGGCATCGTTGAACGTCGTCACACATTGCCTATCTTGGCCAATGTGTTGATTCGTAAAACAGGGAGTGCCTTGCAATTGACAACCAGCGATTTAGAAATCCAAATTCGCACCACCGCAGAGTTGGATGGCGATGCTGGCAACTTCACCACCACGGTAGGTGCTCGCAAATTGATTGATATCTTGCGCACCATGCCTTCAGACCAAACGGTGAGCTTGGAATCCAATCAAAACAAATTGATTTTGAAAGGTGGTAAGAGCCGATTCACGTTGCAAAGCTTGCCTGCAGAAGATTTTCCTTTGGTTCAAGAAGCAGCTAACTTTGGTCCTTCCTTTAGCGTGCCTCAAAAAACGCTGAAAGAGCTGTTGCATCAAGTGTCGTTTGCGATGGCTGTGCATGACATCCGCTACTACCTGAATGGCATCTTGTTTGTGGCTGAAGGCAAGCAATTGAGCCTGGTTGCAACCGATGGTCACCGATTGGCTTTTGCCTCATCTACCTTGGATGTCGAAGTGCCACGTCAAGAAGTGATCTTGCCTCGTAAAACTGTGCTCGAAATGCAGCGGTTGCTGAGTGACAAAGAGGGTGCGATTGAAATGCAATTTGCAGGCAATCAAGCCAAGTTCACGTTCGATGGCATGGAGTTTGTAACCAAATTGGTCGAAGGCAAGTTCCCTGACTACAACCGTGTGATCCCAAAGAACCACAAAAATACTATCACCATGGGCCGTACGGCGTTGTTGGCAACTTTGCAACGTACAGCGATTCTGACAAGCGAAAAATTCAAAGGTGTGCGCTTGAATTTAGAGCCCGGTGTGTTGCGCGTGGCATCCAGCAATGCCGAGCAAGAAGAGGCTGTGGACGAGCTCGAAATTGACTACAACGGTGATGCCATTGAGATTGGCTTCAATGTGACTTATTTGATTGATGCATTGACCAACATGGATCAAGACATGGTTCAAGTTGATCTAGCCGATTCAAACAGCTCTGCACTCATCACGATCCCTGACAACACCACGTTCAAATATGTGGTGATGCCAATGCGTATCTAACGCATTGTTTTTCCCTTTTTATCGATTGACCTCGTGAGGCGCTTGTGCCCCACGCACGAAGACTTGCTATGACTGAACCCACTCAAACTCCTGAAACCCCAGTGACACCCCCAGCCGGTGAGGGCTATGGTGAAGGATCTATCCAAATTTTGGAAGGCCTTGAAGCGGTTCGCAAGCGTCCGGGGATGTACATCGGTGACACCTCTGATGGCACGGGTTTACACCACTTGGTGTTTGAGGTGGTAGACAACTCCATCGACGAAGCCTTGGCAGGTCATTGTGATGACATCGTGGTCACGATTCACAGTGACAACTCCATCAGCGTCACAGACAACGGCCGTGGTATCCCAACTGGCGTGAAGATGGATGACAAACACGAGCCTAAGCGCAGTGCTGCTGAAATTGCGTTGACCGAATTGCACGCAGGTGGCAAATTCAACCAAAATAGCTACAAGGTGTCGGGTGGCTTGCACGGCGTGGGCGTGTCTTGCGTGAATGCGTTATCCAAATCACTGCGGTTGATTGTGCGCCGCGAAGGCAAGGTGCACACCTTGGAGTTTTCTAAGGGTTTTGTACAAAACCGTTTGATTGAAGTTGTCGATGGCGTTGAAGTGTCACCCATGCGTGTGACCGGCGAAACAGAAAAGCGTGGCACGGAAGTGCATTTCTTGCCTGACACAGAAATCTTCCAGCAGAACAACGATTTCCATTACGAGATTTTGAGCAAGCGTTTACGTGAGCTCAGCTTCCTGAACAATGGTGTGCGCATCCGTTTGAAAGATGAACGCACAGGCAAAGAAGACGATTTTTCAGGCGCCGGCGGCGTCAAAGGTTTTGTGGACTTCATCAACTCGGGCAAGAAAGTGTTGCACCCCAACGCGTTCTATGCAGAGGGCGAGCGCCCTGCAGATACCTATGGTGGTATCCCTGGTACCAGTATTGGTGTCGAAGTGTCCATGCAGTGGAACGATGGCTACAACGAGAGCGTGCTCTGTTTCACCAACAACATTCCTCAGCGCGATGGAGGCACGCACTTGACGGGTTTGCGTGCGGCGATGACGCGTGTGATTAACAAATACATCGAAGAAAACGAATTCGCCAAGAAAGCCAAAGTTGAAGTGTCAGGAGATGACATGCGCGAGGGCTTGTGTTGCGTTTTGTCGGTGAAGGTTCCTGAACCCAAGTTCAGTAGCCAGACCAAAGACAAGCTGGTATCGAGCGAAGTGCGCGCCCCAGTTGAAGACATCGTTGCCAAAACCTTGACCGATTATTTGCAAGAGCGCCCCAACGATGCCAAGATCATTTGCGGCAAGATTGTGGAAGCGGCGCGTGCACGCGAAGCAGCGCGCAAAGCGCGCGAGATGACGCGTCGCAAAGGCGTGTTGGATGGTATGGGCTTGCCAGGCAAGTTGGCTGATTGCCAAGAGAAAGATCCATCCCTTTGCGAAATCTACATCGTGGAGGGTGACTCTGCGGGTGGTTCTGCCAAGCAAGGTCGCGATCGTAAATTCCAAGCCATCTTGCCTTTGCGCGGCAAGATCTTGAACGTTGAAAAAGCACGTTACGAAAAGCTGCTGACCAGCAACGAAATTTTGACGCTCATCACCGCCTTGGGCACCGGTATTGGCAAAGCCAGTGCCGAGTCAGGTAAGTCAGCGACCGATGACTTCAACGTCGACAAACTGCGTTACCACCGCATCATCATCATGACCGACGCGGACGTTGACGGCGCACACATCCGCACCTTGTTGTTGACCTTCTTCTACCGCCAGATGCCCGAGTTGGTGGAACGTGGCCATATCTACATTGCCCAGCCGCCACTTTACAAAGTGAAAGCCGGCAAAGAAGAGCTGTACCTCAAAGATGCCTCCGCATTGGATGGCTTCTTGCTTCGCATTGCTTTGAAAGACGCGAGCATCTCTACGGGGGGTGCTAACTCACAGACCCTGAGTGGGGATACCCTAGGCGAATTGGCGCGCAAACACCAAGTGGCTGAGGGCGTGATTGCTCGTTTGAGCGGATTCATGGACATGGAAGCTTTGCGCGCCATGGCAGACGGTGTGTCCGTCAACCTCGATACGGTGGCCGATGCTGAAAAGTCCGCTATCGCCATGCAAGAAAAACTGCGTGAACTCGGCAGTGGTTCTGAAGCTTCAGGCGAATTCGATGTGCGCACCGACAAACCCATTTTGCGCATCAGCCGTCGCCACCATGGCAACGTCAAGAGCAGCGTGATCACGCAAGACTTTGTGCATGGCGCCGACTATGCCGCCTTGGCCGAAGCTGCACAAACCTTCCGCGGTTTGTTGGGTGACGGCGCCAAAGTGCATCGTGGCGAGGGCGAAAAGGCCAAAGAAGAAAAAGTCTCAGACTTCCGCCAAGCCATGAAGTGGTTGATTGGTCAGGCCGAGAACGCAACAGCACGCCAACGTTACAAGGGCTTGGGCGAAATGAACCCAGAACAACTGTGGGAAACCACGATGGATCCGAACGTGCGTCGCTTGTTGCGCGTGCAAATCGACGATGCCATCGAAGCCGACCGCGTGTTCACCATGTTGATGGGCGACGAGGTGGAGCCCCGCCGCAACTTCATCGAGCACAACGCCTTGCGCGCTGCGAACATCGACGTTTAACCCATCAGGCCGGCACGAAAGTCGTCGACGGCCTGCACCAACTCCTCGCGGGTGTTCATCACAAAGGGGCCATATTGCGCAATGGGTTCGTTCAGTGGCTGTCCTGCAATCAGAATCGCGCGCGCGTTGGGTTTCGCACGCAACACCACGGTGTCGCCGTCATTGTTCAGTATCGCCATGCGTTTGATGGGAACCCCTGTGGCCTCTCCGTCGTGCAACACCTCTAAGCCACCGCGGTACACATAAACAAATGCGTTGTGTGTCCGCGGTAGTGCTTGTTCAAACACCACGTCCGCTTTAGCAGGGAAGTGCAGATCTAAATAAAAAGGCTGGGTGTGATCGCGTTGCATGGCACCATCGGTGCCGTGTGAGTGGCCAGCAATCACGCGCACCAAGACACCCTTGTCGGTCGTGACTTCAGGGATGTCGTGGCTTTGAATGTCACGGTACCAGGGCTCACACAGTTTGTTTTTGGCGGGCAGGTTGAGCCAGAGTTGAAAGCCTTCCATCACGCCTTCTTCTTGCTCAGGCATTTCGCTGTGTGTCAGCCCTCGGCCTGCGGTCATCCATTGCACGCCGCCGTTTTGCAGCAAGCCCTCATGGCCACCGCTGTCTTTGTGACGCATGCGCCCTGCAATCATGTAGGTCACCGTTTCAAAGCCACGGTGCGGGTGATTGGGGAAGCCCGCGATGTAGTCGCCGGGGTTGTCGCTGCCAAATGCATCGAGCATCAAAAAGGGGTCGAGGCGTTCTTGTAAATCATGGCTCAGCACGCGTGTGAGGCGAACACCCGCGCCGTCTTGCGTGTCTTGGCCCTGCACCAGCCGTTCGACACTGCGCCCTTGTGTGACGGCGCTCATGCGACGGCGTAGCCTTCGTCTGCAATCGCGTGCGCAATGTCTTCGCGCGGCAGTGCGCTCTGCACTTCCACTTTGCCTGTGCTGCGGTCGATCTCAACTTTTGCATTGGGGTCCAAGCGCGCAATGGCTTTTTTGACCGCCATTTCACAATGGCCGCAGGTCATGCCTTGAACTTGAAAGCTGTTGTCCATGCTTCACTCCTTTGAAAGATGTAACCTTACCCTATGTCTGATTTGTCTTGTGATATTGGTATTGGTGGCATGACCTGCGCCTCCTGTGTGGCCCGCGTGGAACGTGCAATTGCAAAGCTCCCAGGGGTTGAATCCGTGAGCGTGAACTTGGCCACCGAATCTGCCCGTGTGGTTTGGGCGCCATTCCAAGTCAACGAGACCGATCAGACACAACAAGCCCGTCTGCGTCGTGCCGTGCGTGACGCCGGTTACGAGCCTTTGGCGGCAGCGCATTTAGAGCAGGCGCCTGCAGGGCCCTGGGTGGGTTTTGGCCCCGTCGCTTTGGGCCTGTTGTTCAGTGCGCCCTTGGTGTTGCCCATGCTGGGCGATGCGTTGGGTCAGCATGGGATGTTGCCTGCGGTGTGGCAATTCTTGTTGGCCACGCCGGTGCAATTTGTGTTGGGTGCGCGCTTTTACAAAGCCGGGTGGCACGCCCTCATGGCGGGCAGTGGCAACATGGATTTGTTGGTGGCTTTGGGCACCTCCGCTGGCTGGCTGCTTTCGGTTTGGTTGTGGCTCACTGCGGCAGATGGCCAAATGGTGCATTTGTATTTCGAAGGTTCGGCGGTGGTCATCACGTTGGTCCTTTTGGGTAAATGGCTAGAGGCACGCGCCAAGCGTCAAACCACCGAGGCCATTCGCGCCCTGCACGCCTTGAGGCCTGAGCGTGCGCGTGTGATCACCCGAGATGGCGAGACCGAGATACCAATTGAAGAGTTGTTGGTGGGAGACCGTTTGGTGGTGTTGCCTGGGGAACGTTTGGCCGCCGACGGCGTGGTGCTGGAAGGGGAGACCCAAGTCGACGAAGCCCTGTTGACCGGCGAACCCCTGCCGGTGCATAAAAAAGTGGATGCGCACGTGACGGGGGGCAGCATCAATGGCGAAGGACGTGTTGTGGTCCGCGTGACGGCCACAGGCACGGCCACCGTGTTGGCCAACATCATCCGCTTGGTCGAAGACGCGCAGGCTGCAAAAGCTCCGATTCAACGGCTGGTAGACCAAGTCTCTGCGGTCTTTGTGCCGGTGGTGTTGGTGTTGGCGCTGCTCACTGTGTTGGCATGGTGGTTCACCGGTCACGCGTTAGAGGTGTCGTTGATCCATGGCGTGGCTGTGTTGGTGATCGCCTGCCCTTGTGCTTTGGGGCTGGCTACGCCCGCGGCCATCATGGCGGGCACGGGGGTTGCCGCTAAGTTTGGCATTCTCATCAAAGACGCGCAGGCATTAGAGGTGGCGCATCGGGTCGACACGGTGGCGTTCGACAAGACCGGCACGCTCACGGTGGGGCAACCACAGTTGCTGTCGATCACGCCCAGTGGTGAGTTGACGCCAAACGCGGCGCTTGCGCTGGCCGCGAGTCTGCAGAGTGGCAGTGAGCATCCTTTGGCGCGTGCGGTGGTGCAACAAGCAAAGACATTGGGCGTGTCACTGCAAATGCCTGAGGGCGTGAGTGCCGTTCCCGGTTTTGGCAGCGAGGGCCGGGTGCAAGAGCGCGCATTGGTGATCGGCAGTGTGCGTTGGATGTGCGCGCTGCAAGCTCCAGACGGCGTTTGGCAAAGGCAAGCTGACGAATTGGAGGCACGAGGCGCCACAGTTTCTGTGTTGGCGCAACGCGGGCTAAGTGGCGTTGAGGTTCTAGCTGTGCTGGCCTTCGGTGATGAACCCAAGCCGGGTGTGCAAACTGCGTTGGCCACTTTGCGTCAAAGAGGGCTTCGTTTGGCCATGATCTCGGGCGACAACGAGGGCGCGGCGCACGCCATGGCTGCGCGCTTGGGGCTTCGCCCTGAAGAGGTCCACGCCAACGTCTTGCCGGGCGACAAAGCGGCACTCGTGAAGCGCTTGCAACACAACGACAACGGGGCGCCGCATGTGGTGGCGTTTGTGGGCGATGGCATCAACGATGCCCCCGCCTTGGCCGCTGCAGACGTGGGGCTGGCCATGGCCAATTTGCACGCCGATGGGCAGATGGGCGGCACGGATGTGGCGATGCAAGCCGCCGGCATCACCCTGATGCGCGGCGATGTGGCCTTGGTGGCAGGCGCACTCGATATTTCTGCCCGTACCGTCAGCAAAATTCGCCAAAACTTATTTTGGGCCTTTGCTTACAACGCCGCAGGCATCCCTCTGGCCGCGTTGGGCTACCTGAGCCCTGTGGTGGCCGGCGCTGCCATGGCGCTGAGCTCGGTGAGTGTGATGACCAACGCCTTGTTGCTCAAGCGTTGGAAGCCTTGATTTATTTTTTGCTGCGCTCGCGTTGCGCAAGGCGTGCGTTGATCTTTTTCAACATGGCCTCGTCGGGCTCTTTCCATTTGGCTCCGGCCTCATTGGCCATGTACACCACCGCCGCCGCAAAGTCAGCGACCGACAAATCGGGCTTGCTACCACGGGCGGGCATGGCACGGACACCGGCGTAACCATCGGCGGTGAGATTGACTTGGCCCTCTTTGATTAACTTACTCCAAGCCCTGACGTCGCCGATTTTGGGTGAGCCTTTGTCCCCTTGCGCGTGACAGGTGGCGCACACTTGTTTGAATGTGTCTTCTCCAGCTGCCCAAGCGGTGCTCACGCTGGCGGCCAAGATCAGGAGCCCAAGAAATTTCTTCATGCATTTACCTTTTCGATGTGAGGAGTCGATTTTGAGGGTGAGAACCAAGCCACGTAAAGCGCTGGCAACACCACCAAGGTTAACAAAGTTGCCGTCACCAATCCACCAATCACGACGATCGCCAGTGGGCGTTGTGTTTCAGAGCCGATGTCGTGGCTCAAAGCCATGGGCAGCAATCCCAACGCAGCCAGCATGGCCGTCATGAGCACGGTACGTAAGCGTTGGAGCGCGCCCTCTTTGACCGCATCTAAGACCGTGTAACCGGCGTTGCGCAGTTGTTGAAAGACGGACAGCATCACCACCCCGTTGAGTACCGCCTGTCCTGATAGCGCGATGAAGCCGATGGCGGCGGACACCGAGAGAGGAATGTGGAACAGCCACAGCGCGACAAAGCCGCCAATCAACGCCAACGGCACGTTGAGCAAAATCAGCCCCGCGGTTTTGAATGAGCCGAAGGCATCAAACAGCAGCACGAAGATCAGCAACAACGAAATGGGCACGACGACTCCCAAGCGTTGCATGGCGCGTTCTTGGTTTTCAAATTCGCCCGACCAGGTGAGTGCATAGTTGCGTGGAATCTCAACCTTTTTGGCCACCGCGGCTTTCATGTCCGCCACGATCGAGCCCATGTCGCGGCCTTTGATGAAGATGCCAATCGCCATGGTGCGTCGTCCCGCCTCGCGTGCGATGTTCATGGCGCCACTGCCTTCGCGGATGGTGGCGATGTTGGCAAGTGGGGTGCTGCCACCGTTGGGTGTGGGGACCAGGATCTGGTTCAGGTTCACCATGGCGCGACGGTCGGCCGGTAAGCGAACGGCAACCGAGAAGCGACGCTCGCCCTCCCACAGGTCGGTGGTCGCTTTCCCCGCCAGTGCAGACTCGATCACGTCTTGCACATCGTCGATGTTGAGTCCGAGTCTCGCTGCTCGCTCTCTGTCGATGTCGATCAGCAGCTGTGGCAGTTCGCCTTGTCGATCAATCTCAGCGCGGTAGACACCGCGCACATGGCGAATTTCGTTCTCAATGGCCTCGGTGGTTTGGCGCAGCACATCCAAGTCATCGCCCGAAACTTTGATGACGATTTGCCCGTCGATTTGCGAGATCGATTCCAACACGTTGTCTCTGATCGGTTGCGAGAACGTGGGTTGCATGCCGGGAAGGTCGGATACCACGCGGTCCATTTCTTCAATCAATTGTTCGCGGGTCAAACCCTTTCGCCATTGTTCGGGCGGTTTGATGTCCACAAACACCTCTGCCATGCTGATGGTTTTGGGGTCGGTGCCGTCCTCGGGTTGACCGGCTTTGGACACCGTGGTTCGGACCTCAGGGACCGTCATCAAGGCTTTGCGTACGTTGTGCAAGGTGTTGGCCGCTTCTTCGTTGGCAATGCTCGCGGGAAGCCGCACGTTGACCCAAATCGTGCCTTCATTCAGTTCTGGCAAAAACTCTGATCCGAGCTGGGATGCCACCACCATGGCCAAGCAGAAGGCAGACAGCGCCATCGTCACGACTTTGCGGGGTTGATCGATTGCCCAGGTCAGCACAGGCTCATACACGCGCTTGGCCCATGACACCAATGGGTTGTCGCCATGCGGCACGCCTTTGCGCAGGAACCAATACGCCAGCAACGGCACCAAGGTGAGTGAAAAAATCAATGAACCGACAAGCGCAGTGGTGACAGACAGCGCCATCGGTTGGAAGATGCGTCCTTCATGGCGTTGCAGCGCAAAGATCGGGATGTGCGCCGCAATGATGATCAGCATCGAGAACAAGGTCGGGCGTCCCACCTCGTTGGCAGCGTTGGTGATCAGGGTGCGGCGCTCTTTCTCGTTCATCCCTTCGCCGCGTTCGGCCAGACGGTGCATGATGTTTTCAATCACGATCACCGCGCCATCCACGATGATGCCGAAATCCATCGCGCCCAAGCTCAATAAGTTGGCGGGAACGCCCATGATCTTGAGGCCTAAAAACGTGGCCAGCAGTGACAGCGGAATCACCACCACCACGGCCAGAGAGGCGCGAACATTAGACAAGAACAAATACAACACCAAAGCCACCAACAGTGCGCCTTCGACCAAGTTTTTGAACACGGTGGTGAGCGTCTTGCTCATCAACCATGTGCGGTCATAAAACGGCACGATTTGCACCCCAGAGGGCAGGACGCGGTTGTTCAAATCGTCGATGCGCTCTTTCACACCCTTCAACACCACGCTGGGGTTTTCACCCTTGCGCATGATGACAATGCCGGTGACTACGTCATCGTCTAAATCTTGACCCACCGTGCCCAGCCGTGGAACGGCACCGATGGTGACCGTTGCGACATCGCGAATCAATACCGGCGTGTTGCCACGTGCGGTGACCACCACGCGGCCAATGTCATCGGCGGAGTGCAGCAGGCCGAGCCCGCGGATGGCGTATTGCTGTGCCCCTTGTGCCACATAGCTGCCGCCGGCGTTGCTGTTGCCTCGTCCCAAGGCGGTGGCCACGTCTTGCAGCGTGAGCTTGAGTTGGCTGAGCTTGTGCAAGTCGGGCTGTACTTCGTATTGCTTGATGAAACCACCCATCGCCACCACATCGGCCACGCCGGGTACTTGGCGCATCGCGCGCTCCACGGTCCAGTCTTGCAAGGTACGCAATTCGGTGGTGGACAGTCCATCCCCGCGCAAGCGATAGCGCATGATTTCACCCACTGGCGTGGCATTGGGCGCGATTTGTGCCTCCACACCTTCGGGCAACGAAATGCCACGCAAGCGTTCGTTCACTTGCTGACGTACCAAATTCACTTCGGCGTTGTCGTTGTAGGTCACCACCGTGAACGACAAACCAAACTGGGTGTGTGAGAACACGCGGATCGAGTTGGGCAAGCCTGACAGCGCGACTTCAATCGGTAAGGTGACTTGCTTTTCAACCTCTTCCGCAGCACGCCCTGGATAGAGCGCAATCACCGTGACTTGTGTGTCGGTGACGTCGGGAAAGGCTTCGACCGACAAGTTCTTGAAGGCGAACACACCGGCCATCACAAACAACAAGGTTCCCAACAGAATGAAAAGCGGCTGATTCAGCGCGTAGTGAATGAGACGCTTCATTTGGCCAGCGCGCCTTTTTTGGCTTCTTCTTGTGCGATGCGAAATTCACGCGCCAATAGCAAACTGTTTTCTTTCACCACCCGCTCACCGGCTTTCACGCCGTCCACGATCAACACTTCTTGTTGGCCTTCATAGCCCAGTTTGACTCGGCGGGGCTCGAACACGCCGGGTTCGGTTTGCACATAAGTCCAATGCTCGGTGCCGCGCAGGTGCACGGCTGTCGCAGGCACCAACACGCCATCGGCCAATTTGCGCTGGATGTGCGCGGTGCCCAGCATCTCTGCTTTCAGCACGCGCCGCGAGTTGTGGACCACGGCGCGAACTTTGATGGTGCGTGTGTTGCTGTCGATGAAATCGCCGGTGGCCGCAATCTTGGCCTCAAAAGATTGACCGGGGAAGGTGGGCAGCGTCAGCGTGATGGCCGTGCCAGGCTGAAGTGATGCCACGTCGGATTCACGCGCATCAATCTGTACCCACAGCACGCTGGGGTCGCTCACCACAAACAAGGCGGTGTTGCCGGGGCCGCCTTGGTCGGGGCGCACTTCCTGACCCGCGCTCAGGTTGCGCTCTACCACCACGCCGCGCACGGTTGCAGCCAATGCCAACTGTTGGTTGACGTGGTTGACGCTGCCGTACATGCGTGTGCGTGCTTGTGCACGTGCCAACTCGGCTTTGGCGCGCAGCGCATCGGCCTCGGTCATGTCGAGCTCTTTGCGTGAAATCACATCGGATTCATACAAGGTTTGGTGCCGTGCCAAGGCGCGCTCGGCCACCTGTGCGTCGGCTTGTGCCTTGGCCGTGTCGGCTTGTGCTGCCCCAAACTCCGGGGAGGCCAGTGTGGCCAAGACCTGTCCGGCGTGCACCTGCTGGCCGATGTCGGCATTCAAGCTCACCACGCGGCCGGCAAATGCCGGGTAGATGCGTTGCGTGCGCTCCTCGTTCCACACCAGACGCGCGGGTAAATCCATGGTGATGCTCTCGGCACGTTTGGCCTCGACGGATCTGAGCAATGGCAGCTGCGGGTGTCCTGCAGGAAAGCGCAATTGCTCGCCCTGCACGATCGGCAAGGGGGCGGGCGGGCGCGTGGGGGTCTCCGTGTTGCCAAAGCTGTAGGCCAATACCAAGATTGCGACCAAGCCAGCGGTAGCGCTGTAGCGCTTGGCGGGGGTGTTGAACAGCGTCTGGCTGGTGCGGTGCAGGCTGTCGTGCAAGTTCTGTCGTATGCTCATGCCACGTTTATCGTGCATCGTGCCTGACCAGCCCCTGACTTCATTTTTTCCAAAGCCGCCGTGAGAATTTTGTTGGTAGAAGACGACACCGTGTTGCAAACGGTCATGCTGCGTAGCCTCACGGACGCAGGCCACCGCGTGGATGCTGCCAGCCATCTGGAAGAGGGCGCCCACTTTTGGCAAGTGCAGGCGTATGACGCTGTGCTGTTAGATCTCAATTTGCCAATCAACTGCCAAGCAAAGGCTGCGCAGGGCAGCGGCTTGCAATTGCTGCGGGACGCCCGTGCGCGAGGCGACCGCACACCCGTGTTGGTGTTGACCGCGCGCAACCGCACTGACGAGCGTATTGCCGGCTTAGATGCAGGTGCCGATGATTACTTGGGCAAGCCGTTTGATCTCGACGAAGTCGAGGCCCGATTGCGTGCCTTGGTGCGACGTACTCAGGGCGTCGATGACGAAGTGCAGGTGGGGCGTTTGCGCTTGCACCGCAAACACCGACGGGTCTTCTTGAAGGGTGCTGATTTGGCGTTGCCTGCACGCGAGTTTGAAGTGTTGTGTGAACTCATGACACCACCCGGACGAGCTGTCAGTAAGCGCGTGTTGTCTGACAAGCTGTCGGGTTTTGACGAGGCCTTGGGTGACAACGCGCTAGAGGCGTTTATTTCTCGTTTGCGCAAAAAGCTCACCGACAGTGGCGCCTCCATTCGCACGTTGCGTGGCATCGGCTATGTGCTGGAGGAGCAAGCGTGAATTCGGGAAACAGCAAGCCCTCATTGCGCAATCGCTTGCTGCGCCATGTGTTGGTTCCACTGGCTGTCACGTGGTTGTTGGGATCGGCCTTGGTGGTTGGCATTGCCTCTTACTTTGCACAGCAAGCGTTTGATCGCGCGTTGTTGGATGACGCCTACTTGGTGGCGAGTCACATGCGTCGGTCTGCAGATGAGTCGGGCAATGTGAACTTGAGCTTGTCCGCGCAAGAGATGAGCACGGTGTTGTTTGATCAAAGTGAGTCCTTATATTTCGCTGTGTTCAGTCCAACGGGCGAGTTGTTGGCCGGTCACGCAGGTTTGCGTCCTTCTCAGTGGGTGGCTAACGCGAAGCCTTTTTTTGACGCAGTGGAGTTTCAAGGTCGAACCTTGCGGAGTGTGACGATTTACCGCACGCAGCCCGGGCATTTCTATGTGGTGATGGCACAGACGACGACCAGTCGCGACCATTTGTTGCAACGACTGTTCACCTTTTCTTTGGTTCCACAACTGTTGCTTTTGTTGCTGTTGGCGGCTTGGTTGCAGCGTGCCATTGCATCTGATTTGGAGCCCTTGTCCTCCTTGGAGCATGCGGTCGCTCAGCGTGACGCCCGCGACCTCACGCCCGTGCCTGTGAGTGCCAGTACACGTGATGTGCAACGCTTGGGCCAAGCCATCAATGCGCTGCTTGGGCGTATCGCCTCAAGTGTGCAAGCGCAACGCGAGTTCTCTGGCAACGTGGCGCATGAGTTGCGAACGCCCTTGGCCGGTATCCGTGCGCTTGCGGATTACGGCTTGCGTCAGAACAATCCGCAGGTCTGGCGTGAGCAGCTGGAAGGTGTGGCACAGAGCCAAGCGCGCGCGAGCCATTTGGTCGACCAACTCTTGGCCTTGGCTTTGGCCGATGAAGCGCATCACACCTTGGAGCAGAAGCTCGTCTCTCTTGATGCGTTGGTGGGGGAGGCGGTGTTGCGTTTCTTGCCACGCGCGGATGCCGCAGGTGTGGACCTCGGCGCGCGCGGCATCGAGCACCCTGTTTGGGTCCAGGCCAACGATGCCTTGCTGGAAGGCGTGTTGAACAACTTGATCGACAACGCGTTGCGCTATGGCCGTGCCCCCGATGGCGACAGTCACATCACCGTGTCGGTCGCGGACGGGCCGCAAGCCGTGGTGTTGTCGGTGATTGACAATGGGCCGGGGGTCTCATCCGAGCAGCTCAAGCGTCTCACGCGGCGCTGGGTGCAGGGCTCTGCGGGAGAGGCGTTGAAGGAGGGTTCTGGCTTAGGCTTGGCCATCGTCAATGAATATGTTCGGTTGTTGGGCGCCAAGGTGAGCGTGCAAACCGAAAGCCCCCATGGTTTGCGCGTGAGTGTCACCTTGAGCAAGCCCTTGTAAAATCGCCCGCTGCTTCGCAGGGCGGCTCACAGCCCCTGCATCCCCCAAAGGTTGGTTGTTATGTTGTACCCCCAAGAGTTTGATGTCATCGTCGTCGGCGGTGGCCACGCTGGCACAGAGGCGGCCCTGGCTGCAGCACGCATGGGTGCTAAAACTTTACTCTTAAGCCACAACATCGAGACCTTGGGCCAGATGAGCTGCAACCCGTCGATTGGCGGCATTGGCAAAGGCCATTTGGTCAAAGAGGTCGACGCTTTGGGCGGCGCCATGGCCTTGGCGACCGATGAGGGGGGCATTCAGTTCCGCATCTTGAACAGCTCGAAGGGGCCGGCGGTACGTGCCACGCGTGCACAAGCCGACCGCATTTTGTACAAGGCGGCCATTCGACGCATGCTCGAGAACCAACCCAACCTGTGGTTGTTTCAACAAGCGGTGGACGACTTGATGGTTGAAGGCGAGCGGGTGGTGGGCGCCACCACCCAAGCCGGCATCCGCTTTCGCAGCCGCACCGTCGTGTTGACAGCAGGCACTTTCTTGGATGGCAAGATTCACGTGGGCCTCAACAACTACGCGGGTGGCCGTGCAGGCGACCCGCCCGCGGTGAGTTTGTCCGCGCGGCTGAAAGAGCTGAAGTTGCCCCAAGGACGTTTGAAAACGGGTACGCCACCACGGATCGACGGCCGCACGATTGACTTCAGCCAATGCACCGAGCAACCGGGCGACGGTCATCCCGGCGGTTTGCCCGGTGATGTGCCGGTGTTCAGTTTCATGGGCCGCGCGTCCATGCATCCGCAGCACATGCCGTGCTGGATCACGCACACCAACCAACGCACCCACGACATCATCCGCTCCGGTTTCGACCGCAGCCCCATGTTCACCGGCAAGATTGAAGGCGTGGGCCCACGCTATTGCCCGAGCGTGGAAGACAAGATCAACCGCTTTGCGGACAAGGACAGCCACCAAATTTTCTTGGAGCCCGAGGGGCTGACCACCCACGAGTACTACCCCAACGGCATCAGCACCAGTTTGCCGTTTGACATTCAGTACGAGTTGGTCCGCTCGATGAAGGGTTTGGAAAACGCCCACATCATCCGCCCGGGCTATGCCATTGAGTACGACTACTTTGACCCACGTGAGTTGAAGCGCAGCTTCGAAACCCGGGCCATTGGCGGACTGTTCTTTGCGGGGCAGATCAATGGCACCACCGGATACGAAGAGGCGGCCGCCCAGGGTTTGTTCGCGGGCATCAACGCGGCCCTGCAATGCCGCAGCTTGGCGGGCGCCGCCAATGACTTTGGTGGCGCTTGGACGCCGGGCCGCGACTTGGCTTACTTGGGTGTCTTGGTTGACGACCTCACCACCAAGGGCGTGACCGAGCCGTACCGCATGTTCACCAGTCGTGCCGAGTTCCGCCTTCAACTGCGCGAAGACAACGCCGACATGCGCCTGACCGAGTTGGGCCGCCAAATGGGCTTGGTGGATGATGCGCGCTGGGAGGCGTTCAGCCGCAAACGAGATGCTGTTTCACGTGAAACAGAGCGGCTCAAATCCATCTGGGTGAACCCCCGCAACCTGCCTGCGGCCGAAGCCGAGCGCGTCTTGGGCAAGACCATTGACCGCGAATACAACTTGGCCGATTTGCTACGCCGCCCCGATGTCACTTACCAGGGTCTGATGTCGATGGACGACTCCAAGCACCACAACCCGGAGTTGGTGGCGGGCTTGGCTGGGGATGATGTTTCGCGTGAAACCACCCGCGCCATCATCGAGCAGATCGAGATCGCGGCCAAATATTCGGGCTACATCGACCGCCAGCGCGACGAGGTGGAGCGAGCTGCCCACTACGAAAACCTGAAGTTGCCAGAGGATCTGGACTACAACCAAGTCACCGCGCTTTCTTTCGAGGTGCGTCAGCGCTTGAGCCGCCAGCGCCCAGAAACCCTGGGCCAGGCGTCGCGCTTGTCGGGTATCACGCCCGCGGCGATTTCGTTGCTGCTGATTCATCTCAAGCGCTCCCGCGTCAAAGGCTTTGCCCAAGATGCCGCTGCGGGCAGTGCGACCGAGGCGGCTTGATGCATCCGAAATTTCCCGCCCTGCAACAAGGGCTCGATGGTTTGGGTTTGTCGGTGAGCCAAGACCAACAGTCTCAATTGCTGGCCTACCTGGACTTGATCGCCAAGTGGACCAAGGTCTACAACCTCACCGCTGTGCGCGATGCCGACGAGATGTTGACCCACCACCTGTTAGACAGTCTGGCGGTCATTGCGCCGCTGCGTCGTGAGCTGGCCAAGTTGCCGCAGCCGGTTGTTGCGCCAGATGCATCGCCCATGTTCAGCCTGTTGGATGTGGGTGCCGGTGCCGGTCTGCCCGGCATCGTGATTGCCATCACCTGCCCGGATATTGCTGTGACCTGCGTGGACACGGTGGCCAAGAAAGCGGCGTTCATTCAGCAAGTCGCGGCCACGCTCAAGTTGCCCAACCTCAAGGGTGTGCATGCCCGGGTCGAGTCGCTGACCCAGCCCTTTGACGTGGTGTGTTCCCGTGCATTTGCCTCCTTGATTGACTTCACCTCCTGGTCGCGCTCGGCTTTGGCGCCCTACGGCGTGTGGATGGCAATGAAGGGCAAACATCCGCACGAGGAGCTGGCTGTTTTGCCTGCCAATACCTCGGTGTTTCACGTGGAACAGTTGCAGGTCCCCGGCTTGGATGCCGAGCGCTGTATTGTCTGGATGCGCGGTTAAACTTCTTCCTCTTCAGAATTCAGAGGTTTCCATGTTCGGTATCGCGGACTACGGCGCATTCGTCGTGGCCATCATCGTGTTTTTGGCCATTCCCGGGCCTGGTAATTTGGCCTTGTTGACGGCAACAGGCAAGGGCGGTGTGCGTTCGGGCATGGCGGCCACGCTGGGCGTGATTGCCGGCGATCAGGTCTTGTTGTGGATGGCCGTGGCTGGTTTGTCCGCGGTGCTCATCAACTACCCCGGTCTGTATGACTCGGTCAAATGGGCGGGTGCGGCCTACTTGATCGGCTTGGGCTACTCGCTGTTCAAAAGCCAACCGGGCGATGCGCCGGTACTGAACATGAAGCCCGATCATTATTTTCGTCAGGGTTTGTTCATTACTTTGCTGAACCCGAAAGCGATTGTGTTTTACATGGCGTTCTTTCCGTTGTTTGTGGACCCCGCGATTCATCAGGGCTTGATCACGTTTGGCGTGATGGCCGGCACCATTGCCTTGCTTACCTTGGGCTATGGTTTGGTGGTGGTTTTGTTGGCGCATCACTTGGCCGACCGAGTTCGCGCCAATCCGATTGTGGCCACGATCCTCAACAAAGTTGCCGGGGCTTTGCTGATTGGCTTTGGCCTGAAGTTGGCCTTGTTCAAATAGTTTTTAGTTTTTTCGAAAGTCCTTATGGCCAAAATTTTCTGCATTGCCAACCAAAAAGGCGGCGTCGGCAAAACCACCACCACCGTCAACTTGGCGGCGGGTTTGGCCTTTGTGGGTCAGCGCGTGTTGATGGTCGACTTGGACCCACAGGGCAATGCCACCATGAGTTCGGGTGTCGACAAGCGCGAGATGGAGCTGTCGGTCTACGACGTGTTGCTAGAGGAAGCCACGGTCGCCGAGGCCCGCATCCGCAGCAATTGGGGCACCGAGGGTGTGCGTGGCAAGATTCCCACCTATGACGTGTTGGGCGCCAACCGCGACTTGGCTGGTGCTGAGGTGGAGCTGGTGTCGCTGGAGCGCCGGGAAAATCGCTTGAAACAAGCCTTGGCAGCCGTGGATCAAGAGTACGACTTTGTGCTTATTGATTGCCCGCCGTCGCTTTCCATGTTGACCCTCAATGGCTTGTGCTCGGCGCACGGCGTGATCGTGCCCATGCAGTGTGAATACTTTGCCTTGGAAGGCTTGACCGACTTGGTCAACACGATCAAGCAAGTGCATGCCAACTTGAACCGCGAGCTGAAAATCATTGGCTTGCTGCGCGTCATGTTTGACCCGCGCATCACCTTGCAACAGCAGGTGAGTGAACAACTCAAGGACCACTTTGGCGACAAGGTGTTCAGCGCCGTCATTCCGCGTAACGTGCGTTTGGCCGAGGCGCCAAGCTATGGCTTACCCGGCGTGGTGTTCGACCCCTCTGCCAAAGGCAGCCACGCGTTTGTGGACTTCGCGCACGAAATGGTCGAGCGCGTGAAGACTTTTTAAGGCGCATGTGACCTCTCCTGTCTTGCTCCTCCCCGGCTGGCACAACAGCGGCCCTGAGCACTGGCAAAGCCTGTGGCAAGACGCGCACGGCTTCACCCGTGTCGAGCAACACAACTGGGACTGGCCGCTGCGAGGCGACTGGATGATGCAACTCGAAGAAGCCGTGTTGGCACATGAGCACAGCGTCTTGGTGGCGCACAGTTTGGGCTGCATTTTGGTGGCGGCATGGGCTGCGCACTCTCAGAACACACACCGCGTCAAGGCCGCTTTGTTGGTGGCGCCTGCCGATGTGGAACGCGCTGAGATGCAACACATGTTGCACAGCTGGAGTCCTATCGTGCGTGAGCGTTTGCCGTTTCCCAGCATCCTGGCCGCCAGTCGCAACGACCCTTTTTGCAGCCTCATGCGCGCCAGTGCATTGGCGCATGCGTGGGGCTCGCGCTTGGTCGATTGCGGCACCAGTGGACACATCAACGCCGACGCCAAGTTGGGCGATTGGCCCGAGGGCTTTGCCTTGTTACAAGAATTACTCATTGAAGAAGAAACCCATGGTCACTAAAAAACCCAAAGGCTTAGGCCGCGGACTTGAAGCCTTGCTCGGTCCCAAAGTAGACGACTCTGCCGCTGCCCAAGCCGCTGCTGCCGAAGGGTTGCCCAACACCTTGCTGCTGAGCCAAATGGTGCCCGGCATGTACCAGCCGCGCACCCGCATGGACGAAGGTGCCTTGTACGAATTGGCCGAGAGCATCAAGGTGCAAGGCATCATGCAGCCGATCTTGGTGCGTCAATTGCACGAAGGACCGAACGCAGGCAAATACGAAATCATTGCCGGTGAGCGTCGCAGCCGCGCTGCCAAGTTGGCCGGTCTCGACACGGTGCCGGTGTTGGTGCGCGATGTGCCCAATGAAGCGGCCGCCGCGATGGCGCTGATTGAAAACATCCAACGCGAAGACCTCAACCCGTTGGAAGAAGCGCAAGGCTTGCAACGCCTGATCAAAGAATTTGGCCTCACCCACGAGCTTGCTGCGCAGGCCGTGGGCCGCTCACGCAGCGCGGCCAGCAACTTGTTGCGCTTGTTGAACTTGGCCGACCCAGTGCAATCGATGCTGATGGCCGGTGACATTGACATGGGCCATGCGCGAGCGTTGTTGGCACTGGACCGTGCCACACAAATCACAGCCGCAAATCAAATCAGCGCCAAAAAAATGTCGGTGCGCGAAGCCGAGAGCTTGGTGAAAAAACTCGGCGCCGAATTCAACCTGGTGCCGCAAAAACCCAAGAGCGAAAAATCACGCGACATCAAACGTGTCGAAGAAGAAATCTCCGATTTGCTCACAGCCCAAGTTGAGGTGCGTGTGAAAAAACGCGTCAAGCGCCATGGCCGCATCGAGGAGATGGGCGAGTTGGCGATTCAGTTTGGTTCGATCGACGAACTCAACGGCTTGATCGACAAGCTGCGCCAATCAGCGGCGTAAGTCTGCCGCAGCGTGAATCCAATTACCAGGAAAAAATCTTTCCTGGGTTCATGATGTTGTGCGGGTCAAGAGCGTGCTTGATGGTGCGCATCATGTCTACTGCGCCATCGCCCGTCTCAGCGCGCAGGAACGCCATCTTGTGCAGGCCTACGCCGTGTTCGCCGGTGCAGGTGCCGCCCAAGGCCAAGGCGCGTGCCACCAACTTTTGGTTCAGATCTTCCGCCAAGGCGTATTCATCGGCGTCGTTGGGGTCGATCAAATAGCCCATGTGGAAGTTGCCATCACCCACGTGACCGACCAAGAAGTAGGGCAGACCTGATTCGTTAGCTTCGGCGATCGAGTCCAACATGGCGTCGGCCAAACGGCTGATCGGCACGCAGGTGTCGGTGGTCACGGCACGACAGCCGGGGCGGCTTTGAATCGCAGCAAAGTACGCGTTGTGACGCGCGGTCCACAGGCGTGTGCGCTCCTCGGGGGTTTCGGCCCATTCAAACGCCACGCCACCGTGTTCGCTGGCAATTTCTTGCACAGTTTCCGCTTGTTCTTTGACGCCGGCGGGGGAGCCGTGGAATTCCATCAACAACAGCGGGGTCTCGGCCAATTTCAGCTTGGCGTATTGGTTCACGATTTGTACCGAGCGGCCGTCCAACAATTCGACGCGCGCAATCGGCACGCCCATTTGGATGGTGGTGATGGTGGTGCGCACCGCCGCCTCGATGCTGGGGAATGAGCAGATGGCGGCCGATACCGCTTCGGGCAAGGGGTAGATGCGCAGCGTGATTTCAGTCATCACACCCAACGTGCCTTCGCTGCCCACAAACAAGCGCGTCAGGTCGTAGCCGGCCGCAGATTTTTTGGCGCGCGTGCCGGTGCGAATCACCTCGCCGCTGGCAGTCACCACTTCGAGGGCCAACACGTTTTCACGCATCGTGCCGTAGCGCACGGCGTTGGTGCCGCTGGCGCGCGTGGCGCACATGCCGCCGAGCGAGGCGTCTGCGCCGGGGTCAATCGGAAAGAACAAGCCGGTGCTCTTGATTTCGTCATTCAGTTGCTTGCGCGTCACGCCGGGTTGCACGGTGACCGTCAAGTCTTCCGCGTTGATGCTGATCACCTTGTTCATGCGGCTCACGTCCACGCTGATGCCGCCTTGCACCGCCAGCAAATGGCCTTCGAGCGAGGAGCCCACACCAAACGGAATCACCGGCACGTGGTAACGCGCAGCCAAGGCCACAGCATCGGCCACGTCTTGTGTGCACTCCGCAAACACCACAGCGGCAGGCGGCGGCACGTGCATGAAGGCCGACTCGTCACGTCCATGCTGCTCGCGAATCACTTGGGCGGTGGAGCAGTTGGCACCAAAGCGTGCCTGCAAGGCCTCGATCAGCTCCGCGGGGACATCGCGCAGGGCGATCACGGGGGCCAAGTGTTGGGCAGGGATGGGGGCGTTCATGGGGCGGTCTCCTAAGCGAAGCTCGATTCTATGAAGAAGCCCGCTGTCGCGCAGGCCGCGTGCGCGACAGGCACAATAGACAAATTCTGAGACGAGGGAGAGACAGAGATGGGCAACCGACTCACACAAATCGCCACCCGCACCGGTGACGCCGGCACCACCGGTTTGGGCAACAACCAACGCGTGTCAAAAAACAGCCTGCGTGTTCATGCGATGGGCGAAGTGGACGAACTCAATTCCAACATCGGTGTGTTGCTGTGCGAAGACATGGGCGCCGACGTGCGCGAGCTGCTGATCGAAATCCAACACCAGCTGTTCAACCTGGGCGGCGAGCTGTCCATCCCCGGTTTTGAGTTGCTGAAAGAAGAGGCCGTCCAAGCGCTGGACGATGCACTCGCCACCTACAACGCGCAATTGCCCAAACTCGAAGAGTTCATCTTGCCCGCAGGCACACGCGGCGCGGCGTTGTCGCATGTGTGCCGCACCGTGGCACGCCGTGCCGAACGTGCGGTGGTAGCCTTGGGCAACGAAGAAGCCATCGGCGATGCGCCGCGCCAATACCTGAACCGCTTGAGCGATTTGATGTTTGTGTTGGCACGTGTGCTCAACCGCATGAACGGCGGCGACGATGTGTATTGGAAGAGCGAGCGCATGAAGCGCTCAGAAGCTTGACAGGCCCTTGGGTCGATTCACTGCGCATGCAGCGACGAGACTTCAACCGACACCTGCAGCGCAGCGCGCTGGCGCTGGCCTTGGCTCCCTGGCTCCAAGCCGTGGCGGCGCCCGCCAGTAAGCCACGCACGTGGCACACCAACCCGTTTGCTCTGGGCGTGGCCAGCGGCCGTCCCCGTGCCGATGGTGTGGTGCTGTGGACCCGACTGCTGTTCAGCGACGAAGACCGTGCGCTCGGCACCGACCCTCTGCGCGTGCACGTGGAGGTGTTTGCCGATGCGGCGCTCCAGCGTCGGGTGCATCAGGCAGAAGTCGCCACAGATGCCAGCCGCGCGCACAGCGTGCATGTGACCCTGCAAAAGCTAAAACCCAGCACCGACTATTGGTACCGGTTCCGTCAGGGCGATGCCTTCAGTGCGGTGGGCCACACGCGCACCGCGCCGGCGCTGAATGCCGATGTGCGGCAGTTGCGCATCGCATTGGCGTCCTGCCAGCATTACGAGCAGGGCGAATACGTGGCGCACGAAGAGATTGCGCAGCAGTCGCTCGATTTTGTTTTGTTCATGGGTGACTACATCTATGAAAGCAGCAACGCGCAGTACGCACTGCGCAAACACGCCGGGGAAGAGCCCAAAACCTTGGCGCAATACCGTGCGCGCTATGAGCAATACAAGCGTGACCCACGGTTACAAGCGGCCCATGCCGCGCATCCGTGGGTGTTGATGTGGGACGACCACGAAGTGGTCAACGACTACGCCAACGACCAAGACCGTCAGTACACCGACCCGCAACAGATGTTGAAGCGCCGTGCCGCCGCTTACCAAGCGTACTTTGAGCATCAACCGCTGTTGTTAGGGCCCGACGCTAGCAACCCCGCCAACATGCGTCTGTACGACCAACTGAGCTGGGGCAAATTGGCCGATCTGTGGACGCTCGACTGTCGCCAATACCGCAGCGCCCAAGCCTGTCGCGACCCCGTGCGTGGCGGCGGACGCATGGTGGTGCAATGCGACGAGCTCAACGACCCCACGCGCAGCATGCTGGGCCAAGCACAAGAACGTTGGTTGACAGAACGGCTGCGCACGTCGCAGCGCACCTGGAAGTTGGTGGCACAAGCCACACAGATCAGCTCGACCAGCGTGCCCGCACCCACCGGGCGCGCGTATTGGAACGACGCGTGGGACGGCTACCCCGAAGCACGCAAGCGGCTGCTGCAAATCGTGGTGGATGCCCAATTGCAAAACGTGGTCACGCTCGGCGGCGATGTCCATTGCAACGTGGCCGCGCCATTGCGCTTAGAACCCAACAACCCGCAATCGCCGATCGTGGCCAGCGAGTTTGTGACCACTTCCATCACCTCGCGTGGCTTGGGCGATAAACCGGCGGCATTGATTCGAGAGAGCAACGCCGACCTGTTGCACTACCGCGCGGACGAACGTGGCTACAGCCTGATCACCGTCACGCCGGATGAGGTGCACTGCGATTTTCGAACCACGCGCTTTCCTGCGGGCAGTGAGCCCGGGTTCAAAACGCAAGCCAGCTATGTGGTGAAGCGTGGCGTGGCGGGGCCACAAAGTCTTTAAGTTTCGCTGGCCTTTTGTCTTGTGGATTTGAATTCAAATCCATCGGGTACTGATGACAAAAGGCACACGCATGCATACAATCGTAGACATGAAACCATTTCGTTGGAGTGCCGAAAAAAATGTAGCACTGCAAAAAGAGCGCCATGTGTCATTCGAAGCCATGGTCGTCGCCATCGAAACAGATGGTTTGTTGGATGTGTTGACTCACCCAAATTCTAAAAAATACCCCAACCAGCGTGTCTTGGTCGTTGCACGGAATGGGTATGTGTATTTGGTCCCCATGGTGGAGGAGGTCGATTATTTTTTCCTCAAAACCATCATCCCAAGTCGCAAAGCGACGCGTGATTATTTGAACGCAGGAGCGCCTGATGAAAAAACTTGATATTGACGAGAAAGAGCTTCTGGGTGCGTATGAAGCAGGCAAACTGAAATCAACGCGCTCTAAATCAGAGCTTGCCAAGTACAAGGCCGCGGCGCGAAGTACGGCAGTGAAAGACAAGCGCGTCAACATTCGCTTGTCCTCGGGCGACTTGAGCGACATCCAAATCAAGGCGTTGGAAGAAGGGGTGCCTTATCAAACGCTAATTGCCAGCGTGCTACACAAATACGTCACCGGCCGCCTGTCGGAGACCCGCTCATGAGCTTCAACCCGCGGAGATGACGCCGCGATCTAGCGTGTAACGCCGGTCGCTCACCCATTCAGCGAAATGCGTGTTTTGTTCGGACAGCAACACGCTGACGCCTTGGCGCTTGAGCGCCAAAATCATCTCGCCCATTTGCTCCACGATCACAGGGGCCACGCCTTCTGAGGGCTCGTCGAGCAAGACCATCATGGGGTTGCCCATCAAGGTGCGGGCCACCGTGAGCATTTGCTGTTCGCCCCCGCTCATGTGACTGGCAGAGCGGTGTTGCAACTCGGCCAAGTTGGGGAACAACGCAAAGATGCGCGCTAGCGTCCATGGCAGCGCCGTCACGCCATCATCACTGGCGCGCGGTGGTTGCATGCCAAGCTGCAAGTTTTCGAGCACCGTCAAGTCGGTGAAGATGCGGCGGTCTTCCGGGACGTAGCCCAGCCCCAAACGCGCCGCTTGGTAAGGTTCGGCGGTGGACAGGTCGTGTCCAGCAAACACCACCTGCCCAGTGCGCCGGGGCATCAGCCCCATGATGGCTTTGAGTGTGCTCGATTTGCCTGCGCCATTGCGCCCTACCAGCGCCACCACCTCGCCGCGCGCGACGTGCAGCTGCGCGTCAAACACCACCTGCGCGGCGCCGTACCATGCGTTGAGGTGTTGCACGGTGAGCAGTGGCTCGCTGGTGAAAGCGCTTGCGTTTGAAGGGGTCATGCCGTGCTCCCTGCGTGCGCGTGCACCGCGCCAAATGTTTTGCCGCTGCCAAAGTACACCGCTTGCACCTGTGGGTCGGCTTGCACTTGCGCGGGCGTGCCTTCGGCAATCAGGGCGCCACGCGCCATCACCAGCACGCGGTCGGCGTGTTCGAACACCACGTCCATGCTGTGCTCGGTGAACAGCACGGCGATGCCACGTTGCGTCACCAAGTGGCGGGTGAGTTGCATCAAGGCATGGCGCTCATCGGGCGCCATGCCGGCGGTGGGTTCATCCATCAGCAACACGCGGGGTTGGTTGGCCAGCGCCATGGCCAGCTCGAGCCGCTTCACATCGCCATACGCCAAGGCGTTGCACGGGCGTGAGGCTTGCGCTTGCAAATGCACGTGCGCAAGCAACGCCAGGGCGTCGTCGCGGCGGTAATGCGTGGCACGTTGCCAAGGCGCCAGGCTGCGCCCGTCGGCCGAGAGCAGGGCCATTTGCACGTTCTCGGCGACCGTGAGCGAGCCAAAGGTTTGTGCCACTTGAAAGGTGCGGCTCACGCCCATGCGCCACAACGCGTGCGGCTGTTGACCGACCAGCGACACACCGTCCAGCGTGATGCTTCCGCTGTCGGGAAGCAGTTGTCCATTGACCAAGTTGAAGGTGGTGGACTTGCCTGCGCCATTGGGGCCAATCAGCGCCAACAGCTCGCCCGCTTGCAAACTGAACGACACATCGTTCACCGCTTGGTTGCCGCCAAACGCTTTGTGGAGGTGTTGAACGCACAGCAAGCTCATGCCGAGGCTCCTCGCACGCGCTGCCACATGGCTTGCACAGAACCGGCGATGCCTTGTGGAAACACCAGCACCAACAGCAGCATGCTGATGCCCAACACCGCCCGCCAGTAATCGGTGCTGCGCGCCAAGCTGTCTTGCAAAGCCGTGAAGGTGACCGCGCCGACCAAGGGCCCAGCCAGCGTGTGCACGCCACCCAACAACACCATCACCAAGCCGTCGACCGATTTGCTCACGCCCAACACATCGGGCGAGATGCTGCCTTTCGAAAACGCAAACAACGCACCGGCCAACCCTGCAAACCCTGCGGCTCCCACAAAGCCCAGCCATTGCACCTGCATCACATGCAGGCCCATGGCTTGCGCGCGACCGATCGAATCGCGACTGGCGCGAAGCGCGTAGCCGAACGGGGACATCAACAAGCGACGCAGCGCGTAGAGGCTGAGGCCGACCAGCGTGCAGGTGAGCCAGAAGTACATGGCTTTGTCTTGCAACCATGCGCTCGGCCAGACGCCGGTGAGGCCGTTGCTACCGCCGGTGAAGTCGTCCCACT
>JACCDY011054682.1_pt1 | contig 37869 bp, 34 predicted proteins | sample 7446391 | NCBI WGS metagenome assembly JACCDY01 (sample SAMN15323451, study PRJNA562643) | freshwater metagenome | isolation source: river surface water | place: USA:Blue River Watershed | collected 2017-08-18 | reverse complement strand
GCTGGTGCGCTACAACCGTTTGCGCGATATCGGCCTGTCGGATGACCAGATCCGCGAAAATCTGCTGTTCACCGGCGACAAGGTGGGCGAGCTGATGAAGGCCACGATGCCGGAGAAAGAGGCGAAAGCCTGGTTCGGCGCCGTGCCGCCGGACCTGTCCGTGATCGTTCGTGCGAAAGCTTCCGGCGAAGGCTCGGGCGCTGACTACGTGTACACCTACCTGCGCACCTATTACCAGGACGAAGGCCGCGCAACCGGCTGGAACAACCTGGCCTTCCCGAACGTCGGCATGCCGAACGTGCTGTGGGAGCTGCAGGGCGTGCGCAAGGCCAAGTTCGTCGAAGAGAAAGATCCGCACGACGAAGGCAAGATGGTGCACAAGTTCGCCGGCTTCGAGCAGGTCAAGGCAGGCAAGCTGACCGCGCAGCAGTTCGACGAGCAAGTCGCTGACCTGGTCGGCTTCATGGAATGGATGGCCGAGCCGGTCAAGACCAAGCGCCAGCAACTGGGCGTCTGGGTACTGCTGTTCCTCGCGCTGCTGGTATTCCTGACCTGGCGCCTGAACGAGTCGTACTGGAAAGAAGTTAAATAAGTAAAGCCCTGTTCGCTGGCGCCGCGAGCCTCACCTGATAGGTGCAGGGTTGCTGGCCGAACCGGCGGGCAGATTGTCGTATGCAGGGTGAGGCGGTTGCCGTCTCACCCTTTTTGTCTCAAGGAAAGCCACCATGATGGTTCTCTACTCGGGCACGACTTGCCCCTTCTCGCAACGCTGCCGCCTAGTCCTGTTTGAAAAGGGCATGGACTTCGAGATCCGCGACGTTGACTTGTTCAACAAGCCGGAAGACATCTCGACCATGAACCCGTACGGCCAGGTCCCCATCCTGGTTGAGCGCGAACTGGTGTTGTACGAGTCGAACATCATCAACGAATACATCGACGAGCGCTTCCCGCACCCGCAGCTGATGCCGGCCGACCCGCTGATGCGCGCGCGTGCCCGCCTGATGCTGTTCAACTTCGAGAAAGAGCTGTTCGTCCACGTGCATACGCTGGAGAACGATAAGTCGCGTGGCGCTGAAAAAGCCCACGAAAAGGCCCGTGCCGAAATCCGCGACCGCCTGACCCAACTGGCACCGCTATGCCGCACGAACCAGTACATGCTGGGCGACGATTTCTCGATGCTCGATGTGGCGATTGCGCCGCTGCTGTGGCGTCTTGATCACTATGGTATCGAGCTGTCAAAGACAGCGGCGCCGCTGATGAAGTATGCTGAACGCATCTTCTCGCGCCCGGCCTATATCGAAGCGCTGACGCCCTCCGAGAAGGTGATGCGCCGCTAAGCTGTCGTTTTCCCCAAGTTGTCCGTGAAGCAGTTTCCGATGCAAGAAACGTCGACCAAGCCTTACCTGCTGCGCGCGTTGTACGAGTGGTGTACCGACAATGGCTACACCCCGTACATCGTCGTGGCTGTAGACGCGGGATGCCGGGTGCCGATGGAGTTCGTGAAGAATGGCGAGATCGTTCTGAACATCAGCTTCGAGGCGACCGGCAACCTGAAGATGGATAATGACCTGATCCACTTCAAGGCCCGCTTCGGCGGCGTCGCGCGCGAGATCGAGATCCCGGTTGATAATGTCAGCGCCATCTACGCACGCGAGAACGGCCAAGGCATGGCCTTCGAGGTGAAACGCGACGAAGCGGAACCGTCGCGCAAGAAGAAAGCCAAGGCTGACGACCACGTTGCCGAGAAAGTCGTTCCTGCATTGTCTGCAGTTCCCGCCGCAGACAGCGGCAAGGATGACGCTGACAAAGCCGGCACTGACGTTCCCGAGCCGCCCAAGCCGGGTGGCAAGCCAAGGCTTACGCGCATCAAGTAAGTTGGTGGCGAGTCGCCTGGCATTGCGGCACAAGTGATTCGATCCCCGATGCATTGTTCATCCGGGCAAGCGTCTCTCTTCACGTATAATTACGGGTTGTTGCCGGCTTAGCTCATCAGGTAGAGCACTTGATTTGTAATCATGGGGTGGCGGGTTCGAGTCCTGCAGCCGGCACCACAGCACATCCTTCCAGATCGTTGGTTCTCAACGGTTTCATGTCTTCGTGGCGGTTCATTGAGTATCACAGCAGGTACCTCACCGGTATCACGCAGAACCGACCAGGCAGCGCTGCTCATTCGTATCTCTGAATCACAATCGAATTTAGAGCCGCCAACAGCTCCCCAGCTAACTTCGGAGCCTTCCTGGAAACCACTTTGTCGGCCGACGAAGCAAACCCCAATGCCACTGAATTAATAATTCATAAACTCAGCTACTCCCTGAGAGGCTTGCCCATCCGGATTCGCTACACAGTGATTGTCCATCGCTGCCACGGCGGCAGAGTAGTCTTGATCTGCCCTGTATTTCTGTTCCTTCTTTCCTCGAGCCAGTCCCATACTCATCGTTGAAAGAAACACGCCAACCCACTTTGTCTTGGATTCAGCATGCAAGCTCACCCATTCTTTACACGAGGGATCTGAGATCCACTTGCCAACAGTAATCGGTAACTCTTGACTCCTTGATTGCAGGGGCAGTGCGAAAACAGCCACAAGGAGGGTCGAGGCTATAAGGCGCCAAGAAAATGTTGCTCCCATAACCCTCTTGGCGTTTCCATTCATATATGCCTCATTCCGGTAAAAATAGGTCTTCGCCATTTTTGGATCAACAGCGAAGGCTGCGTTATGATCGTTTTTGAACGATCGTTCAAGAAGGCTAAGGGTTGCAGGGTTTCAAGTCAAGGCATTCGCAATCAAACAAAACTAAGGCAACTGGCAAATCAGGCAACAATCTCACATGGGACATTCCTTGATTCCAAAGGAGCAGGTACTCGACTTGCTCACGAGCGCATTCCGCAGGCACGGCAAGGACGGGGCGAGCATTTCAATTCTTGAAACAGCCACAGGCCTAAGACGAAACAGCCTTTACCATCTCTTCCCCGGAGGCAAGGATGAGATGACGTCGGCCGTGCTAGCTCATGCGGCAACCATACTGTACGAGCGTGCGTTGAAACCTTTGCAGGAAGACGGCAGTCCCAACGACAAATTGACTGCTATGTGCAAAGCACTGGATGACTTCTATGGCAGCGGCAGGGAACCATGCCTGGTTGGCGTGCTAAGCCTAGGAACGCCGGACGATGCGATACAGCAGCAGATCAGCCAAGCCGTGACAGGGTGGATAGCGCTACTAGCGTCAGTGATCCAGCAAGCAGGCATCCCGTCAGACCAAGCAGTAGAGCGGGCAGAAGAAGCAGTGATCGCAATCCAAGGTGCGCTCGTTGTATCGAAGGCACTGGGGAGCGAACATGTATTTAAACGATTGATGAAGAAGTTACCTGATGATCTACTTCGCGTCGGTGGTGACATCGAAACTGAATACGGCGCCAAGGGCTAGTCTTGCACGAAGAAAAAACGAACGCGAAAGGCCGTTGTCAGAACTTCCTTCTGTCGCTTGGAGAGTCGCACAGGTGGGTGAGACGTGCCATCGGCACAAATAAAAAAGGGGCTATGCATTTGCATAACCCCTTAGCATTGAAAGGCAATTTAGCCCGCCATGCCGTGCAGCGAACGCCTCAGCAGCATTTGGCGATGCGCCCGTTACCACCATAACGCGCGTCTTGCCGTTCCCGGAAAAACGCTTCGTAACTCATCACCGGCTGGTCAGGATGATTGACCTGCATGTGATTCAGATAGTTGTCATAGTCGGGCAAGCCGACCATCAGCCTGGCCGTTTGCCCGAGGTAGGCACCGAGTTTTCCGAGTTCGCTGAACATGAGGTGTCTCCTTGCTTGAAGTACCTGTTCCGGTCAGGCTGAGGCAGCGCCAAAGCTACCCGATTCGGCTTCCTTGGTCGTCGGCTGGTCCTGGCGCAGCGCCTGCAGGCAGGCGCGAATGCTGAAGAACAGGATGGACAGCACGACGGCCATGAAGATCGCCGCCAGCGTGGCATCAATGTAGTCGTTCATGATGATTTGCTGCATTTGCACCGGGGCCTTGGCCGGTGCCAGCACTTTGCCCTCGGCGAGTGCCGCCTCGAACTTGTGGGCGTGAGCCAGGAATCCGATGCGCGGGTTCTCATGGAACAGCTTTTGGTAGCCGGCGGTCAGCGTACAGATCAGCAGCCATGCGGTGGGCAACATGGTCACCCACGCAAATTTCTCGCGCTTCATCTTGAATAGCACAACGGTCGCGAGTAACAGCGCGACGGCAGCAAGCATTTGGTTCGAAATGCCGAACAGCGGCCAAAGCGTATTGATGCCACCCAGCGGATCGACCACGCCCTGGTAAAGGAAGTAACCCCACGCCGCCACGCACAGCAGCGTCGCGATGATGTTCGCTGCCAGTGACGGAATGCGGCGGAAGGGCGGCACCAGTGTGCCGAGCAAGTCCTGCAGCATGAAGCGGCCGACGCGCGTGCCTGCGTCAACGGCGGTCAGGATGAACAATGCTTCGAACAAGATCGCGAAGTGGTACCAGAAGGCCATCATTGCCTTGCCGCCAATCAGCTCCGAGAAGATGTAGGCCATGCCGACCGCCAGCGTCGGCGCGCCACCGGCACGCGAGATGATGGTTGCTTCGCCAACGTCAGCAGCGGTCTGTTGCAGCATCTCCGGCGTGATCATGAAGCCCCACTGGCTGATCGCTGCCGCGGCAGTATCTGGCGTGGTCCCGATCAGCGCAGCCGGACTGTTCATCGCAAAGTACACGCCCGGCTCGATGATGGAAGCGGCTACCAGCGCCATGATGGCGACGAAGGATTCCATCAGCATCGCGCCATACCCGATGTACGGTGCGTGCATTTCGTTCTCGAGCAGCTTGGGCGTGGTGCCCGACGAAATCAATGCGTGGAAGCCGGACACGGCGCCGCAAGCGATCGTGATGAACAGGAACGGGAACAGCGAACCCGACCAGACCGGACCCGTCCCATCGATGAACTTGGTCACGGCCGGCATCTTCAGCTGCGGTGCGACGATCAGGATGCCGATCGCCAGTGCGGCAATCGCGCCAATTTTCAGGAAGGTCGACAGGTAATCGCGCGGTGCCAGCAGCAGCCACACCGGCAGCACCGAGGCCACCACGCCATAGCCGAGCAGCATCCAGGTCAGCTGTATGCCGGTGAAGGTAAACGCAGGACCCCAGTACGGATCGGCCGCGACCGAACCACCGAAGACGATGGACGCCATCAACAGCACGAAGCCGATGATCGACACTTCACCAATGCGGCCCGGGCGCAGGTAGCGCGTGTAGATCCCCATGAAGACCGCAATCGGGATCGTCGCGGCGACAGTGAAGGTGCCCCACGGGCTTTCGGCCAGCGCCTTCACAACAATCAGCGCCAGCACCGCCAGCAAGATGGTCATGATCATGAACGTGCCGAACAGCGCGATCACGCCGGGCACGATGCCGAGCTCGGACTTGATCAGGTCGCCGAGCGAACGACCGTCGCGGCGGGTCGATACAAACAGGATCATGAAATCCTGCACCGCACCCGCCAGCAACACGCCGACGATGAGCCACATCATGCCGGGCAGATAACCCATCTGCGTTGCCAGCACCGGGCCTACCAGCGGACCTGCACCAGCGATCGCGGCGAAGTGGTGGCCGAACAGCACGTGCTTGTTGGTCGGCACGAAGTCGAGACCGTCATTCAGGCGCACGGCCGGCGTCGCCCGCGTGCCGTCGAGTTGCATGACGTTGTTCGCGATGAATCGCGCGTAGTAGCGGTAGCCAATCAGGTAGATCGCCACTGCTGCGACCACGATCCACAGCGCATTGATGGATTCGCCGCGCGATAGTGCGACGGTGCCGAACGCAAAGGCGCCAATCAGCGCCAGTGCCGCCCATCCGGCTTGTTTGACAAGAGTGCTCATGAACCTGTCTCCGAAAACTTTGGTTATGCGGAATGAAAAGAAAAACGGCGGATTATACCCTCGAAAAACAGGGGTTCTTGCCCCCTGTCATGCATGAAAAATTCACCCATCATTGGTTAAAAACCCGCCAAAAAACCAAGTGCGAATGGTGCGTTGCAGTGTCAATGAGCGAACGGTTTTCGCGTACATATTTGTTAGACTCGTGCCGGGAATTATGCGCTTATCCAAAAATAACAAGGAGACGTGCCATGTCTACAACACCCGGCCGTGCGGCCGCCCGTTTGCTCGAACAACGACTGTCGCTAACGCCCATCACCCCACTGGGCGCAGGGCTTTCCCCGCAAAGCATGGCCGAGGGCTATGCGATACAAGCAGCCCTCCACCCATTGCTGGTCGATGCCGGCATGGGCGACATCGTGGGGCACAAGATCGGTTGCACGACGCCGGTGATGCAGGCCTTCGTGGACATCAACCATCCCTGTGCCGGCCGCATCTTCAGTCGCACTGTCATGCGCGATCACGGCGTGGTGCCGCGCCGCGGCTTCGTGAAGCTGGGCATGGAGTGCGAGATCGTCGTGCGGCTGGGGCGTGACCTGCCGCCGCAATCGACACCTTATACCCGCGAGTCTGTCGCGGATGCGGTCGAAGCGATTATGCCCGGCATCGAGCTGGTCGACGAGCGTTATCAGGATTTCCATGCGCTGGGCGTTCCGACCCTAGTGGCGGATGATTTCTTCAATGCCGGCTGCGTGCTTGGCGCGGCGCGGCGTGACTGGCGTTCGCTGGATCTCGGCACATTGGTTGGCCGAACCTGGATCAATGGCGTCGAGGTGGCGAAAGGCCGGGGATCTGACGTGCTCGGGCATCCGTTCAATTCGCTGGCCTGGCTGGCGAATGCGCAGCAAGAATACGGCCTGCCAGGACTGAAGGCGGGCGAATTCGTGATGCTGGGCAGCCTAGTCCAGACCCAGTGGCTCAATGCCGGCGACAAAGTTCGGATCGATATCGAGGGGCTGGGCGAGGTGAGGCTGGACGTCGGCGACTGAGCCGGCTCGCGAAGCCAGCCTCCTGCGGATGAAGAAAGTGCGTGTTACAGTCAGGTAAGCCTCGTTACCGGAGAAAGTCATGCGCCGACTGTTGCCCGCCTTCGCCTTGTTGTTGATTGTTGCCGGGGGGGCGCTGGCCGACGATCGCGAGCAGCATGAGGACTGGTCGGCGCAATTTCTCGAAGACATGGGCGAGGCATCGACCCACGAGAACGGCACCTCGGTGTTCGGCATGCTGTGCGCGAACGATAGCTGCCGCTATTACTTTGCCAATGGCATCGAGTGCGAAGCGGGCATGAATTATCCGCTGATGCTGACGACGGCTGCCGGCGCAGTGTCAGTCGATGCGATTTGCGAGCCGATGGCCACTGCCAACGGCGATGTCATGTTGTACTGGTTCAATGAATCGGCAAAGCTCAACGAGGCTTTTGCCGGATCGGCCGACATGGGCATTGCGTTCCCGATGTCGGGCGGGCAATTCAAGCTGAGCAAATTCTCGATGAAGGGCTACGAAGCGGCCATCGAGCGCATGGTGAATGGCCTGCGTGAACGCCGTGAGGATAACCAAAAGACAGCGAACAATCGCACCTGAAATGCGGACGGCCGTCCGCCGTCAGGACGATGGTTTGTCCGCCTTCAGTCCCTGCCATTGCGGCGCCAGAGACTGTTCGATGCCGAACAGGTCCAACACCCTACCCACCGTCTGGTCGACCATCTCAGTGAGGGATTGCGGCTTCTGGTAAAACGCCGGCAGCGGCGGGAACACGATGCCGCCCATCTCGGTGACCGCCGTCATGTTGCGCAGGTGCGCGAGGTTGAATGGAGTTTCCCGCACCATCAGCACTAGCTTGCGCCTTTCCTTGAGCATCACGTCGGCGGCGCGCGTGATCAGGTTGTCGCACATGCCATGCGCCACTGAGGCCAGGGTCTTCATCGAGCACGGCGCGATCACCATGCCGTCCGACTGGAAAGAGCCGCTGGCGACGCAGGCACCGATGTCGCGCACGCTGTGCACGCGGCTGGCCAGTGCCTCGATATCGGCGCGTTTGAGGTCGAGCTCGTGATGGAGATTGAGGGCAGCGGCGTCCGAGATCATCAGGTGAGTCTCGACGCTGCCCAGTGCGCGCAGCTGCTCCAGCAGTCGCACGCCGTAGGCCGCGCCTGATGCGCCGGTGATGGCAACGATCAGGCGCTGCATGCGGGATCAGCCCTTGATCAGGGTCTGCAATTCGCCGGACTGGTACATCTCGCCCAGGATGTCGGCGCCGCCAATGAACTCACCCTTGATGTACAGCTGCGGGATGGTCGGCCAGTTCGAGTATTCCTTGATGCCCTGGCGGACTTCGTCATCTTCCAGCACGTTGATGGTGACGAGGTCTTCCACGCCGCTGGCCTTCAGCACCTCGATCGCACGGCCGGAGAAGCCGCACTGCGGGAACTGGGCAGTGCCTTTCATGAAAAGCACTACCGGGTGGCTGGTCACGGTTTCTTTGATCCAGGCTTGAACGTCGCTCATAAATCCTCTGTCGCGTATCGGGGTGGACCCCGGGGTGGGTAACGTCGCCATTATAGTGAAAGCCCGCGGGCGCCGCCGGCGGGCGTTCCGGACCGGTCAGCCTTTCAATTTTGCGAAGGCGGCTGCCATTGCGGTATTGCCGGCCGGCGGTGCGGAGCGCTCCATGCGGGCGCGTGCGGGCGCGCTGACGCGGTCATTGCGGTCACCCCGGTCGCGGCGCTCGCCCGGCGCCGGCGCGGCGTCCGACAGGCGCATGGTCAGCGCGATGCGCTTGCGCTTGACGTCGACCTCCAGCACCTTGACTTTCACGACCTGGCCAGCCTTGACCACCGTATGCGGGTCCTTCACGAACTGGTTGGACAGCGCCGAAATATGCACCAGCCCGTCCTGATGGACGCCGATGTCGACGAAGGCGCCGAACGCCGCCACGTTGGTCACCACGCCCTCGAGGATCATGTCCGGGCGCAGGTCGCCGATGTCTTCCACGCCTTCCTTGAAGCTCGCGGTCACGAAGGCCGGGCGCGGGTCGCGGCCGGGCTTGTCGAGTTCCTTCAGGATGTCGGCCACGGTCGGCACGCCGAAACGCTCGTCGGCGAAGCGTTTCGGGTCCAGTGACTTCAGCAGGCTGCTGTCACCCAGCACGCCTTTCACGTCACGCTTGATGTCGGCCAGTATCTTTTCCACCAGCGGATAGGATTCCGGGTGGACGGCCGACGCATCCAGCGGATTGTCGCCATTCATTATGCGCAGGAAGCCGGCGGCCTGTTCGAACGTCTTGTCGCCCAGGCGCGGCACTTCACGCAGCGCGGCGCGCGACGCGAACATGCCTTTCTGGTCGCGGTAGTTGACGATGCTCTGGGCTACGCTGCTGTTCAGGCCCGACACGCGCGCCAGCAGCGGCACCGATGCCGTATTCACATCCACGCCGACCGCATTCACGCAGTCTTCAACCACCGCATCCAGCGAGCGCGCCAGGCGCGTCTGCGATACGTCATGCTGATACTGACCGACGCCGATCGACTTTGGATCGATCTTCACCAGCTCGGCCAGCGGGTCTTGCAGGCGGCGTGCAATCGACACCGCGCCGCGCAGCGATACGTCCAGCTCCGGCAATTCCTTCGAGGCGAACTCCGATGCCGAATACACCGATGCGCCGGCTTCCGACACCACGATTTTGTTGAGCTTGAGTTCCGGGTGGCGCTTGATCAAGTCTTGCGCCAGCTTGTCGGTTTCGCGCGAGGCGGTGCCGTTGCCGATCGAGACCAGCGACACCTTGTGCTTCATCGCCAGCACGGCCAGCGTATGCAGCGAGCCTTCCCAGTCATTGCGCGGCTGGTGCGGGAAGATGGTGGTAGTGTCCACGACCTTGCCCGTCGCATCGACCACGGCCACCTTGACGCCAGTGCGCAGGCCCGGGTCCAGGCCGAGGGTGGCACGCGGGCCGGCCGGTGCGGCCAGCAGCAAATCCTTCAGGTTGCGCGCAAACACATGGATGGCCTCGGCTTCCGCTTCTTCGCGCAGCTTGGTCATCAGCTCGGTCTCGAGGTGCATGAACACTTTCACGCGCCAGGTCCAGCGCACGGTGTCCGACAGCCATTTGTCGGCAGCACGCCCCTGGTTCGACACGTTAAAGCGTTGTGCGATGCGGCTCTCGCAGGGATTGAGTGGCGCATCCCATTTCGGCTTTTCCTCTTCGCTGTCGAGGCGCAGGGTCACGGTCAGCATTTCTTCGCGGCGGCCGCGCAGCAGTGCCAGCGCGCGATGCGAAGGAATATTGGCGATCGGCTCCGAGTAATCGAAATAGTCGGCAAACTTTTCGCCGGCATCCTGCTTGCCGTCGATGACCTTGGATTCGACCACGCCGTGCTCGGTCAGGTATTCGCGCAGGTTTTGCAGCAGCGTCGCATCTTCGGCGAAGCGTTCCATCAAAATCTGGCGTGCGCCGTCCAGCGCAGCTTTGGCATCCGCCACGCCCGGGTTATCGCCGTTGTCGGTCGTGAAGCCAGGGCGCAGGTACTTGGCCGCTTCTTCTTCCGGGTTCAGGGCCGGATTGGCCAGCAGCGCGTCAGCCAGCGGTTCCAGCCCGGCTTCAATCGCGATCTGCGCCTTGGTACGGCGCTTGGGTTTGTACGGCAGGTAGAGGTCTTCGAGGCGGGTTTTGTCCTCGGCGCTCATGATCGCCACTTGCAGCTGTGGCGTCATCTTGCCCTGTTCTTCGATCGACGCAATGATCGCTGCGCGGCGCGCTTCCAGCTCGCGCAGGTAGCGCAGGCGTTCTTCCAGCAAGCGCAACTGGGTATCGTCGAGGCCGCCGGTCACTTCCTTCCGGTAGCGGGCGATGAAGGGCACCGTCGCCCCTTCGTCGAGTAGCGCAATGGCGGCAGTGACTTGTTCGGTGCGGGCGGCGAGTTCGATCGCGAGGCGTTGTTCAATGGAAGGCAACATCGGCAAGGTCAACAGTTCAATAAATCAACAGTTCGGGGGAGGGCGCTTTGGCAAGACCGTCTTGCGCCAAAGCGCGGATGATACGCAATTCACGAAGCTGCGCCAGTCTTGACAGCAATGGCGCGCAGGTTGAGGACATCAGGCGGGCGGGCGTACGCCTCCGGTCACGCGTTCGATGCCGGCGAGGTCGGCCCAGCTTTGCACTTGCTGCCAGCCGGCGCGTTCCAGCAGGGCCCGTGTTGCGGAAGACTGGTCGTAGCCATGTTCCATCAGCAGCCAGCCGCCGGGCTTCAGGCAGGCAGGCGCGCCATCAATCAGGGCAGCGATGTGCATCATGCCATTTGCGCCGTCCGTCAGTGCGCCACGCGGCTCGAAACGCAAGTCGCCCTGCGCCAGGTGCGGGTCGCTGGCGGCGATATAGGGCGGGTTGCTGGCGATGACATCGAAGCTGCCGCTGACGGTACTGAACCAATCGCTGTGCAGGAACTTGACGCTGACGCCATGGGTTGCCGCATTGCGGCGTGCGACCGCAAGTGCGGACTCGCTGATATCGGCGGCACTGAGATCGGCATCGCGACGCGCGTGCGCCAGCGACACCGCGATCGCGCCCGACCCGGTGCCAAGGTCGATGGCACTGCCGCCTTTGGGCAGTCGTTCGCTGGCCAGTTCGACCAGCATTTCTGTCTCTGGACGCGGGATCAGCACATCCGGCGTGACTTCGAACTTGAGGCCGTAGAACTCGCGCTCGCCAACCAGGTAGGCAATCGGTTCACCCTGCATGCGGCGCATGAACAGCGCGCTGACGTCGGTGACCTGCTGTGGCGTCAGCTCGTCTTTCGAACGGATCACCAGTTGCACGCGCGTGCACTGCAGCGCATGTGCGAGCAGGATGCGTGCGTCGAGCGGGTCGATCAGCGCCAGCTTCAGCAGGCCTTCGATGTTCATGCCGACCGCCCGCCGCGCCATGCCACCACCGCCGTCGCGATGGCGAATGCCACGAACCAGACCAGCGCCCATTGCGGTATCGACAGGCCGAGAATAGGGTCGTATTCAGTCGTGCACAGCCCGTCGGCCTGGAACAGCGGCGGATACCAGTTCGCAAACGGCAGCTTGTTGAGCAGGGTCTCGAGCGGATCGATGCCGCAGGAAACCGTCGGGTGCGCTTTCACCCACAGGTGGCGGATCGCAATGCCCGCGCCGCCGATGGCGGCCAGACTGCCGAGGCCGGCGACGATGCGCATGCCCTTGGCGGGCAGCGCCAGCGCGATCAGGCACAGCACCGCGACCTTCATGAACGCATAGCGCTGCATGATGCACAGTGGGCACGGCAGCATGTCCAGCACCAATTGGAGATAGAGGCCGACGCCGAGCATCGCGATGCAGGCGAGGGCGACAAGCAGGAGTATCGGTTTGCTGAGGCGAGCGATTGGCATGGTTTTTTGACGTCAATTCAAGGTGAATCAGTCACTGGATCCCGGCGCATGCCCGGATCCAGTGACTTTCGGGCGGCCATCGTCGCCGCATTATCCCGCCTCGGCCAAGGCCGCGAGCTGCTCGGCCTGGTGCTCTGCCATCAGCGAGTCGGTCAATTCCTGCAGGTCGCCTTCCATCATGGCTTCCAGCTTGTATAGCGTCAGGTTGATGCGGTGATCCGTGATGCGGCCTTGCGGGAAATTGTACGTGCGGATGCGCTCGCTGCGATCGCCGGAGCCTACCAGTGATTTGCGGGTCGCCGCTTCTTTGGCCTGCTGCTCGCGCAGCTGCACGTCCTTGATGCGGGTCGCCAGCACCTTCATCGCCTGTGCCTTGTTCTTGTGCTGGCTGCGGTCGTCCTGGCACTCGACCACGATGCCGGTCGGCAGGTGGGTGAGGCGCACGGCAGAATCCGTCTTGTTGATGTGCTGGCCGCCGGCGCCGGAGGCGCGGAAGGTATCGATGCGCAGCTCGGCCGGATTGATGTTCACGTCTTCGATTTCATCCGCCTCGGGCATCACGGCCACCGTGCAAGCCGAGGTGTGGATGCGGCCTTGCGCCTCCGTGGCCGGCACGCGTTGAACGCGATGGCCGCCGGACTCGAACTTGAGCCGCGAGTACGCACCATGGCCAACGATGCGCACGATCACTTCTTTGTAGCCGCCGAGCTCCGACGGCGATTCCGAGACCATCTCCACCTGCCAGCGCTGGCGTTCTGCATAGCGCGAGTACATGCGCAGCAGGTCGCCGGCAAACAGCGCCGATTCATCGCCGCCGGTACCGGCGCGTATCTCGAGGAAGATGTTGCGTTCGTCGTTCGGGTCCTTCGGCAACATCATCTTCTGCAGCGCGAGGGCCAGCTGCTCGGAGCGCTCCTGCGCGGCCAACATCTCCTCGTGCGCGAAAGCCTTCATGTCGGCATCGGCCATCATGTCTTGCGCGGCGCGGATGTCTTGCTGCGATTGTATCCATTGCCCGTAGGTGCCGACCAGCGGCTCCAGTTCGGCGTGCTCACGCGTGAGCCGGCGATACTGGTCCATGTCGGCCGTGGCGCTCTCCTGGTTGAGCAGCGCGCTGACTTCTTCAAGGCGCTGGGACAGATGGTCGAGTTTGGCGAGCAGCGAAGGTTTCATCCGGGGGTCAGGCTAGCGTTTGGAGCGGTGGTCATGAGCGGCGCGCCGCAAGCGCGGCGCCATCCATAGGGCACCACGCGAAGTACGTGGCGCGATCGAGTACTGCCGCTAGCGCTTGGTGCGGAACAATTGCGGCAGCAACTGCGCGAGGCGGGCGCGCTCGTCGGCATCGGCGTTATGCAATGCCTGTTGCGGGCCATGCAGGAATTTGGCTGTCAGGCCACGCGACAGTGCCTCCAGTACCGCCTCGACGTCTTCGCCGCGAGCAAGCAGCTTGCGTGCGCGGTCAAGTTCAGCGCGGCGCATGGCCTCGCTGCTCTCTTGCATGTCCTGGATCAGCGGCACCACGGCGCGGCTGTCGAGCCAGTGCATGAAGGCCTGCACGCGTGTCTCGATAATGGCCTCGGCCTGTGCGACCGCCGATTGGCGGTTTTCGACGCCGATCTGCACGGCGGTGCCGAGATCGTCGACGGTGTACAAGAAGACATCATTCAAGCGGCCGACTTCGGACTCGATGTCACGCGGCACGGCGAGATCAACCAGGAACATAGGCTTATGGCGACGTGCCTTGATCGCGCGCTCCACCATGCCGAGGCCGATGATGGGCAACGACGATGCCGTGCAAGACACCACGACATCGAAATGGGCCAATTGATCCGGCAGCTCGGCCAGTCGCATCGCCTTGCCACCAAAGCGATGTGCCAGTTGCTCGGCGCGCTCGACGGTACGGTTCGCAATGGTCAGGCTCTTCGGATGCTGGGCTGCGAAGTGGGTCGCACACAGCTCGATCATTTCACCAGCGCCGATAAACAGCACATGCTGGTCAGACAGTTTGTCGAAGATGCGTTGTGACAGGCGCACCGCCGCCGCAGCCATCGACACGCTGTGCGCACCTATCTCGGTGGTCGAACGCACTTCCTTTGCAACGGCGAACGTACGCTGGAACATCTGGTGCAGGTAAGTCCCCAATCCGCCGGCGGCTTCGGCCTGGCGTACGGCGTCTTTCATCTGGCCGAGAATCTGCGGCTCGCCCAGTACCATCGAATCGAGGCCTGATGCGACCCGGAATGCATGGCGGACCGCGTCGTCCTGCGGCAGTGCGTACAAGTAGGGACGCAGATCCGCGTAGGACAGTTTGTGATAGTCGGCGACAAAGTGGGCTGTCTGGTCGAGCGCGGCATGGATGTCGCCATCATTGGCGCTGGCGCCATAAATCTCGGTGCGGTTGCAAGTCGACAGGATGGCCGTCTCTTGGGTGCGCTGGCCGACATTCCCGAACCATGCGCAAGCGGACGCGACTGCCTGACCCAGCTGGTCGGCAGGAAAGGCCACTTTCTCGCGCAGCGAGACCGGAGCCGTGGTGTGATTCAGTCCGACGGCAAGGAGTTTCATTCAGGGCAATTCGGGGGCGGGTTTGTCGGTCGGTATTATAGCCTTGCCCCTCCTCTGACACTCGTCATCCGGCCAGTTTCTCCAGCCGATAGCCATAGCTGTAAACAGGAGCCAGCCGGAATCCTCGCTCCGGGCGCAGGCCGAGCTTGGCGCGGATGCGGGAAACGTGGGTATCCATGGTCCGCGAGTTGAATTCCGTGTCCTGCGACCATACCGATTCGAGGATGGTTGCCCGCGACAAGGGACGGCCGAGATTGCGGAAAAAAAGCAACGCCAGATCGAATTCCTTCTGGGTCAGACTGACTTGTTCGCCACCGACAGTCAGCCTGGCAGCTCTGACATCGAACGCATAGTCCCCAAATTCCTGCGCATCCGACTGGAATTTGGCCGGATGGATGCGTGCCACCAGCACCCGAGCACGTAGCGCGACGTCGGTACGCCTGACTGGCTTGACCAAGTAATCCGATGGCCCGTCCTGCAGCGCATCCACGAAATCCCGATCCGCCGCGCGTCCCGTGACCAGCAGTACAGGCAGTGACTTGGCGGTTTGCCGCAGCGATTTCATCCAGCGCAAGCCTTCGGCTTCCGGCTGCCAGTGGAATACCAGCAAGTCCAGGCCTTCGCGCATCCATTTGGCGATCTGGGATTCGTCATTCGGCGACAGCCGGCATTCATGGCCGGCTGCTGTCAGCGCATCGACGATCAGCGCGCGCTGTTGCGGATCGTTGTCGATAACCGCGATATGCATGGGCTTGGCTTTCTGTCCTGATCAGAGTGCTGTTGTCGATCCAAATGATCGAAAGATTGCTAGTTCACAATCTTTAACGTTCAGTCCCTGCGGTGTCAACTGTGAACGTCAGGAAAGCTGATCGGCGCCAAACGGGATGGGATACCGGCGGTGTACTAAGCGGCGTTGCGCACCTGTGCCGCTTGATTTCAAGTTGATATGCTTTCTCCCCGTGCATCGGTTTGTCGTAGGGATGTCCGGATCTAGTCCTCGTTGACGGAGGCCAGCCCGATGACTTTGCCACTCGACCTGTCGATGCGCCTGAACCGAGCCTTTTATGAAGGACTGGCCAGGCCGCAGCGCTTTGCCGAAGGTTTGCGGCTGATGGCCGAGTCGCTTGACAGTGAACTCGCGGTGTTTGGCCTGTGGGACAGGCGCGGCTTGTGGGCGGTTTGGCGTCAGGCTCGCAAAGCCGGCGACTGTGCGTGGCAATACTTGGTGGAAGACAACCGGTTGCCATCGGCGGAATTCCGCGCGCACATTCGCAAGTTGCCCTCATCCCGTTGGGCACTCGCCGAACCCCTCGATTTGCCGATCTCATTTGGTCGCCTGACCGACCACTCCTTGCATGCACTCTGCCGTCGGCTGACTGTCGGTCGCGCCGATGCATTACTTTGCTTGTACCGACATGACGCGAGCCTGCCCGGCCCCGGCCTGCTGATGGCAGCTGACGACATGTTGTCGGCGTTGCGGCCCGGCCTGGAGCCATTGGCAAGGATGCAGCAACTTGCGCAAGGCAGTCGCTACCTCACGCATTTGCTCAGCTGCATTCGCATGCCGGTCATGCTGGTTGATGCATCGGGCAGGATATTGGCCGCCAATCCGTCGGCTCGGTCGATGGTCGAGCAGGCACGCAAGACAAATGGCGGCAAGCAGGGAGTGGCGATACCGGGGCTCAGCGCTGACCAGTTTGCTGCGATCGTGCGCCGCGCTTGCCGTCCGGGCGACAAGGGCGGGAGCAGCCTGATGCAGGTCAGTCCCGGTAGTGCACAACAGCCATTGCAGGTCATGGCAACGCCCGTCGCTGCCAATCCGGCGATCGGTTCGAACCAGCCGACAGCGTTGATCCTGGTGCACGGATCGCAAGGCGTCGAATCCGGCAGTCATCTGTTGCAACAGATATTTGGCCTCACGCCGGCCGAGGCGAGGCTCACGCGCCTGATACTCGAAGGGCGATCTCCCGGCGATGCCGCCATCCAGTTGCATGTGAGCGTCGCCACGATACGTACGCAACTTTCTGCTGTGCTCAAAAAAACAGGCGCGCAACGACAATCCGATCTCGTGCGTCGTCTATCGCCGCTACTGGTCCTCGACAGCGGCCAGCAATTGCACTAATTCCATTCGTGCTTTCTGCAGGACCTGCGGTGTGTGAGCGTCGCAGCGATGCGACTTTCTCCTTGCCTTCATGTAGTACACCGGCTTACATCAAATGAAGGATGTGCGGCAGGTTGCCTCTCCGTAGCATCGACCGGACTGAAAAATTTACTTGCAACTGTGCGTCAGCGTTGCAAATTTTTTGTTGTCCGAGCCTTCCACCTAGGAGATGTCGATGACTACCACGTCCAGCGTTACAACCAATTCCAATGACTATGCACCTGGTTCTTACGCCATTATCACGGCGACCGGCTTTGATGCCGGGAGCACGGTAACATTTGAAGTCGATCACGTTTCCGATCCGGGGGCGGACGGCATGTATGGCACGGCCGATGACGTCGTCATAGAGATGGGTGGTGACGGGCATGATGCCTGGACGATTACGGATGGCGGGGACGGCGATCTTGATGGGGTAGCCAATGGCACCGTCATTGCGACATGGTATGTAAATCCGGATGACTCTGCCGGCGAGCGCTTTTTGCTCACGGCCAGTGCGTTGTCAGGTTGGTTTGCCAGCAATACATTTACTGATGCGAAACCTGTGAAAGGACAAGGCGAGCCGCCTGTGCCTAACAATCCCGGCGGATCGTTCATCACGCCTTACCTTGTTTCCAGCTCAGCGGGTACGGGGATTATCCAGTCGATCGTCAAAATCAGCAGCAACGATACCTTCGAGCAGGGTTATAACTCTGACTTCCGTGACGTCCAGTTCGATGAAACGACTGCGGCAAATTTCAACCGCGCGATCACGCTGTCGCAAATCCCCATCATCAATATCGATGGGGTTGATTATCGTGAAATCGATCTGGATCTGAACGAAGACAACGGCGGCACCAATCCGCTGATCACGCTGCAGACCTTGATGATTTTTGCGTCCGACACGAATCTTCTGACGGGATTCGACGCCACAACACAAGCTTTCCCGGCGGGGACGGCCACCTTGCTCTTTGACATGGATGCGGCTGGTGATGTCTCGACGCTGCTGACGGATTGGAATTCCGGTAGCGGCACCGGCGATTACGCCTTCTTCATTCCGGAGCTTGGCGTCAATGGCTTGCCTGGTTTTGACGGCCTGGCACAGGGATCCTATATCTATATCTACTCGGAATTCGGTACGCTGAATGGCACCGGCAGCGGGGTCAGCGGTGGCTTTGAAGAGTGGTTCGTGGTGTCGGCACTCAACCCCTCGATGGAAATCGAGAAGGTGGCATCGATTGAGGACAATGTGGCGGACGCTGCAGACGATGTCATTCTTTACGAGCTGACAGTGTCGAATGTCGGCAACGTCAACCTGACCGGCGTGACGGTGACGGATCCGTATGCGGAGGCCGGCTCGATCTTACGCGGCACTGATATCACTGGCGACAATGACAACACCCTGGAAATCGGCGAAGTCTGGTTTTATACGGCCACGCACACGGTGACCCAGGCCGAGATCGACAGCAATGGCGGTGGCGATGGCGTGCTGGAGAACACGGCTACGGCCGACAGCGACGAGACGGATCCGGTCAGCGATTCGGCAAGTATTCCTATCCTTCAGCTGCCGAGCCTGAACATCGTCAAGGATGCCTCGATGGACGACGGCGATCCGGCGGCCGACGAAGCTGACGACGTGATCAACTACGTGATCACGGTCCAGAACACGGGCAACATGACGCTGACGGACGTGACGGTGGCGGATCCGTATGCGGATGCGGGCTCGATCGTTCGGGGCCTGGACGTGGTGGGTGACGACGACGACATGCTGGAAGTGGGCGAGACCTGGGGCTACACGGCCACGCACACGGTGACCCAGGCCGAGATCGACAGCAATGGCGGTGGCGATGGCGTGCTGGAGAACACGGCCACGGCCGACAGCGACGAGACGGATCCGGACACGGACTCCGCCGAGGTGCCGGTGGACCTGAATCCCGCTCTTGAGATCGTTAAAGTGACGGTCTATAACGGGGCTTCGGGCGACGGACTTACCGGAGTCCATGTGGGCGATGCTATTGGCTGGCGCTACTCGGTGACGAATACCGGCAATGCCGCACTGACGAACGTCGCCGTTATGGATGACAACGGTACACCGTTGAACCTGGTCGATGATTTTGCTGCGGATTATGTCAGTGGCGACACCCTCAACAATGGGATTCTGGACGTTGGCGAGACCTGGATCTTCGAGGCTAGCGGGATCGCGATTTCGGGCACGTATTCGAACCTCGGTACGGCAGAAGGCGTTGCCGCCGATGGCCAGACCGCTACCGATGCCGATCCCAGCGGATACACGGCAACTCCCCGCGAAGCCCTGATCGCCCCGACCAACACCACGCCTTACCAGTACATCAGCGGCACGGCGATGACCTTCCAGGATTACTACGCCTACCAGGGTGGCGTGATCCAGTACGGTGTGAAGGGCGGCAAAATCAGCCAGACCAACCCCGGGGTGTTCTTCTACTTCACCGGCGCCTCGGGCGATATTGTTGGCGCTGATGGAGGCGATGCCGACACCAAGGCCGATACCATGACGATCACGATCGACCAGACGCTCGATCCCGACAATGCAACATCAAAATTCGATCCGCTCAACTACAGCAATATTTGGCTGTACAAGGTCAATGACCTGAACAGCAACGGTGTTGTCGATGCCGGCGATTCGCTGACCACCATCAAGCTCAACAAAAGCCAGATTTCCGTGGTCAACGGCGATGTGTCGATTTCCTTCACGCCGGATGCAGTCGGGTCGATGTATGTCATCGGCGTCAAATATCAAACCTCAAGCGTGGTTGGTGACGCGGTCGTGAAAACGGGCGGGGTCTATCCGACCGTGAATTACAACTTCGACACCGTCCTGAATGGCAGCATCATCGAGACCTACGAAGGCGGCGTCGACCTCGCACCCAAGCCCGGCACCGGCAGCAAAATGCTGCTGTCTGGCGAGGGCGGCGATGGTGCGCATGCTGCCAACGATCATCAGGTCAAGGCCTTGGTGGATGCTGCGATGGCCTGGTGGGTTGCGCAAGGCCAGGATGTCACGGCCTTGCAAGACATCTCGGTCGACCTGTCCGATCTCGGACAGGATAGCGATGACAAGTGGATCCTCGGCGTCACCGATGGCAACCACATCACGCTGGATGACGACGGCGCCGGCCTTGGCTGGTCCGCCGGTGTCGGCGGCGTGGCGCCCAATAAGGTCGACATGCTGTCGGTCATGGTCCATGAAATGGGTCATGTCCTTGGCATGACGGATGAGCAGATGGGTGACATGCTGGCTGTTGGTGACCGTTTGATGCCCGGCGGCGAAACCGAAGGCGGCGAACATGATGCCGTTGCCAGCCTGCCGGTGCAGGCCGAAACGCTGGGCACGATCGGTGTGCAGGAAGCCGAGCATCACGTCAACTTCAGCTGAAGCCTGCCCCTTGACCAGGCAGGTCGTGGCGAGACGGAGGCCCCCGGGCCTCCGTTTTTTATTCGTCTTTTGCCGTCGCGCGGTGAGTTCGGCATGTACTACGCGTCACGCACAATCACCTTGCTTCGCACGTTCAAACCCGCGCATTAAGCCGCAAGCATTCACTTACATTTCAATGAACCATTGATGCGATTGTGGTGGTGGTTGCACAGGTGGCGTCCATTTCCTTTGAAGCATCCTTGCCGGACGGTTTGCACGGGACTTAGTATCTTTGCAACTATCGGGGAATGTCCCCCCAACGTGCGAGGAGAGTGTAAATGTCCCAATCCATGGCTAGCGATCGCGAAACCGTTTCCACCAACAGCGTTGCCCCTGAGGGCGACAACGCTGTGCAGATCGGCCTCAGATTGCGTGCATCAGACCACAGCGGACGAGCGATTGTTTCCAACATCAGCTCGGTCCATCAGAGCTCCGGCATGGCCTTCATCGACTTCGGCTTTATCGAGCAAGCGGCGCTCTCCGAAGCGGCGCGCTCCGCGCGCGCAAGCGGCGACGGCAAGCAGCAGATCGTTGACGGTCGCCTCGAATGCCGCATTGCGATGGGTATGGCTGACGTCGCCCAGCTGGCGCGCCAGCTGCAGCAAATGCTGGCCAAGGCCCATCGCCGTCCGGCAGCGGCGCCTGATGCCGGCGAACACATGATGCCCGGTCCCCAGACCAGCCTGCAATAAGCACAAGGCATCGCACATACCCCGGCGGCGCGAACGCCGCCGGCTACTTCATCTTTGCCGGGCACAACCATGACGACCCTGACCCACCCCACGGCCCGCACCGGTGCAGGCCAAGCGCCCGAGCTGCGCGCGGTCGTTGCAGCCAGCCGCACGGCGGTCGCCACGGCGGCCCTGTTCAGCCTGTTCATGAACCTGCTGCTGCTAGTGCCTTCGCTTTACATGTTGCAGGTTTACGACCGGGTGCTGTCGACCGGCAACGTGAACACGCTGCTGATGCTGACCTTGATTGCGACCTTCCTCTTTATCGTTTTCGGAGGTCTGGAATGGCTGCGTTCGCAGGTGATGATCGTCGCCAGCATGCGATTTGATGCAATGCTGGGGCCGTCAGTCCATGACGCGATCTTTGCCCGCACGCTGGCAACCGCAGGCCGCCAGGCTAGCGCGCAGCCGCTGGAAGACCTCGACAAAGTGCGGCAATTCATCACCGGACCGGGACTGTTTGCGCTGCTGGATTCGCCGTGGGTCCCGATCTATGTCGCGATCATGTTCGTATTCCACCCGTGGATGGGCATGGCCGCGCTGTTTTCCATCGTCGTGCTGGTGATTTTCACCTTCTGGACCGAGATGGCGACGGGTGATCTGTTAAAGGAAGCCAACCGCGCCAATGTCGCCGCCAATCAACAAACCGTTTCGCACCTGCGCAATGCCGAGGCGATCGCCGCCATGGGCATGCTGCCCAACCTGCGCGAACGCTGGTTGGGCGAGCGCAATGCGGCACTGGATGCGCAGCATCGCGCCAGCGCTCGCGCCGGATTGATCTCGGCCATGTCAAAAACCTACCGGATGACTTCCCAGTCATTGGTTCTTGGCCTGGGCGCCTATCTGGCGATACGGCACGAAATTTCGCCAGGCATGGTGATCGCAGGCTCCATTCTTCTGGGGCGGGCGCTGGCGCCGATAGATCAGCTGATCGGCAGTTGGCGCACCCTCAGCGCCGCGCGCATCGGCTATGGCCGCCTGTCTGAACTATTGACCACGCATCCGGCCAGGGATGAGCCGATGTCCTTGCCGGCCATACGCGGCGAATTCCGGATCGAGAAGCTGGTCATCTCGCCGGTCGGGGTGCGCCGCCCGGTGATCAAGGAGATCACGCTGCAAATTCCGGCCGGCAGCCAACTGGCCATCATCGGGCCGAGCGCCGCAGGCAAATCGACATTGCTGAGGGCTTTGCTGGGGCTGCACCGGCCGGCGGCAGGCAGCTTGCGGCTGGATGCCGTCGAGCTCGCGCAATATCCGCGCGAAGACCTGGGGCGTTCCATCGGCTACCTGCCGCAGGATGTCGAACTGCTTGACGGGACAATCGCCGAGAACATCGCACGCTTCGGGTTCATTGATCCGGAGGCTGTGGTGAAGGCATCCAGGCGAGCCGGCGTGCACGAAATGATCGGCGCCATGCCGGACGGTTACGAGACCCGCTTGCATGGCAATTTCACGCTGTCTGCCGGCCAGCGGCAACGCGTCGCGTTAGCGCGCGCGATGTACGGCGACCCAGCCGTAGTCATCCTTGATGAGCCCAATTCCAACCTCGACGAAGCAGGCAATGCAGCGCTGCAGCTGGCCCTGGCTGAATTGCGCTCCTCGGGCACGACGGTGGTGGTTGTCACGCATCGCTCGCAATTGCTGGAGCTGATGGATTCCGTGATGGTGCTGGTGGATGGTCGCATTTCTTGCCTCGGAACGCCGGCGCAGGTAGCAGAGGCCTTGCAGCAGCGGCGGCAGGCAATGCAGGGGCACGCTGCCAACGGCGTCAATGGCGCCAGTGGCGCGAACGGCGCGACCGGGGCTGCAGGGGTTAATGGTGGTCAAGCGGGGAGCGGCAAAGCCGCGTTCCCGGCGCAAGGTGTCAATCCCGTCGGAGGCACCACCGGCAGCGGCATGGCAAATGGCAGCAAATCGACCGGCACGAACGGCGCCAAACCTGTCGTTCCTGCTTCCGTTGCGCCTTCTTCGGAGACACGGCAATGAACGCTCCCGACAAGATCCACGCGCTGCCATCGCGCAAGGCTACGCCCGGCCTCGACCCGAAGATCGAGCGGAGCGAACGCCGTCTGCGTGTGATAGGCATCATCAGCGTGCTGGTGCTGTTTGGCGGCATCGGTACCTGGTCGGCACTTGCGCCGCTGGACAGTGCCGCGATAGGCCCCGGCGTGGTGGTGCTGGAAAATTACCGGATGGCGGTCGATCACCTTGAAGGTGGCATCGTCGCCGACGTGCATGCGCGCGAGGGACAGTGGGCGAAAAAAGGCGAGGTGCTAGTCACGTTGCAGGATGTGCAGCCGCGCGCGCAACTTGAGCAGGTCAAGGGGCAATGGTTCGTCGCCGTGGCGCGGGAGTCACGGCTGCTGGCGCAGCGCGACGGCAAGGGGCGCGTCACCTTCCCGAAGGCCTTGCTCGAGAACGCGCGCGACCCGCGTGCCGCCGATGCGATGCGCGTTCAGGAGCAGACCTTCAGCGTGCGTCGCCGCGCGTTGCAGGGTGAAATCACGCTGTATGAAAGGCAGATCGCACAGCTACGAGAAAAGGCGGCTGGCCTGCAAGAACAACGCTCCATGCGCGAGCGGCTGGTTGACTCCTTCGAAAAGGAGCGGGGCGATTTCGAGGCGCTTGCGCGGGAAGGTTATGCCGAGCGGCAGAAAGTTCGCGAGATGGAACGTAACCTCGCGCTCAATGATGGCCAGCGCAGCTCGTTGGGCAGCGACATCGCCGGCACCGATGTGGAGATCAGCGCCACGCAGGTGAAGATCCTGCAACTGGAGCAGACCTTCCAGCGCGAAGTGAACAAAGAACTGGCCGAGGTTCAGGCTGAACTTTTCACCTTGCAAGAAAAAATGCTGGGGCTGGAGGATACGGTCAAGCGCACCGTCATCGCCGCGCCACAGGATGGCGTCATTCATGGGCTGGCCGTGCATGCGCCGGGCGAAGTGATCAAGCCGGGCGCCCATTTGCTGGACATCGTGCCGGGCAATGAAAAGCTGATCGTCGAAGCCAAGCTGTCGCCAACCGATGTTGACCAGATCCGCGTCGGACAGATGGCGGAAGTGCGCTTCACCGCCTTCCGGCAACGCGAGATGCCGAAGATCCAGGGCCAGCTGCAGACCCTGTCGGCCGACCGCATGATCGACGACGTCAACGGGCAGAAGACGCCGTATTACCTCGGGCGCGTGGTCATCACTCCCGAAGGCCTACGGCAGCTGCAGAAACTCAAGCTTGATCTCGTGGCCGGCATGCCGGCCGATGTGATCGTCAAGACGGGCGAGCGCACGTTCTGGCATTACCTCACCGCGCCCGTCACCGATCTCGTTACCCGTTCGCTGAAGGAGGACTGACATGCGCGCCAGCCGCTGCTTGCTGCACGCCTGTCTGGTGGCCAGTCTGGGCATGTCGGCGGCTGCTGTACAGGCGGAAGATCTGCTGTCTTTGTATCGCAATGCGGTGGCTGATTTTCCAGCCTTGCGCGCGCGGGTATTGGCGATCGGGCGCGCACGCTCCGATGCGGATCAGGCCCAGAGCAAGTTGTACCCGCAGTTGAGCGTGCAGACCTCGGCTTCACGCATAGACTATCGCGACAATGTGGCCGAGCAGCGCTTCAACGGCAAACGCACGATCTTTAGTGCGCGCCAGGCCTTGCTCGACTTGCCGTCCGAGCACCGTCTGACAGGCGCGAAAGCAGCCATTACCCAGGCCGAACGAGAAGCCGAGCAGGCGCGCACCGAATTGTTTGGTCAGCTGGCCGAACAGTACTTATTGGCGCTGGAGGCCGAGGATGAACTGATACAGCTGCAAGTCGAAAAAGAAGCCGCGGACCAGCAGGTCGAACGCCTGCGGGCCATGCGCGAGCGCGAGATGGCCAAGATCACCGATCTTGCCGAAGCGATCTCATGGCGTGAGCAACTGGTGACGCGGGAAATTGATGCCGTCAACAAGGGCGAGGCGGCACGCACACGCTTGCAGGAATTCACCGGCCGCACGACCGGTATCCTGTCGACGATGATGATGCGGGAATTTCCGCCGGTGCCCGAGTCGGTGAAGTTCTGGGTCGAGGGGTCGATGGCAGCCAATGCAGGGATTGCGGCACGGCAGGCGGCCGTCGAGTCCGCACGTGCCGCCGTCAACGCTGCGCGCGCGGACCATTACCCGCAGATTGCGCTCAATTTCCAGCGCAACCAATCCAACCAGGACATTGACAATTCGCCACGGCGCGACTTCACGACGGACAGTATCTCGATCGAGATGCGGCTGTCGATCTATGAGGGCGGCAGGGTGAATGCGGCCACCGCATCCGCCTTGGCCCAGTTGGCGATCGCCAATGAGCAGCTTGATTCGTCGCGACGCGAAGTCGAGCGCGATGTGCGCATCCTGTACGCCAGCGCGACGGCTAATCGCGCACGGATCGACTCCACCAATGGCGAGGTCGAGGCGTTGAATTACACCGTGCGTGCGCAGGAGCGCGGCTATGAGCTGGGTGTGGTGACGGTGATACAAGTGCTCGACGCGCGCCGCCGCCTGCTGCGCTCCCGGGTGGACCAAGCCAAGGCGCGCTACGATTACCTGCGTGACCTGATCGGTTTGCGCATGCGTGCCGGAACGCTCAGCGAGTCGGATGTCATCGAGTTCAATCGCTGGCTGGCGCCGCGCTCGGAATCGTTGTCGCAATCGGATTCGATGGACAGGCTGGACTGGGCGGAAGCGCTGCGCGAGCAGCCGCGCTGGTAAGCCCGAGGCGACGCCGCGCAGGAAAGCGGGGGCAAGCTTGCGCGCATGACGGGGTATGATGCGGCTTGGTTCGCCGCAGCTTTCGTGCGGCACTGCACCGGATCCCACCCGCAATGACCGTTTCCCTGTACTCCCGCTGGCTGTTCCTGGCCATGCTTGTCCTGCCACTGGCCGGCCGCGCTGCCGAGCCGGCCTACGATTGCGCCGGCAAGACCCACTTCATCCATCGTGGCGCACCGTCGACCGTGCCGGCCGATGCCACGCGCAGCTATCGCGTCGAAGGCGAACAGATCGATGGCATGCCCTGCCAGATTTCTGACGGCGAGATCGCCTGCCATGGCTTGACGCCCCAGCAAGCCTATCGTCGACTGGTGATCGATCGCACCGCGGGCAAGGTCAAGGACACGATGGAATTGCCGACGTCGATGCTGGTCTTCGAAGGTCAGTGCAAGTAGCCGCGCACCCGGTACGCGTTCATGTCCAGTCAGAAGCTTCATCCTGCACAATGGGAAGGCAGCGACGACGGCCGCATTTTTGCGCCGCAATTCGGTGACGTTTATGCGAGCCAGGCCGGTGCTTGGGGGCAGGCCAGGGCAGTGTTCATCGATGGTTGCCATTTGCCAGTGCATTGGGCACAGGGCGTTTGCGTGCGCTTGCTGGAAACCGGCTTTGGCCTGGGCGTGAATTTCCTTGCAACCTGGGCCACCCTCGAATCCGGGGGTGACGCCGCCAGTATGGCAGGCGGTGGCGAGGGGCGTCGTGGCCGTGCAAGGCTGGACTACGTCTCCATCGAGAAGCATCCGTTTACCCGCAATGACTTGCGCGACGCGCTGGCGTTGAGTATTGCAGCGGCCCCTGTCGGGCAGCAAGCCCGACTGCAACAGCTGGCCACGCGCCTGCTGAAGCAATGGCCGCCGATGATTCCCGGCTTCCACACGCTGGAACTGGACGAATGCGTGACGCTGACGCTGGTGTTCGACGATATCGAGCGCGCGCTGCCTCAGGTGCGTGGTCGCTTCGATGCCATTTTCCTCGACGGGTTCGCGCCCGATCGCAATCCCGCCATGTGGTCTGCGTCGGTATTGGCGCAAGTCGCTGCATTGGCCGCACCCGGCGCGCGCTTGTCGAGCTGGTGCGTGGCCGGGGCGGTGCGACGCGCCTTGTCCGATGCAGGATTCAGCGTCGAGAAGCGGCCGGGCTATGGCGGCAAGCGTGATTGCTTGTCCGCGCAGTGGCCGCTGTCGCAGGTCCAAGTTCATGCCAGTGCGGGCAATTCATCCGCCGCAAGCGTGGAAGTGGTCGCGGATCCGGTTGTGGTCCCGGCCGAGGCCGTCGTGATTGGCGCAGGCATCGCCGGCGCCAGCATTGCCCGCCAACTGGCGCGCCGCGGCGTGCGTGTCACGGTGCTGGACCGCGACCGCGCTGCATCCGGCGGCTCCGGCAACCCGGTCGGTGTGGTGCGGCCGGAGCCCGGCGGTGCCGGCAATCCGGTCACGGAGCTGACGGCAGCGGGCGTCACCTGGTTGATACGCTGGGTCGAGCGCTACGAATCCCTTGCCGATCATGACCGACCGCTGCCGCATGACTGGTGCGGCGTGCTGCGCATCGCGCGTGACGAACGCAAGCGCGAAAAAATGGCCCAGCAAGCGGGGACGGCTGACCGCGAATGGCTGGCGTCTGTTGCGCTTGAAGAAGCGGCACGCCTGTGTGGCACCCAGCCGGCAGAAGCGGGATTTCATTTGCCACAGGCGGGCTGGATCGTGCCACCGGCGCTGGTGGCGGCCATGCTGGATCATGCGCTGATCGAAGTACGCGAAGGTGCGGAGGCCTGCACCTTGCGCAGGGAAGGTGCCCACTGGCAGCTGGCGCTGGTCGATGGCAGCGTGCTTCAGTCGCCGCTGATCGTGCTGGCGACGGCCTTCGATCCGGGTCTGGGGCCAACACGCTTGGGTATGGGGCGTGCGCGCGGCCAGTTGTCGATGCTGCCGGCGCGTGAAGGGCGGCCGTTGAACAAGGTTGTATGCCGTGATGGATATATATCGCCTGCCGTGAATGGCTGGCACGCGGTGGGTGCAACCGTGCAGCATGATGACGGCGAGGGTGCCGCACGTCGTGCTGATGACGAACAGAATTTCGAACGCTTGCAGCGCTTGCTGCCGGGATTCGCCGGCAGCGCAGCGGAACTTCAGAGTGGCCGGGTCGGCTGGCGGTCAACGACACCGGATCGCCTGCCGCTGGTGGGAAAGATGGAAGACGGCCTGTACGCCAGCCTCGGCCATGGCGCGCGCGGCGTGACGTGCGCGCCGCTGCTCGGGGAATTCCTGGCGGCGATGATTTGCAATGAGCCGTTGCCGCTCAGTGCAGCATGGGTTGCGCGACTTGATCCGCTGAGGCGTGCAGTGAAGGGCTCCTGAAGCGCGTTCAGGAGCGGGAATTCAGGTGCTCAGGCGAACAGGCGCGCGAGCTCGGCGCCGGGATTTTCCGCGCGCATGAAGGCTTCGCCGACCAGGAAGGCATGCACATCGGCGTCGCGCATGCGCTTGACGTCGTCGGTCTTCAGGATCGCCGATTCGGTGACGACCAGTTTGTCGGGCGAGATGCGTGGCAGCAGCTTGAGGGTCGTGTCGAGCGTGGTCTCGAAGGTGCGCAGATTGCGGTTGTTGATGCCCAGCAGCGGGGTCTTCAGCTTCATCGCTGCGGTCAGTTCATCGCCATCGTGCACTTCCACCAGCACATCCATGCCCAGCGCCAGTGCGCAGGCTTCCAGCTCGGCCATCAGGCCGTGGTCGAGCGCGGCGACGATCAGCAGGATGCAGTCCGCACCCCATGAACGCGCCTGGTAGACCTGATACGGGTCGATGATGAAGTCCTTGCGCAGCGCCGGGATGTTGCAGGCAGCGCGTGCCTGCTTCAGGTAGTCGGGCGCGCCCTGGAAGAATTTTTCATCGGTCAGCACTGACAGGCAGGCCGCGCCGTGCGCCGCGTAGCTCTGCGCGATCTCGGCCGGGCGGAAATCTTCGCGCAGCACGCCTTTGGATGGCGACGCCTTCTTGATTTCAGCGATCACGCCGGCGCCGCCGGCCGCAATCTTGCTGCGCAGGCTGTTGCCAAAGCCGCGGATTTGCGCGCGCGATTCGTGGTCGCTTTCAACTTCGCGGCGCAGGCTTGCATAGTCCTGGTGCTTTTTCGCGGCGGCGACTTCGTCGGCCTTCACGTCCAGGATTTTGTTCAGGATGTCGGACATGGTTCTGCTTATGCTTTGGCGAAGCTTTGGGTGAACTTCGCGAATTGTTCGAGTTTGGCGCGCGCAGCGCCGGAGGCAATGGCTTCCCGTGCGCGGGCCACGCCATCGGCGATGCTGGCCCCAATGCCGGCTGCATAGAGTGCAACGCCGGAGTTCAGCATCACGATGTCGCGAGCCGGGCCGGTGGTGTTGTCCAGTGCCTCGCGGATCTTCTTTACCGATTCGGCTGCGCCGGCCACTTTGAGATTGCGGCTGGAGGTCATCTGCAGGCCGAAATCTTCCGGGTGGATTTCGTATTCGCGGATCGAGTCATTTACCAGCTCGGCAACCATGGTGGCTGCGCCGAGCGAGGCTTCGTCCATATTGTCGCGCGCCCAGACCACGAGGGCACGCTTTGCGCCCAGGCGTTGCAGTACGCGCGCCTGTATGCCGACCAGATCAGGATGGAAAACGCCCATCATGATGTTGGGCGCGCCGGCTGGATTGGTCAGCGGGCCCAGGATATTGAAGATGGTACGGACGCCCAGCTCCTTGCGTACCGGCGCCGCATGCTTCATCGCCGCATGATGGTTGGGCGCGAACATGAAGCCGATACCGGTTTCATCAATGCACTGCGCGACTTGTGCCGGCTGCAGGTTGATGTTCACGCCCAGCGCTTCCAGCGCGTCGGCGCTACCCGACGACGAGGACACGCTGCGGCCGCCATGCTTGGCCACGCGCGCACCGGCAGCGGCGACGACGAAGATCGAGGCGGTCGAGATATTGAAGGTGTTGGCGCCGTCACCACCGGTGCCGACGATGTCGACCAGGTTGTGCGCGTCCTTCACGTCGACCTTGGCGGCAAACTCGCGCATCACTTGCGCGGCTGCCGCGATTTCGCCGATGGTTTCCTTCTTCACGCGCAGGCCCATGGTCAGCGCGGCGATCATCACCGGCGACATTTCACCGCCCATGATCTGGCGGAACAGGCCGAGCATCTCGTCGTGGAAGATCTCGCGATGCTCGATACAGCGCAGCAGCGCCTCTTGCGGGGACAGGGTCATCGCGGCCTCAGGTGTCCAGGAAATTCTTCAGCAGCGCATGGCCATGTTCGGACAGGATGGATTCCGGATGGAATTGCACCCCTTCGATCTGGAACTCCTTGTGGCGCACGCCCATGATCTCGCCGTCGGCGGTCCAGGCGGTCACTTCGAGGCAGTCCGGCAGCGATTCGCGCTCGATGGCCAGTGAGTGATAGCGGATCACCGTGTACGGGCTGGGAAGATGCTTGAAGACGCCGACGCCGGTGTGTTGAATGGGCGACGTCTTGCCATGCATGACTTCCTTTGCGCGAATCACTTTGCCGCCGAACGCCGCACCGATGCTCTGGTGGCCGAGGCAAACACCCAGGATGGGCAGCTTGCCGGCGAAATGCCTGAGCACCGGCACCGAGACGCCGGCTTCATGCGGCGTGCAGGGGCCGGGCGAGATGCAGATGCGCGTCGGGTTCATTTGCTCGATTTGTTCGAGCGTGATCTCGTCATTGCGATAAGTGCGGACATCCTCGCCCAGCTCGCCGAAGTACTGTACGAGGTTATAGGTGAACGAGTCGTAGTTGTCGATCATCAGCAGCATGTCAAATCTCCCCGTCCAGGCCGTCTTGTACTTGTTCGGCGGCCCTCAGGACAGCACGTGCCTTGTTCTCTGTCTCCAACCATTCCATTTCCGGAACCGAGTCGGCAACGACACCGGCCGCAGCCTGCGCGTACAGCATACCGTCCTTGATCACGCCGGTACGGATCGCGATGGCGAGGTCCATCTCGCCACCGAAGGACATATAGCCGCAGGCGCCGCCATAGATGCCACGCTTCACTGGCTCGAGCTCGTCAATCAGTTCCATCGCGCGCACTTTCGGTGCGCCGGATAGCGTGCCGGCCGGGAAGGTGGCGCGCAGCACGTCAAGGTTGGTCATGCCGGACTTGAGCGTGCCTTCGACATTGGAGACGATGTGCTGCACGTGCGAATATTTTTCGATCACGAACTTGTCGGTCACCTTCACGCTGCCGATCTCGGCGATGCGGCCGATGTCGTTGCGTGCGAGGTCGATCAGCATCACGTGTTCGGCGATTTCCTTCGGGTCGGCCAGCAGCTCGGTCGCCAGTTTCGAATCCTGCTCCGGCGTGGCGCCGCGCGGACGGGTGCCGGCCAGCGGTCGGATCGTGACCTTGCGATCGCCGTCACGCGTGGCTTCGTTGCGCACCAGGATTTCGGGCGAGCTGCCGACGATCTGCATGTCGCCAAAGTTGTAGAAATACAGGTAAGGCGATGGATTCAGCGAACGCAGCGCGCGGTGCAGCGACAGCGGCGAATCGACATAGGGCTTGCGGATGCGCTGGCCGACCTGCACCTGCATCAGGTCGCCGGCCATGATGTATTCCTTGGCCTTCAGTACCGCGTTCAGGAAATCTTCCTTCTTGAAATCGCGGATCGCTTCGGTGCGCACCGAGGCCGAGGTCACCGGTACATCGACCGGGCGGTGCAGCATCGCGCGCAGTTCCTTCAGGCGCTGCTTCGCACGCGGATAAGCCTCGGCTTGCGTCGGATCAGCGTAAATGATCAGGTAGAGTTTGCCGGACAGGTTGTCGATGACGGCCAGTTCTTCGGTCAGCAGCAGCTGGATGTCGGGCACGTTCAGGTTGTCGGGTGGCGCGGTGTCCTCGAGCCTGTGCTCGATGCAGCGCACGGCGTCGTAACCGAAGTAACCCGCCAGGCCACCGCAGAAACGCGGCATGCCGGGACTGACGGCCACTTTGTAGCGTGACTGGAATTCGGCGATGAAGTCGAGCGGATTGCCGTTCACGCTTTCGATGACTTCGCCATGGCGAACCACTTCGATGCGCTTGCCATGCGAACGCAGCAGCGTGGTGGCTGGCAGGCCGATGAAAGAGTAGCGGCCGAAACGCTCGCCACCGACGACTGATTCCAGCAGGAAGGTGTTCTTGCCCTGATTCTGCGGCTGCGCCAGCTTGAGGTACAGCGTCAGCGGTGTTTCGAGATCGGCGAAGGCTTCGGCGATCAGGGGAATGCGGTTATAGCCTTCTGCGGCCAGCGATTTGAATTCGAGTTCGGTCATGTTTCTCTCCGGGGCCGCCATTGTAATGGGAGGGGGCGGCCAGGCTTTCGAAAAAACCCGCCAGTACAGTCGTGCACCGGCGGCAGGCTGTGATCAGAGATCAGGCTTGCCAGCGTCGCCACAGCCAGGCCTCGAAGGCGCCGGGCGGTGTCAGCTTAGGTTTTTTTACGAGAAACATGGTGGTGAGGATCAAGCGGCGAGAAGATCAGCCGCAACTTGCAACGATGCGACTATACCATCAGAGTCTATGGTTTGTACCGGTTTGCCATGGTTGTACCCGTAGGGCACAGTCAGCGAGCGGCAGCCGGCGGCGCGCGCGGCTTCGGCATCGTTCGACGAATCACCGATCGCAACGACCTGCGACGGCGCGAGTGCGAAGTCGTGGCAGACGGTGAGCATGGGTAGCGGGTCGGGCTTTTTCTTCGGCAGCGAATCGCCACCGTAGACCAGCTCGAAATAAGCATCGAGGCCGGTCTTGTCCAGCAGCGCTTGCGCAAAAGCGATCGGCTTGTTGGTGACACAGGCCAGCCGCAGGCCGCGCGCTTTCATCGCGGCGAGACCTTCGTGAACGCCGTCGTAAACGGTGCTGTAGTCGCCGTTGATGGCGAGGTAGTGTCGCTGGTAGGTCGCCATCGCGAGGTCGAAGCGTCGTTCGACTTCATCGGCATCGAAGTCCACGCCGAGCACGCGCCGCATCAGGTTCTCCGAACCCTTGCCGACGAATTCGATCACGGTCTCGATGGCCAGCGGCGCCAGGCCGAGTTCGTCGCGCATGCGATTGATCGCGACCTGAAAGTCGGGTGCGGTATGCACCATCGTGCCGTCGAGGTCGACGATGGCGGCACGTATGCCCGCGATGACTGGGGGATGCGGCCACTGCTGCTGTGTATTCATGCCGTTGCCAGCTGTGCGCGCATGGCGTCGATGATGCCCTTGTAATCAGGTTTGCCGAAGATGGCCGAACCGGCGACGAAGGTGTCGGCGCCGGCTTTGGCGATTTCCGCGATGTTGTCGATTTTCACGCCGCCATCGACTTCCAGCATGATGTCGCGGCCCGACGCATCGATCATCTTGCGCACGGTGGCGATCTTCTTCAGCGCTCCCGGAATGAAGGACTGGCCGCCAAAGCCCGGGTTGACCGACATGATGAGGATCAGGTCCAGTTTGTCCATCACGTGGTCAAGATGGTGCAGTGGCGTCGCCGGGTTGAACACGAGGCCGGCCTTGCAGCCATGGTCGCGGATCAGTTGCAGCGTACGGTCGATATGCTCAGTGCCTTCCGGGTGGAAGCTGATGATGTTCGCGCCGGCCTTCGCAAAGTCGGGAATGATGCGGTCGACCGGCTTGACCATCAGGTGCACGTCGATCGGCACCTGCACATGCGGACGTATTGCTTCGCACACCAGCGGCCCGATTGTCAAATTGGGAACATAGTGGTTGTCCATTACATCGAAATGGATGATGTCGGCGCCTGCGGCGACGACATTGCGGACTTCTTCGCCAAGGCGGGCGAAATCAGCAGACAGGATGCTGGGGGCGATGCGGTAGGTACTCATTCAGTGCTCAATCGATGCTCGGTGGGTGCTCGGTGGGTGCTATGGCAGGGAATTGCTTGAATCAATGCGTCATTTTACCGTGCGACCATCTACCTGCGATGGGGGTGAGCTTGCAGCCAGCGGTGATTTCGTGTGCAATCGCGGCTGGCTTATTGCAAGGACATCAACAGCGCCATGGCAGTCTACGAGATGACGGTAACGGTTCGTACCCAGTATCTGGAAGAACAATCCGAGCCAGACCGGTCGCACTATGTGTTTGCCTATGCGATCACGATCAAGAATACAGGCAGCGTTCCCGCGCAGCTGATCGCCCGCCATTGGGTCATCACCGACGCTAACGATCACGTACAGGAAGTCAGGGGATTGGGCGTGGTCGGCAGCCAGCCGCTGCTGCAGCCGGGTGAGCAATTCGAGTACACCAGCGGAACCTCGCTGGCGACGCCGCAAGGCACAATGCGCGGCGAATATTTCTGCGTGGCTGAGGACGGCACCCGTTTCGAGACGCCGATCCAGGAGTTCGTGCTGTCGCTGCCGCGCACCCTGCATTGAGATGGCGGCGCCCGGAGATGGCGCGCGCCACAAATTCAGTCGTCATCGCCGTCACGTCCGGCAAACATCGTCCACCATACAATCAGGATCAGCAGGCCAAGCGCCAGCCCAGCTTCAAGAAATATCAGCCACATACAAGATGCCTCTTTTGTTCAAGCGCGCCAGTGTAACCCCGTTGCTGGTGGCCGTCTCCGTCAGCCTGACCGCCTGCGTGGCGCCGCCGCGCATTCCGGCACCGCCACCGCCTGCGCCGCCGAAGCCCGTTACAGCGAAGGTGGCCCCGGCTCCGGCGCCGACTCCGGCTCCGGCTCCGGCTCCGGCGCCCCAAGCCCCGAAGGCAGCGCAGCCCTCTGACTATCTGCGGCCTGCCAGCTACGCCGATTTGCACGGATGGCAGGATGACGACCTGCGTGAGGCTTGGCCGGCCTTGCTCGCATCCTGCGGCGTCGTGGCGGCGCGCGCTGGCTGGGAGGAGGCCTGTGCTGCGGCCCAGGAAGTCGATGCGTCTGACGTAAAGGCCGTGCGTGCGTATTTTGAAGCCCGCTTCGTCCCGCATCAGGTGCGCAATCTCGATGGATCGGTCGGCGGAATGATCACGGGCTATTACGAGCCGCTGCTTCGCGGTTCGCGCCAGCGTGGCGGCGCCTACCAGACCCCGTTGCATGCCGCGCCGGCCGACCTGCTGACCATTGACCTCGCGTCGCTGTATCCGGAGTTGAAAAATTTGCGGCTGCGCGGACGGGTGGTCGGCAACAAGGTTGTTCCTTATTATTCGCGCGCCGACATGGACCAGCAGGGTCTTTTGGATGGAAGGGAATTGCTGTGGGTCGACAACCCGATCGAAGCCTTCTTCCTGCAAGTGCAGGGATCCGGACGGGTCGCGCTGGATGATGGGTCAGACATGGTGAGAGTTGCCTATGCAGACCAAAATGGTCATCCGTATCGTTCAATCGGGCGCTGGCTAGTGGACAAGGGTGAACTGACGTTGGACCAGGCATCCATGCAGGGCATCAAGGCCTGGGCACTGGCCAACCCGGGGCGAGTGCAGGAACTGCTCAATGTCAATCCGAGCTATGTCTTCTTCAGGGAAGAAAAAATCGTCGATCCCGCCAAAGGTCCGAAGGGAGCGCTGGGCGTGCCATTGACCCCGCGTCGCTCGATCGCAGTCGATCCCCAATATATACCGTTAGGCGCGCCGGTCTTCCTGTCGACCACGCAGCCTAACACCGCCTTGGTGCTGCGCCGGCTGATGCTGGCACAGGACACCGGCGGCGCCATTCGCAATCCGGTGCGAGCGGACTTCTTCTGGGGATTCGGCCCGGAAGCCGGAGAGCAGGCAGGGAAGATGAAGCAGCAGGGTCAGTTGTGGGTGCTGTTGCCGAAGGCGCTGGCACTGCCGGCACTATAAACTGTCCCCAGAAAGCTGCGGCGTTGGTGCAGTTCATCCATCAGGCTCTGGCCGCAGTAGCTGGCCCAGACAAATACGGCAGCATCCAGCGTTTCATTATGCAGCTGGAACCACTCGACCAGCAGTTGCCCGCCTACGCGTCGGCCAGTGCCGCTCGCGCCCCCCATGACCGCCGGGTGCAGACAATGCAGCGCGCGCAGCACGCGCGCATGCTGCTCTAAATGGCAACGCGTCGCCGGGAAGTGAAGTTTGTCCATCAAGGCGTGCTCAAGGGCAAACGAATGTTCGGCCGCCTTCATCACGCCCACATAAGCGTCGGACACTTGAAATTCAGGGCAAATGCGTAGCCAATGGGCGGCATGCCTGAGCGAGCGATGCGCATCGCGGACAGGGCTGAAGTCATGGCGCATGGCGACACCTTGGGATCGACGATAGGTAAAGGCAGGCGAGAACTGCGGTGGAACAGGCGGATGGCGCGGCCACGCCTTGTCCTTCAACCTTAGTTCGACAGACAGGTATGTCAAGCCCTATTCAAGGGCAGGCGTGGTCCGACGACTGGGCGCGCACGCTACAATCGCCAGCTGCGTCGAAACGGCCGCCTGGCCACAACAACAAGCAAGCATCGGAGCCTGACATGAACTATGAAAACATCCTGGTCGAGACCCATGGCAAAGTCGGCGTGGTCCGACTGAATCGTCCGAAGGCGCTGAATGCGCTCAACAACGAACTGATGGATGAGCTCGGCCGTGCCTTGCTGGCCTTCGACAGCGACGACGCCATTGGCTGCATCGTCGTCACCGGCAGTGAAAAAGCCTTTGCCGCGGGTGCGGACATCGGCGCGATGGCGTCATACACCTACATGGATGTCTATAAAGGCGACTACATCACCCGCAATTGGGAAACGATCCGTCGCATCCGTAAGCCGGTTATCGCTGCGGTGTCTGGCTATGCACTGGGTGGCGGCTGCGAACTGGCGATGATGTGCGACTTTATCATTGCATCGGATACGGCCAAATTCGGCCAGCCGGAAATCAAGCTGGGCACGATTCCTGGCGCCGGCGGCACGCAGCGACTGCCGCGTGCGGTATCCAAGGCCAAGGCCATGGACATGTGCCTGACAGCCAGGATGATGGATGCGGCTGAGGCTGAAAGGGCCGGCCTTGTGTCGCGCATTGTTGCTGCTGACAAGTTGATGGACGAAGCGATAGAGGCGGCCACGGTCATTGCAGCAATGTCCTTGCCTTCGGTCATGATGATCAAGGAAGCAGTTAACCGCGCCTATGAATCTTCATTGTCCGATGGCGTCCAATATGAGCGTCGCCTCTTCCATAGCACCTTCGCGACCGAAGACCAGAAAGAGGGTATGCAGGCCTTCATGGAAAAGCGCTTGCCAAACTTCCGTGGCCTTTGATATAGTTCGCCTCCCGCTGCAACGGCGGGTTTTCAAATTGGCTACAAGGCCGCTGAAAACCCGCATGAATGCAAAAGGAAGCCGGCGAGATGCCAGTCGCGATCCGAAAGTCTCCGAAGAAAATTTGCAGATGAGTAGTTGACGAAAGTCAGAAAGCGCAGCATAATTTCTGGCTCTGCAGTTGCCGGGCAAAACGCCTCAGCAGCTGACAGCAAGTAGGGATTTAAGTTGGGCAGTTGCAGAAAATTGCTTGACGCATTTCCTGAAACAGTACATAATTCCGCTTCTTTGCTGCTGACGAACAAAACGATTCGATGGCGCAGCGGATCCCGGTAAAGCGGGGTGTGCAAGCAGGTTCTTTAACAATTAACAGCCGATAAGTGTGGGCGCTTGATGGCGTGCGGCGATGAAGCTTTAAGCGGCATCGCAATACTTTAAAAATCAAGTGCTCACAAAAAATATAGGTAAGTTCGCAAGAGCTTATCCTGTCAGTATTTTGAGTGAGTGACGGTTCTTCGGAACCTGCCAGCAATGGCACAAAACAGAGATTGAACTGAAGAGTTTGATCCTGGCTCAGATTGAACGCTGGCGGCATGCCTTACACATGCAAGTCGAACGGCAGCACGGGTGCTT